>Ga0114921_10000794_pt1 | contig 13668 bp, 10 predicted proteins | sample BentaG_FD_87016 | JGI IMG/M metagenome (GOLD analysis project Ga0114921, IMG submission 87016) | Deep subsurface microbial communities from South Atlantic Ocean to uncover new lineages of life (NeLLi) - Benguela_00093 metaG | ecosystem: Environmental > Aquatic > Marine > Oceanic > Sediment ...
ATCTCCCTCCAGTCCTATTGGTATCTGCATGAGTACGGCATTATGATTCAATCTTTCCCTAAGCTGGCCCACAACCCGGTATGGATCAGCACCTGCTCGATCACATTTATTGATAAAGGCCACTCTCGGTACCTTATACCTATTCATCTGCCGGTCAACAGTTATGGACTGGGATTGCACACCTCCTACTGCACACAGGACCAGTATGGAACTATCAAGCACCCTGAGAGCGCGTTCAACCTCAATGGTGAAATCCACATGCCCGGGTGTATCTATAATATTGATTTTATGCCTGTTCCATTCACAGTAGGTAGCAGCAGAGGAGATAGTAATGCCTCGCTCTTTTTCCAGGTCCATGGAATCCATCTTCGCCCCAACCCCGTCCTTTCCCTTTACCTCATGGACTGCCAATATCCTTTTCGTATAGTAAAGTATTCGCTCAGTCAGGGTAGTCTTACCTGCATCAATGTGCGCACTGATTCCGATGTTTCTTAGGTATTGAATATCGTCAACCATCAATAGATCCTCTTGTACGTAATACAGTCCGTCGGCCGGGCTTAATCCATCACAGGGTTCACCTCAGTGAAGGTCATCTCTAATACTACTAATAGGGGAACATGGCAAGGAAGAATTTCAGTGGGAAGGGTTTTGGTCAACAGAACCCTGACACGTCTGATCCTACAGAAAGATTGTACCCACGTTGAGGCTCGTAGCTAGGCCCAGCTCAATGGTTTTCTTTTTCCAGTCCCTATAAGAAATCTCAAGGCGGTACGTGCCACCATTTTCTTCGAGATCATCAAATTTGAAATCGCCAAAGGCATCTGTTACCGTTGTTGTTTTCTGTGAGTCCTTGATCAGGGTTGCCGTGGCGCCTTCGGCACAATCAGTGATGCCGTCTACGGTAACAGCAACACTACCAGCAATGAAACAGTGGGTAAACCGGTACAGATTCTTGTAATATACACGGGGCTTTGTTTTGTACTCCGGGTGTAAGACTTCCAGGTTCTCAGATTCAATGATCTTCTGCATCTCCAAATCCTCAGCGTAGATCACACGCAATGCCCCGGTGGGACAGGCTTGAACACACCGGGGCTCTTTCCACCCTTCATCGAGCAGATGGGCACATAGTGTGCACTTCTGCGGCACCGCCTTCTCCTCTTTCCACCAGATAGCATCATAGGGGCATGCATCCACGATACCCCTCTGTCCTTTAGCCTTTTCGGGATCAATAATGACGATGCCATCCTCCCTCTTATATACTGCCCCGTCTTGTGCTTTTTTGATACACGGAGCATTATCACAGTGCATGCACGGGATCGGTAGGTAGGCGACATCAATCAGAGGATATTGACCCCGCTCCTTACGCATGATATTCATCCAGCGGTGACCATGCCGGGGCTGGGCCACTGAGTAGCCCGGAAATTCGTTATCTACATGCTCGTCCTTGCAGGATAGGAAACAGTTGTTGCAATCCTCGCATTTTTCCACATCAATAATCAGATTCCATTTTTTCATTTCATGCCCTCCTCCCCCTCCCACTTTTGAATTTGCACGAGACATGAATTTGCGGCCATACTATGTGATTGCTTAATCATCATCCTGCTGGGAGTTAATTGATTAATACATCCGCCACGGTCGGCTGAATATCCGGGCTCACCCACAGGATCATAGGAGGCGGAGGATTCATAAGAGTGAACCGTTCCCGGAGAAACCCGTTCAGTAACCTGAGCCGCGCAGATGACCGCTCCTCGGTCATTGAAGACCTTGGTCAGATCGTTGTCTTTGATTCCCCGAGCCTGTGCGTCCTTGGAGTTGATCCTCAAAATCCAGTAGTAATACCCGTCAATCAGGACCCGGTGATCTTTGATATCGTTGACAATACTATCCTTGCCATCACCCATGGTGTGAAAGCTGAACCGGGGGTGGGGAGATATCAGTTGCAAGGGATACTTTCCATAGAGTTCCGTTGTGTGATGACCTTCCCAGGAGGGGATATATTTTGTCATGGTCGGCCTCTCCGGGTCGTCTGGGTCAAACCTCTCCAGGCTCGAACAGACAAACTCCAGCTTTCCGGATTGGGTTTGAAGTCCCTTGCCAAGCTGTTCGGTATAATCTGCCGGTAAGGGCGCCAGCTCCGGTGTGTCTTTCAGTCGATCCTCCGTAAACCATCGAAAGGATGTCGGATCCCTTAACTCCTCCTTGGGAGCGGGTACAACATAGTAGCCCTTTTTAAGGAATTTTTTCCATGAGATGACCTTGGGAAGATCAGTAGCATCAAAGAGCCGCTTGCACCAGTCGAATTCGGTCACGCCCTCTGAAAATGGGGCGCTGAGCCCGAGTTTTTTTGCAACCTCAAGGAAAATCTGGAAGTCTGACTTTGATTCACCCAGTGGTTCAATACACTTGTGCTGCATGACCATGACGCGGTGATTGCACTGGTTGAAGCTGTGTTGTATATACCCGCCGCAATTGGCAAATTCGCTGATATCCCACCGCTCAAAACTGGTACAGGCCGGCAAGAGAATATCGGCAAACTTGGCCTCGCCTTCAAACCATAAGGACTGATTCACTACAAACTCCAGGTTCTCGGACCGGTAGGCCTTCACATACCGATTTGTCTCACTCATGGTGCCAAAATGAGACCCGCCGTATTTGTAATACATTTTGACTGGCGCACTACCTGGAGCAGGATAATCGAACTTGAGGAACTGGCCTTCGATTGTCTTGGAGTCCGTTGGATAACCAGATGTCCTGCCTTCCAGGATTGCCTCGGGAATCCTCAATCGTGGCACCCTCTGATAAACCGTATTCACGGTGGCGAGCTGGGGCATCCGCTGATACATATTGACGGCCATAGCCGTACCCTCTATATCACCAGACAATCCCCCTTCTGCGTAACCTGGAAAGAAAAAACTGGTGTCCACAGGCGTCCCCTGCTGCATACCACCCATATTTATGCCAGGTTTTCCCAGACCCTGCATGGCCATCAGACAGACCATGGAACGGGCCCATTCATTTCCCGTGGCACACCGGCAGGCGCTTCCAAAGCCGGTTATTCCCCCGGCAGCAAGGTACGTCTTTTTGGACCCCCATTCTCTCGCCAAGGCTCTCACATCTTTTGCGGGGATTCCAGCTTCCTTTTCCTGCCACTCAGGTGTTTTTGGTATCCCATCTTGCTTTCCCAGTATATATTCTCTCCATCCTTCAAAGCCGGTAGTCCGCTTGGCAACATAGTCCTTGTCATAGAGATCTTCGGTGATCCAGACATAGGCGATGGCAAGGGCCAGGGCATTGCCCGTGGCCGGCCTTGGGGCCAACCACTTACCACCAAGCAGGGCCGCCGTATGGTTATAGAATGGATCAATGTGTACCATTTTGATACCTAACTCTTTCAGCCATTGACGGCGGACGGTTCCCTCGAATGCTCCATAGACACCACTTGTGGACTCGGGATCACTGGACCAGAACACCACCATTTCACAATTCTTGAGACAATCCTCAACCGTGCCATAGGTCTCTGCTCCTCCCAGACGCATACTGTATCCCCAGTGATGCATGGCTCCCCAGTACCATCCCTCCCAGCTATCTGGGTTGTGGACAACAGGTGTAAAACCGATCGAGTTAAAAAACCGAAGCCTGGCACTTAACCAGTAGCCCAAATGTCCCCAAGTGTGGTGAGATCCACTGCCGTTTAGAATGGCGCCTGGGCCATAATCCCTTTTAACTCGCTTGATTTCGTTGGCAACAATATCTGTTGCCTCATCCCAACTGATCCTCTCATATCCGGATATCCCTCTGTTCTGACAATTTCGTTCGCCATTGGGATTAAAATCGACCCGTTTCATCGGGTATAGAAGCCGATCCGGTGAATAGACCATGGATTTCCAGGCGAGGGTATGCGGGGAAATCGTGGTCTTGCGCGGTGGGGTAAATTTTTTTCCCCTGGCCTCGATTGTCCAGGGCTCTGCATCGCTCTCATCGAATTCAATAGGGGTGATGCGTATGATTTTACCGTCTTTCACATACACAAACACCGGCCCACCGTTGGTGTTACTGGTGTATCTTCTGACGCCGTTTCCAAGGTCCGTTCCATATTCCTTGCCAGCAGATAGCATGAGACTGAGCGTTTCCATGAACCACATGGTTAACTCATCAGGCCCTTCCATCCCTATTTGAAAGTTCTTCATGGCATTAATCTGCTCTAACTGGTCCCTATTTGGCCTCATGAGCTTGGCAGCTAGATATGCGTTTCTATAGACGATCGCAACATCAGGGCTTGAATGAATCCCGCTTTTTGAACTGACTTTACCGTCCTTGAAGGTAAAATACCTGCCCTGTGAATTGTCCTTGACTTTTATTTGAGCGGTGAAATTTTTTTCCTTGAGACGATTTTTGAATGATGGGTGCCTTACGGCTGTAAATTTCATCAATGTTTTAATGCCGAAAAGTATGATTGAAAATTGTGTTTTTTCAAATGCCATATTTCTCTCTTTATACATAAGTCTAAAAGTTAATTTGCCAATAACCGTTAACCTCTATGCCTCCGTTCACGAAACCCATGGATCGATACATGTTCTTTTTTTGATTCTTTCTTCAGAAGGCACCCATAGTGAAGCTCCCCGCCCTGAAGGGCGGGGCTTCCCTTTGCTTTGAGGGGCAAAGCCCCTTTGAGTTTTACGGAAAATGCCAGTGCCATTCATCCCCGCCTTAAAAGGCGGGGCATTCTGGCATTTTTCGTAAAACCTGTTTCATGTTTTGATAGGTCGGTCAGAAACCCCATGAGATGATTCATCTCCTCGGCACACTGTATGGTCAGGTTTCTTCCGATATCCTCATCATCAAAAACCGTCTATTCAAAGCTTTTGTGTTGATAATTTTGTCAAGAATTGCTCACTCAATTCTAAAAGAAGTAAGGCGGGACATGGGCATTTTTTTGGTTACGCACGTATAGGGTCCAAATTAGTGGGCCCGCCCGCCTCGCCTTGCTTGCGGGGCGGGCGGGCGTTTCAAAAAGGTTTTATATAGAGGGAGTATAGAGCTCTAAGGGTAAGGCGTGATGAACCATTTTGAAACGACCCAACAAAAATCCCTGCTTTAGTGCATACCATAAAAAGATACCCATATTCCAACGAACGAGCAACTCGAAATCCACAAGATTTTAAGCAATTACCGGCATCCTTCCACAACCGTTCAGGAGTCAGGATGGGGTTTTGAGTATAAAAACGATCAATCTTTTATGAGATCAAAAAACCCCACCTCCGGCACAGATAGAAGCGTAAGTCATAGAGCACCCTGCCCAAGTCCGACTGAGGCGGCAAACGGGGAAGCTACTGGATAAGAGCTGGCCTCTCAGCTCTTTGTCACCTTCAGAAGATATTCCTTAAGCCGGGTGCGTGATCTTTGGGCCTCCTCAGGTGACCATTCTTGAAACCCCCGACCAGTTTTGAAACCTAGATCGCCTTTCTCAACCTTCATTTTCAGGAGAGGCGAAGGTTCCGGGGAGCTTTCGATGTATTTCAGGATGTAGTCGTGTATAGCCAGGGTCAGATCAGTTCCAACCATATCTGCAGTTTCCAACGGCCCTAACACAGGGAGCCTTAACCCAAAGCCAAATCTGATACATTCATCCACGGTGGCCGGATCCGCTATCCCCCGTTCAACGATCGAGATAGCTTCTCTCCAGAGTGCATGTTGAAGTCTGTTGCCCACAAATCCAGGAACATCCTTATTAACCCGTACAGGATGTTTCCCTACCCCTTTTAGCAACTCGAAGGTTGTATCCACTGCCTCGGTAGATGTGTCTTGTCCCCTGATCACCTCCACCAGCGGAATGAGATAGGGTGGATTCCAGAAATGGGTCCCCAAAATCCTCTCTCCGATCTTCGCTTTCTCAGCGATCTCCGTAATGCTGATGACGGACGTGTTGGTAGCGAGGATCACCTCCTTTGGACAAATAGCGTCTAGCTTTTTGAATATTTTTTGCTTCAGCCCTAAATCTTCGTTGACTGCTTCCACAACAAACTGAGCCCCGGCAGCGGCCTCACTCAAATCCACTGTTGTCTTGATCCTCGCTATGGCAGGTTCTATGCCATCCAGATGCCCAATTCCTTTCTGAGCCATTAGGGTCAGGTTGGAACGGACGTCTTGCAGGGCCTTGGACAAAAGCTCATCATTAAGATCCACGAGGCTCACAGAATAACCCTGCACGGCAAAAATCTGTGCGATCCCATGACCCATTAGGCCGGCGCCAATAACTGCAATGTTTTTCATGTTTTTGATATAGTCAGCCACTTTTCACCTCCATTACCATGCCGATGTGCCCCCGTCTATGTAAAGGATGTGTCCAGTCACCATGGCACTGGCTTGGGAGGCCAGATAGACGACCGCACCTACAAGATCCTCCGGTTCCGCTGCCCGGCCCAACGGAATTCTCTGCATAAAGATCTTATACATTTCTTCATCTTTGAGGATGGGCTCGGTCAAAGGTGTCCAGAAAATGCAAGGGGCAATGCAGTTGACGTGGATCTTGTACTTGGCCCATTCAGTAGCTAACTGTTTGGTCAAGAGGTGAACGGCCCCTTTGCTCGTACCGTACCCTGAGTAGCCGGCGGGATGACCTTGAAGACCTCGGATGGATCCAACAGTAACAATTTTTCCTCCCTCTCCCCGTTTAATCATCTCTTTCGCCACGGCCTGGCAGGAGAGGAAGGTCCCTCTGACATTAACATCCATCACTTTTTGCCACTCTTCAATGGGCATTTCTTCGGCGGCGTGACGGAGGGCAATTCCTGCGGTGGTCACCAGGATGTCGATTTTACCGAACTCCTCCATGGTGCGCTTTACCATCTGATCGACACCCTCCGGGTCTGCCACATCGCAGGAAATGGGAAGAGCCCTTCTCCCCTGCTTCTCCACCTCGGCCGCTGCCTCTTCCAGGGTCGAAAGTGTTCGGGCCGTAACCACTACATCCGCGCCATACAGGGCCAATCCAATTGAAGTTGCTTTTCCGGCCCCCCCGGACCCACCAGTCACTATGGCCACTTTTCCCGTAAGATCGAAGAGATTCTTGAGTTCTTGGATTCCCGTTTTGATTCGCATTTTCTTTCTCCTCCTTTTCTTTGTTAGAACGTGAGACTGAATACCTTTATTCACTGAAAAATTGGGGACCAACCATAACTTTACGAATAAAATTCCAAGGTTTTCAATTTTCTGGATAGGGACGAATTAGAAATTCACCTTATCCAGCCCCTTAAGCCCGAGCAATTGTCTTGCATCATCTGACGAAGCGATTTCAAGTCCCAGTTCATGGGCAAAACGAATCGCTTTTTCAACCTGCTCAGCGTTGCTCTTCGCCAGTTCGTCTTTACTGATATAAAGATTATCCTCCAATCCTACCCTCATGTTACCACCCTGAACCATGTTTACGACGCCCATAGGGAACTGATGCCTGCCAGCAGCACACACAGACCACTGAAATTCGCCAAAAGCATTTTTAGCTGAGTTGATCAGGAATATGAGGTTGTCTACACTTGCCGGAATGCCACCCAAAATGCCCAGTACAAATTGTAAATAAATGGGTTTTTTGAGATATCCCTCCCGCATAATCTGAGCCAGGTTGGTGATTTGACCGACATCATAGACCTCAAGTTCTGGTAATGTCTGGACTTCATTCATTGTTTTGCAAAAGACCTTCAGAGATGTGAAGGTGTTCGGGAAAATAAAACCTTCCGTCGATGCAAGGAATTCCTTTTCCCAATCGTACTTAAACTTACTATATTTGGTTAAGACCGGATATAAGGCGAAATTCATGGACCCGGCATTGAAAGTCGCCACCTCAGGTTTCAATTCCCTCACAACGGCAATTCTTTGCTCTGGCGTCATCGTGGCTGTTCCACCCGTTGTTACGGTCACAACCAGATTTGTTTTCGCCTTTATCCCACTTAAAATCTCCCTGTATATTTCAACATCCGTTGTGGGCTTGCCATCCTTTGGGTCCCTGGCGTGAACATGCACAATCGTGGCCCCCGCCTCCTCACATCTCACAGCCTCATCTATGAGTTGCTGAGGGGTTAATGGTAAATACGGGGACATCGTAGGCGTGTGTATATTGCCTGTGAGAGCTGCGGTAATAATTACTTTCCCCATTGATACCCTCCCTTTCCATTTAGAATTTCTCAAACACGAGCCCCATCTTGTAGGAGTCGTAAAGCAATAGATACCAATGAAACGAGTATTTCCAGAAACCGACTTGCGGGTTACTGAAAAAGAAAAAATTCCGTCACTCCCGCGGGAGTCCATAAGACACCGAATGCACTGGATTCCCACCTGCGCGGGAATGACGCTCAATCTCGCTCAGAGCGCTTATTCGGCGTCCTACTAGTCAGGATAGTTTATGACCACCAACATGCTAGCTGGTTTGTTGGTGTTGTTGATGAGTTCTCTTCCCTCATTGGGGGCCAAATAAATGGAGTCCCACTTCCTGAGCACGAATTCTTCTGTCTTGCTCTTCACTGTGATCTCCCCCTCCAGCACGAAATAGACCTTCTCCAACGGTGAATCTTCATAGGCCCACTCTGCACCACCACCGGGCAAAAAGTGGGATAGCCCCATCCAGAACTTTTGAACCCCCGTTTCTTCTTTCCCCTGAAGCCTCATTGCCGTCATACCGAAATGCCCCGGGGCTTCGTAGGGTTTCACATCTTTCAATTCCACTTTTTTCATAGGTCCTCCCTTTCTTCATATTTGGGTTATTCTTAGAGAACTGGCCTTACGAGAACACGTCGATGAAGACATATATTTATAAACCCATGACAGATCGCCGCTATCCGCCCACGGTTCCCCCATCCACGGAAAGGACATGCCCCGTAACCATCTCGCTGGCGTCAGAGGCCAAAAAAATCGTGACGCCCACAAAATCCTCCGGCTCTGCCGCCCTCCCGAGTGGAATCCTGGCCACATAGTGCTTATATGACGCTTCATCACTAAGTATGGGCTCGGTCAGCGGCGACCAGAAGATGCACGGAGCTATGCAGTTGACCCGGATCTTATACTTGGCCCACTCGAAGGCCAGCTGCTTCGTTAAGTAATGTATGGCTGCTTTGCTTGTCCCATAGGCCGAATATCCGCCTTCATGGGCATGAAACCCGCGTACGGAACCCACGGTTATGATGTTCCCCCCTTCTCCCAGCCTGATCATTTCTCTGGCAACGGCTCTAGAGCAGAGCAAGCTACCCTTGACGTTGACGTCCATCACCTTTTGCCAATCGTCAATGGGCATATCAACAGCTGGCTCACGTTGCGCAATGCCTGCGGCGTTAAACAGGATATTGATCTTTCCAAACTCATCTAGGGTGCGGTTCACCATCTGATCAACACTGCTAGGGTCGGTTACGTCGCAGAAGACGGGCAAGGCCTTCTGCCCCATTTCCCTGACCTTGTCAGCCAACGCTTCGAGGCCCGCCAACTCTAGATCGCAAACGACCAGATCCACGCCATAGGCGGCCAACCCGATGGATACGGCCTTACCCAGGGCCCCTGACCCTCCGGTGACCACGGCCACCTTCCCATGAAGATCAAAGAGGTTCTTGAGTTCTTTGACGCCCTTTTTGGTTCGCCCCATGGGACTGCCTTGTCCTTTTCTCACGGGCAACAGGTCTTTACTGGTCCCCTTCATCCACAATAGCGACCATTCTTACCATGGACCCGTCACCACCGACCCATTTTATGGGTAAACCGGAGATAGTCACTCTTTTTCCATTGACCTCATCTACGTCGCCACCGACATTCTCCCATCCCATAATACCGTTGCCCAGGATGATTTTGTGGCAGGGTTCCCACAGGGGGAAATCTTCAATCACTTCATGCCCGGTTTCCTTCTTGTACTCCTCACAAACATCTGGCCGCAGTGGTCCAGGTCCATGGGGCCCGATGGCGGTGGCTAATGGGTGGTCCAATGCCTGCTGATCGACCCCAACCGCCTTAACACCCTTCTCGACAAACCAGTCACCTGCCTCCTTGTACAGCCCGGGAGAATAACAAAAGTACTCTGTGTTGTCTCCAAAATAGTGGTGCCAGCCGGTGTTGATAATAACGATGTCGCCCTTTTCAATCTTGGGCCTCGCATTCTCAAGATCTTCCGGGGTAATTACGCCCCACTTCTCTTTTGGAATAGACACCACGACCCCGGTGCCATAGTAACTCTCCAAGGGGAGGTCAGCGGTGTACATAGGACCCTTCAATTTATTGGCCGGGAGCACATGGATAGGTGAGTCGGCATGGGTAGAGCAGTGCATGGGGGCTGTAATCCACTGGGTGAGCACCCCGGCTTTTGAATGATAATGAAACCGCTCAATCTTGACATCCGGAAAATACGGCCACAAGGGTGTCCCATGACCAAAAGGCTGACTTAAGTCCACAAGTTTTACTTTTCCCATTTTAAATTACCTCCTTTTATTTGATTAGTTGAAGTTAAGGTTACCATTAGACATTAGGCTAATCCCCCTTGACCAGAAGCGAGAAAAGGGATTCACAAGCCATTAGGTCGCCTCATCTCGCTCTTTGAGTAACGTCTCCATATGGGCTTCGAAATAGGGGGCCTCCCTTGCCATCCTTTCCCTCAGATCTGGCCCTATTTCTGTGTAATCCTTTCGATCAACTATGGCCCACACGGGATGTGGTTCGGCCGGAGGGCATCCTGCGATGAATATACCGTGCTTGCGGTATTTTTTCAGGCAGTCACCAAACAGAATCACCTTATAAGGATCCAGCCCCTCGGGAATCCCTTTCTTACGACCCACAAAAATAGTTGCATCTGCGTTCTTCTCATACTCATTAAGGGACTTCAGTTTCTCCATCGTGAGTGAGACTAAAGACAGACAACTGCTGCAAGCGCCTTCTGTATCAATATTGTATTCGGGATATTTCTCAAACCCCTCCAGATATGGCAGCCACAGCGGTTTGAATACTTCCTCTATGGTCTTTCCTCGGACCTCTATGAGGTCTTTATCAAAATTCCCCAGTCCCCGCTCCCGTGCTGGCTCAAAATAGGCCACTTTGTCAATGTCCAGGCCAACCATGCGGCAAACCGTGGCATCCAATGCTACCGGGTCCTTTCCAGCAACAACACAGCCGAAGTCTATTGGAATTGTAGAGTGGGGTCCGAAACCCTCTGCAGGTCGAATAAGATCTGCTATGGTAAGATCTGCTCTGATAACAGACCAAAGATCCATCATGGCCTTGGCAAGATCGGTCTGGTGCATCTGATAGTGAACCTTGTCCTGTACAACCCCCTTTAGATTCTTGAGTGCACAGGTAAAGACCATGCTACAATGTGACTTGAAAATAGGAAGGTTAATGATGTGCTCCGCCTCCAAAAGGAACCGAGGCAGGCGTATTTTGGTCAGATCGGACCTGGCATCCCTGATCGGAATGTTTATAAGATCCTTTTCGCATTTAATGTCAATGACCTTATCCACTCCCGCGTCTTCAGCAGCTTTTAAGATCCCGCTCACCTCCAAACTTTCCATGGTATCGCACCCGATGGCTGATGCCTCCGCCAAGATGATCTCCTTGGGGCCTGCCTTATGAACTTCCTTGATAACGGCAGCAACCAGCTCCGGATTTGTGTTCACACTGGTCTCAGCGGCCGCCAAATGGCCTGCATTGGGTTTGAGGACCGCGGTTGACTTAGGCCTTATCAGGGACCTCACGCCACCAAGGGGTTCCAGAACCTCCGTGACCATCTGTTCCACGTCAGTTCCCTTAGCTATGGAAACGATTGACTTTGCCATAATACGATCCTCCATTTCTTTCAGGATAAAAAAATTCTCATTCTAATGGTTTGTTGAACTCCTTATCCTGTTACTGTTCATAGTAAAGCTGGGCCGATATCTTTGCCGCTGTATCCTTCAACAGAGGAACAATAGCTGAACCACTGCCCCATGTAACCCTTTGAGAAGGTCCGGCCACTACAAGGGCTGCTACAGGTTTATCTTCATGGTTAAATATCGGGGCACCAACAGCGCTGATTCCAATGTCAATCTCCTCGTTGTCATAGGAGAATCCTTGATGCCTTATTACTTTCAGCTGACGTTTAAGTATTCTTGGGTCTGTAATAGTATTCGGGGTTAAGCGGGGCATTTCTTGATCGAGCAAATTCTCTACCACTTCGGGCAAAGAAAAAGCCAGTATGGCTTTGGCCCCTGCTGCCGCATAAATGGGAAGCCTGTCTCCAAGGGTGCCCGCAATGCGCACACGTCGGGGCCCCTCAGCGATATAAGCCATAAAGGTGTTTTTTCCTGAAAGCGCTTCCAAAACGATTGTTTCTCTGAGTCTGTCCCTTAATTCATCAATATGGGGTTTTGCAATTTGGACCATATTTGTTTTTAGAGAATGCCTAGCAGCTGATCCGAGACTCAAAATAGATGCTCCCAGCCTAAATTTCCTTGTTTGAGGGTTCTGCTCTAGAAAGGCAGACTTCATTAGGGTAAGCAGAATTCGTGAAACTGTTGCCTTATGAAAACCAAGTTTCTGGCTGATTTCGACAGTACCCAACTCCTGGTTGTGGGGCGCAAAGGTTAGAAGGATTGCTAAGGTTTTTTCTATAGAGGTTATTTTTCTGGCTTCTTGTTTCATATTGTAAAACTTAGTATCATAATATGATATAGATCTAATCTGTATCCATATTTGTATATTTTGTCAAGTTAGCTATTTTACGAAAAGCGCCTGTTTTTTGCTATTTCCTAAGCGTGGATCACATTTTTCTCTTTCTTAAAGATAATTTTAATCAAAATCGAGCAAAATACCCCCATATCGTTCACGCCCAAATTCAAAAACGGATTCGATTTCTGAAGACAGTATACCGAGCAGGCGAGATCATGAAACTAATTAAGACTGTTTAACACTTAAAATGCATGTAAAAACAATAAGTTATAAGTCATACGTTCTAAAGTTATCCCCATTTTATAGGAAGATTAGACTGCTTCATATCAATTAAGGCATTTAGCATAAAGTATTGACATAAAAGAGATTTATATATGATTTGCTGGCCTTCTTACGGAACTTTGAGTATTAAACATCTAAATGGTTTAATATTCAACAATCTCTAATTATAGAAAAGGGTTGCTCCCTTGCATATTCTTGACGGAAGATTGACAGTGCTTTAGGAATGTTATAACTTTGATTACTCAAGCGTGATAAACAAAACGCGATCTCCGCTACCCGGCTTGATGAAGCATGAGGTTGCCTATGAAAAGAGATATCAATAATATCAGGTCAACAACCAATATGATTTTTTTGTATGCCAGAAGTGATCTATACGCTGACAAAAACCACATTACTTTGTCAGATTGGATTGAATGAATTTAGGGCCTTAACAGGTGTCCTAGAATGCAAAACCACCTCAGCAAAAAAAACGGAGCCTCGAAAGACTCACAACCCAACTGGAACGGCGAAGGCGATCATTCAGACGCCTTGGAATTGAAAGTTTCCGAGGTGGTGAAATTTCCCGAGGGGAACGATTTCTTCCTTGGACCTGGCCTTGGGTTCGTACCCATGGACTCTCTTGTTCGCCTCGTCTCATTTCATGGATATCTAACCACCGGGGCATTCATTGGCCTTCAGATGCTCGCTCTGGGAAAACGCCTCCTGGGTGTCAAAGAAAATGAGCGA
>Ga0114921_10000795_pt1 | contig 13661 bp, 8 predicted proteins | sample BentaG_FD_87016 | JGI IMG/M metagenome (GOLD analysis project Ga0114921, IMG submission 87016) | Deep subsurface microbial communities from South Atlantic Ocean to uncover new lineages of life (NeLLi) - Benguela_00093 metaG | ecosystem: Environmental > Aquatic > Marine > Oceanic > Sediment ...
GGAAATGGCAAGTTCGACTCCCCTCTGCCAAAAATCAAGTTTATTTTCTGAAGGCCTATGTCAAATCCATTAATAAAATGCTTATTGAGGTAGAAGAAAATGTAATTTTTGAAGGCAATCGACAGGATCATCGCTCATCTCGAGCTGACCTATGAAGCCGAACGGCCACCTCTGCCTTATAATGCCCAACAGGAACTCATGATGGCAGCCGAGGAGAGCGGGGAGTATTTCTGAGGGCCTCTGTGGTTGTTTTCTGTCTATTTTGAGAGGAAAGCCTATCCTTTTGTGGATTGTTCTGCAATTTATGCTGATTTATCTATCTTGATTGCCGTTGAACATGTCTTTTCGAATGTGATACACTCATTTTAGGTTGTCAGAGGATGGAAATTGGGGAAAATCGTGAGGGATTTGGAGCATGGCCAAAAAGGAAATTCCTATATTTTTGGTTTCCAGTAACGTTTATCCTGACCGGGGCACTTCATGCTTTAGTCATGATAACTTTTATCAACTTAAACTTCAAAACATATGTCTACTCACTCCACCCTCTGGGATGAAGTGCTAACATTAAAAAAGTCTAAAAGATCAGAATTGGAGTTTTAATCCTACCTGTAACCGTCTTGGGTAGAATAGGAAGTCAGGCTGCTGGTAAAGAGCCGACCACATATTATGACTAGAATAATACGTAACAGTACCTGAATTGAAAACATTCCACACATCAAAAATAGCAAGAAATCTCACCTTGTCACTTATAGCAAAGGTTTTCTGCAGCCTGAAGTCCAACATACTCCATTTCGGAAATCTGTCATCGCCTCTCGGTTCGGCTAAAACAACCTGCCACCCCTGGTCAAGGTAGAAACCAGTGAAAGATGCAGAGGGCCTTCCTGTCTGGTAAATCCAGCTAAAACTAGCCAGTATATCCCATGGAAATGTATAGCCTGCTTGAACCTTTAAAATCCACGGCCGGTCAGCTATCATGCGCCCGTAGGCATTGATCAAATCATTAGGATCTGATCCAAAGTTACCACCGTACCAAATCATGGACTGCTGTCTGGCACTGGTTGAGTGGCCTATCATGTTCAATCCCTCACTCTTGGAATAGGTTAGGGAAGCATTCAGCATCCAGTTATGGGAATACCGCTTGTTTAGGGTCAACATAACGGCCTGATAGATTTGCTTATACTCAGAGGGATTGGTCAACCATACTTCCTTAGTGCCCACATTTGTCTGATTGAAAAGAGTGTAAGTTTGACCGTTATCATCGGATACCATACTGACTTGTTCATAAACTCCCGCCCTATCTTCCAGACCTATGAGGTCTTTTTGTTTTTTATAGATATAGGTTGCGCCGATTGCGAAATCTGGGAAAAGCTCTCTCTCGAGGCCTATTGAAAATAGATCACCGTAGGGATTTTTTAAATTGGGATCCATGGTATAAGTACTCGCTCCCGAATACGAATACCAAAATACAAACTCTTCGCTGTCCCAATCATAGTAATAAAGATTCCAATCTGTAGCATTGGGGCCTGGATAAGACCAGTTGGACATCATGAGTGCGTCATAATAACGGCCGTAAGAAGCTTTGAGCAAGGTTTTCTGGTCTGAAGTTAACTGGAAGACCAAGCCGATTCGTGGTGAAAACGTCTTCCAGACAACCATATCTTTAACTGCCGGTGTTTTTTCAGAGGTGGGTGTAAAATAATCCATGACAGGAAACTCAGGAACAAAAGCATTGTGGTAGTCGAGCCTGAACCCAAGATTCAAGACCAGCCTGTCTCCAATCCTCCAGGAGTCATCCACAAATGTCCCAAAACTGTCCACACAGCCGCCCGCATAAAAAACATCCCTCTGATACATATACCAAGGATCGCCGTAATAATCATAGTACCAGAGCTCTCCTATATATCCTTCTGGATATCTTGACTCTCCCCGGTTATACTGGGCTCCTATCTTAAATTCGTGATCCCCCCCAAGGAAATCCTCAGCAAAATAAGAGAGGTTGACATGCGCCTGATGCCTCTTCATTGTCCACAGCCAGACAGCGGAGGCCATCCCTCCAGAAACCTCTCCTGACCAATCCCAATGAAGAGGAGTATCCATGTCTCCACTGACCGGTAGATAATCATCAGTGCCTCTATAACCGGCATATTTCAAATCAATAAAAGCACTGTCACTTAATTGCCAAGTATACATGAAATTCCAAGAATAGGTGGAGCCAATTTCGTTGCCAAGGCTTGATTGCGCATAATAAGGGGAAGGTGTATCGGGCCATTCAAAGTCCTCAAAATAAAATGAACCCATCAATTTATGCCGACTGGTTAACTTGGCTGAAAGTTTAAAAAACACTTTATTAGCAGGCCAACTTACAGCATAATCAGGATACGAATTCCAATAAGAAGTCGACTCATCCTTTTTCTCATATGTGCCGTAAAACCACAACCTGTCTTTAAAAATAGGTCCTCCCAAGTTAAAAGATGCAGAATAATATTTTTTGACCTGGTGTGAGTAAGCACTATCAGGATAAAGATAAGCCTCATCAGGAGGAATGTCTGGATCTAGTACTTTTTTTATATTGTTATCTGCCGTGAGGCTTTGAAACTGACCATAGTAGGAGAGGGAGCCTTGAAACCTGTTGCTCCCGGATTTTGTCACAATATTAATGACCGCCCCAGTGTATTGCCCGTACTCAGCAGGAGAACCTACTCCAAAAGTCTCAATTTCTTCAAAGGCTTCAGCGGTGACATCCATCCAGCCAATCCCTATATCAGGATCGCTTAATTCAGCTCCATCCATCCGAAAGGAATTGGATTCTGAATTAGAACCAAAAGAAACAGTCCTACTAGAATCTTGCGAGGTTTGCTGTAGGCCGGGAGCAAATTTGATTACATCATAATATGAATTTCGACCCATGGGTAATTTTTCGAGCTCATCTTTACTGTAAACGTGGGAAAGACCTGATTGAGTCACATCAACAACAGGAGACGCTGCGGTAACCGTGACAGATTCCTCAATAGTTGCCTGCTGCAATACCATGTTTTCAGTGACAGTTTTTCCCACTGATAACTTTACGTTTTCTCTCTCTATAGTCTGGAATCCCTCCAGTTTGAAAACTAGCTTGTAAGTTCCAGGTGGTAGGTTAATAAATCTGTAACTGGCCTTAGTAGACGTGACTTGGGCTTGAACTCCTCCCATCAAAGATGGACTTGAAATCTCTACTGTTACTCCAGGAAGTGGGATGCCATCTGCATCTGAAACTGTTCCTGTGATCTTTCCGGTTATTCTCTGAGCAAAAACAGAGCCGGCTATTAAACAGACACAGAGTAGAGTTAAAACAAAAAATTTTAAGAATTTCATGTTTCCTCCTTCATGAAAAATTTCGATTTTAAAGCTTTTTGATAGCTTCTATATAACCAATTTATCCCTTTTTGAATTTCCTAAACAATTATTTTTGATCGAATATTTTTTGTCAAGTTTTTTTTCGTTATGCCTTGTTTTTATCAGGATTGATTCTGGAATTTGTCATTTCAATTTGCCGAATCGGATATTCTTGACTCGGCCCGCATTCACAGAGTGACCTGCATTATCGAGTAACAATATTGCTAAGTCTTCATTTCTGGCAAGGAAGAGACTCCATTATTTTTAGCATCAGCGAGCATTATTTTCTTCAGCTCTTGACCTGCATCTCCTTCTAAAAAAGCTGGAGGATTTTCTTGAAGAAGTCTTTCCACTTCTTCTGAGGCTCTATCAGCCATCGATTTTTTCCCAAGAGAAACCCAAGCATCATAAGTATCTCGATCTATAACTGCCGAAAACGTGTGTTCTTCCCGGTACCACTTTCTTGTATGAGGCATGGATAAAAACTGAGTCTCTGCGGTGAAATTCTCAAAGAGATTTAAAGCAATAGGATCGTCACGCTGAGATATGCCTTCTACAAGTCTATAAGCCATTCTGCAGATTTCATTATCAATGACCATCTTTTCCAGACTCTGGCAGCTTTCAAAATTCAGCATCCCAGGACCTGAAATCACATTAATTCCTGACAACGCAGCAATCACCGCACCCATTCCTGTCTCAAATCCTGATTGAGAATCATTGAGTTTTGAATCGCTTAAGCCCATATAGGCATGGCTGGGGAGGTTAAGGTGTTTGGCAACCTGGGAATAGGCAGAATCGATCATCATCGTCTCTATGGCCCCCATTGGAGTTGTCCCTTTTCTCATATCAAAGCTTGAAGGAGAACCGCCAAAAATAACTGGAGCTCCTTTCTTAGCCAGCTGACAAATAACAAGGCCGCACAGATTTTCAGCCACATGTTGGACAAGGGTGCCAGCAATGGTAACAGGAGAGGTTGCACCTGTCATGCCCATAGAGATAAGTTGGGAGGGTACTCCTCCTCGAGCAGAGTCGATCAAGCTCTGGGTTGTAAGATTACTCCATTTCAGAGGAGGGGAGGGGCAGGCATCAAAAATGGCCAATGGCTTGTCGGCTAGATTTTTCTCGCTTCCTCTGACAGCCACAAGCATATCGTACATGGGCTTAAATCCTTCTATCCGGAAAGTACCTGTGACTATAGGCTTCGATGAGAAAAGAAGACCTATGTATAAACGGTAACTGTCTGAAATGATGTCTGGCACATCGCTACTTATTATGCCCGTACACTGGAAATGGATATGCTCCAGGCAATCAGTCAGCCGAGTAAAGCTAATAAGGTCTTCCGTAACGGGCTTCCGTTCTTCCTGTGTTTTGTGATCGAGAATTGTAACCGCAGTTGAACCTGGATCAAAATGAACCTCATCTTCTCCAACGACAAATTCTTTTTCTCCTGTTCTGTCATATAATTTTATGACAGAAGGGGTCGAGGAAAGGGAAGCCTCTACGATCTGTGAGGTGATGAAAACTCTCTGTGTCGAATCGTCGACTTTCATCCCAGCTTCTTTGAAAAGCTTTATCGCCTCTTCATTTTCGACGAAGATGCCTTGTTTTTCGAGTATAACCAAGGCTTCGTCAATGATTTTCTGGATTAAATCCTTACTTAAAAACTCCAATTTTGGTCTTACCTTTGGAATCATTGTCTCTTCCTTTCTTTTATTTTTCTTTAAGATTTTTCACTGCCTGAACAGCAATCATAGCGTTCTCGGCATACCCATCAGCACCGATGTCATCAGCCCATTTCTGGTTGACAGGCGCTCCTCCTACCATCACTTTGAACCGGTCAGAGAGGTTCTTCTCTTTGAGCATCTCTACGAGTCTTTTCTGACCGACCATAGTCGTTGTCAACAGGGCAGATAGACAAATAAAATCTGCGTTCTCCTCTTCAGCTTTTTCGATAAACATTTCCAATTTCACATCTGCTCCTAAGTCGATGACATCAAAGCCGTTGGCTGAGAGCATCGAAGAGACGAGATTCTTGCCGATGTCGTGAATATCTCCTTCAACTGTTCCGATGATGATTTTCCCCCGGGATCTTATCTCAATCTGGGCTTTTTCCAGTTCAGGCTGTAAAACACCCATGGCTGCTTTCATACATTCAGCACTCGTGATCAACTCGGGTAAAAAATACTCTCCCTTTTCCCAGAGTTCTCCAACCTTCTTAATCCCAGGAACATACCCTTTTTCGATAACCTCATTGAGGTCCAACTGCCTTTCTACAGCCTTTCTTGCCAGGGCTTCTGTTTCTTCTTTATCTCCCTGGACAATAGCATTTTCCATTTCTGAAAACAATTCTTCGTTACTCATCATAACTCCTTATTTAAAGAATTTTATAATAAATTTTCTACTCATCTGTTATTGAAGAAAATAATTTTTTGACCGAAGGAAATAAATCCATCTCCGTGTGGGGTAAAAACAAAGCGCCTGTATACTCATTCATGTAGGTAGGCTCTGTGTTCAATTCGATGTAAGTTATTTTGTCGGTAATCTCATTGACAAAATCCTTGTTTTTATTAGAAAGCAGTATAAGATAAGCCCCGATGAGAGAACTGTTGCCAAGATAGTGAAATTTGCTTCTGTCGACATCAGGTAGAAGACCGATGCGAATGGCGTTTTCTACTTTTAAATGCTGACCAAATCCACCTGCTACATAAAAAGAATCGATCTTATCTAAGCTAAGGCCTGCTCCTTTCAGAAGTACTGAACATGCAGAATACACAGCACCTTTTGTCCTGATGAGATGAGAGATATCATTCTCGGTGATGACAAGCTCCTTCCCCCAGAAACTGTGTTTGCCTTGCTCAATCAGAAAGCCTTTTCCTTCTTCGGTTTCAACAATCTTCTTCTTGGCTTTCTTCATACTGAATTTACCGCGGCGGTCTACATATCCGTGTATGAATAATTCAGCTAAAAGATCAATCAATCCCGAACCACACAGACCTTTTGGTTTAGTATCATCGATGGCTTTGTAATCGAGCTTGCCGTCATGTATTCTTATCCCTTCGATGGCTCCTTCTGAAGCAGGCATCCCGCATTTTATACCGGTTCCCTCAAAAGCAGGTCCAGCCGAGCAGGCACAGGTCATTAGCCAATCCTTGTTTCCCACAACCAGTTCTCCGTTGGTTCCTGCATCGATAAACAAGGAGATTTTTTCTGAATCACGAAGGATAGGCGTGCATAACAGTCCTGCTGTTATATCCCCACCCACATAGCTTCCTACTGACGCGGCACAAACTGTTCTCCCCTCATGATTTATGTTTAATCCCATATCTCGGGATAAGACTGTCGGAACCTGGTTTAAGGTAGGAACATAGGGTTCTTCCCGGATAAAACGCGGCTCTAGATTCAGAAAGAGATGAGTCATGGTGGTGTTGCCAGAGAAAGAAGTATAATAAATATCAGATGATGATACTCCTGCGGAATCTGCGGCTTTATGGATAAGATGATTAATGGTCCCGACTGCGAGGTCATGGAGTTCTTGTAAGCGTTCTGGCCTTTGGGCATAGTTGATCCGAGAAATTACATCTTCGCCGCACTTTATTTGCTGATTAAAGCTTGAGCAACTGCTGAGGATTTTACCACTCTGAAGGTCGACAAGATGCAAAGCTACAGTTGAGGTCCCGATATCACAGGCAATACCATAAATCCTTTTTTCCGCTGATTGAGGGATAACATCGATTATTGTCTTGTATTTATCTGATGTGAATAAGACAATACTTATTTTTCCATTATTTTCACGCACGACATGAGCTAATTTTTTTAAGACGGAATATTCGCAATTTAAATTATCTAAAGCAAATCTCTTTCGGAGCTTAAGCTCGAGTCTCTTTAAATCACTGTAGTTATCTTCCAGGGTGGGCGGCGAGAGTTCCAAGTCTATCTTTTTCACAGGAGGATCAACTTCATAAAACCCAGAAATTAGATCTTTTTGTTCTTCGAAAAATTTCGAATCGATGATGCTTTTGATGGAAAGCTCTTGGAACTGAGGAATCTGTACAATAAGGTCATCCAGAACTTCTGTTCGGCAGGCTAAGGCATATTTTTGAGACTGAAGTTGATCTGACAGGGCTGTAGATGGCTTGCTTTGATAATTTCCGCTCATAATTTGAACTACACAGTCCCCGCATGTCCCTTTTCCACCACAAGTGGTTTTAAGTGGCAGATTGGCTTTGTTCACAGCATCAAGAATACTGTTCCCCGAAGGCACTTCGATGCTGGTCTCAAACGGCAGAAAAGTCATTTTAAATTCTTTCTTCACTTTCCTCGATTTCTCTTTATTAATTTTTGTCTTCACTTTCTATCCCTACTTTTACTACATCCAATCAGATTATATCTTTTTGCTTCTTATCAGACAAAAATCTTTTGAGGCCATTGGGCAGCCTTCCTCTTGCATTCCGAATCTAGCCAATCTAGCAAGTCTACCGAGCCTAGCTTCCTATGTCAATTTGACGCTCTTCACAAAGGATGGGATATCTGAGGCCTCCTGGCAGCCTACAATAACTTCCCATCCGGGAAGATGGTCCTCCAAGTCACCACTTATCTGAGAAACGAATCCGGGAATCACAATTTTTCTCGTCTTTACTTGCTGCTCTAGTTTTATGTCTTTGATGAATTTAGCGATCGTTTCACCCACAAACTTACCCGCAGCCCAGGCTGTAAGAACAGATTGACCCTCAGTGTCAGTTACTAACAGATGAGCAGAGATCCCTGAGTTTTCTATCTCTCCTGATACGATAAAGTATGTCAATGAGAAATTAGTGGTGATAAAAACAGGTGACTCAGGTGTCGGCTCACCGATGGGATAAACCTTGGGGTCAACCTGAATCGGCTTTTGAGGGTCAGTGTAAATATTTTGACGAAGGGTAAACAATGAGTACAGCATGGCTTTATTTGTATCAGGCAAAACGATAATGGAATCATATTTGCAGAGCAGAATCGATGCCCTGGCTAATAAATCCAGTTCGTTCTCAGAATTAATGTAGGAAAAAAGTGGATATCCGAAAAGCTTGTAACTTTTCTTCAAGGCGCTTCGTCTTAGAATGGTGTTGTTCTGCAATTGATGGCCGATATTCTGGCATTCAAGGTTCAATATAAGGTCGTTTATACCACCACTTCTTGCCTTTTCTGCCTGTCTGGCTAAGTCTTCAAAAGATTGGGCGGATAAAATGAGATTGACATTATAATCCTTTGCCAGTTCGATATCTTCATCTGAAATCTCTTCTCGGAAGAGTACAGCAGGACGATGATCCTTTAGAAGTTCTAAGCCTTCTCTTAAGACCTCTTTATCTGAACAATCCAAGATGATTCCCTTGGAGGAATTCTCTCTGACAAGCCTTATCGTCTTCAAAAAATCTTCCTTAATTTTCGAATCATGGGTAATGAAGAATAAATCTGTATCTAGCTCTTCGCCCACGCGTTCCACACTGTAATCCTCAATCTCTTTTATTTTCTTCAGAAGTTTTTCTTCTCCTGGAGAGGTCCGCAATTCGATGGCAATTCCTGGGGGATGGAAGAATGTCTTTTCATGGCGGAACATGACTGTCTCGTTTCCTGCCTCGAAAGCGTTTGCGCCGCCTATTTTCACCAGACGAATGGGAGGTTCACTGGCAGCTCCCAATGTCGTTTTCGCTTCTTCGGAAGCATGAGGACATTCGCTTAATTCAGCTTTTTTTTGAGCCAGTTTCATGGCAAAAGCCATACAGGTCGGAACTCCGCAATCACCGCAGTTGGTTTTAGGTAATAACTTAAATATATCCAATCCTGAAAGGGCCATGGCTATTTTCCCTCTTCAGAATCATAAAATTCACTAATCTTCTTTTTAACTACTTCTACAGCTTTAGGATGATACATGATTATCAACTCTGCTCCAGCGACCAATAAACTCATCGTTGTGGCGATCTCCCAATAAGCCCCTCTCAATTCCAGGTCACCCCATTCAGGATAATCCTGTTCTGGAGCTCGCGTCTCTTTGACACGAAAGGATTCATAGCCGGGATTAATCAGCATAGGAAAGGCTAGCATCTTATCGCCGGCCAAGCCATCATTCCGAATCCTCTCCATGATAGAGTAGGTGTACTCCAAGCCATATCCAAGAGTGCCTGTCATAGGATCCATAACGATTTTTTCAGGAGGAAAGTTCATCTCTGTGAGAAGAATATTCAGCTGCTTGGCAAGATTGACATCTATGGGTGATTGGGCAACAAGAGCGTGCTCATAAGCAATACAAGAAGCAGCAATGGTTTTATAATTATCTGTTTCTGCATAATTTATAAGACAATTTTCACCTGCTGTTACTTCGCAAACTTTTTTCATGACTTCGTTTATCTTCTCAAAATGACTGTGACCCGTAACGATGATAGGAACGCTCACACTTTCCAGCACCTGTTTGACAATTTCTGCCGCTTCCTCAGCACTTTTGTTTCCTTTTTCAGGATGAGTACCCTCTAACCGAATGCTAATCAGCTCAGCTCCGTATTCATCCACACATTTCTTTGCCATATCAGCAGGTTTATCGATAACATCGCCGTAATAATCCATCAAAGCATCTGGGTATTTTGCCGGGACCTTATCGAAAACTTCCATGGCGACCATAGGCTGATGAGGATGTTCGCCTTCAAAGAAATGAAAAGACAGAGCCGTGCTGCCACCAATTGTAACCGCGTGGGAACGTGTGCCTCCTTGCTCAGAAGTTGCGCCTATTATGACTTCTACCACTTTACCCGCACTCGTCTCTTTAGGAATCTCAAAAGTCATTATTTTTCCTCTTTATTTTTTTCAATCAATTTCATCATTTGAGCTACTGCCTCATAGGCAGGCGAGTCAGGTAGGATATCCCATATTGGCTTCCCATGTTGATCCAAATCCAATAATCCTTCATCCTCAGGGATAGAACATAAAAGACTTAAATTTGCTTCCGCGATGGCCTTCAATACCGGCTGGGGAATGGAATTATGAATTCTATTCAGAATGAGATGTTTTTCTTGAACGCGAGTATCCAATTCTTTTAAGAGTCTGCTGATTTTTCCTGCAGCCCAGATTCCCCGTACTGAAGGATCAGAGATAATCAACAGGTAATCTATATTTTGTACTATCCTGCGGCTTAGATGCTCCATACCAGCTTCATTGTCTATAACCACGTACTGATAAGTCCTGTTAAGAGTGTTCAAGGTTTCTCGCAATAGATTATTGGCATAACAGTAACATCCTGGACCCTCTGGGCGCCCCATGGCAATCAGGTCAAAGTCTGGTGTTTCAACAAGGCTAGATTGTATCTTGTATTCAAAGAACTGCTGCTTTGTCATTCCACCAGGAAGATTACTGGCCCTAGACTTCATTTCCTCCCGAATAGAACCGATGGTATCTTTAAGTTCTACGCCCAAAACATCATTTAAATTGACATTGGAATCAGCATCCACCGCCAGTACAGATTTCACACCATGTGCTCTCAACCAGTGAATGATCAAAGCGGCAATGGTCGTTTTCCCTGTACCACCTTTTCCTGAAACGGCTATTGTCTTCATTTTATTTAAAAAAGTGGCGGCATGGAAAGGGCTGGATGTTTCTTTTTGGTTATAAAATCCAATACCTCTTCTTCGGTTACAGCCACTGTCTCATCAGCAATCATCTCAAAAAAGTCCTCTATGCCTTCTCTTTTGCCAATCTCACGGAGCAATGGCTCCATCTCTTCTTTGAGGGCTTTATTCATCCATACAATCCGCTTTGCTCCTCCATCGGCACTGATAAATTTATTACTGGCGATGTACTGCTTACTATGGCCGATGAAACCTGGCGTCTGCACTCCGCCGCCAACAGTGCCCGCTAAGGTTGAAAATTTCATACCGCTCGGCGTCATTCCTGCATGGTCCCGATAAACGATCATTATGCCATTGGTCGAAGGCAAGACACAAGAGATGCATTCAAAACATCCACAGGATGTCATCGGGTGTTCGACGATGCTGTAGGCATTGAAAATTTCCAGTGTTTTGTGTGAATTGTTGTGCACAAACTCGTTAATCTCCTGCCACTGACCCTTCAGTGTATCGATAGCTTTTCCTTTTTTCACCGGCTGATTGGGACCCACAGGATTTATCCGATGGGCTGCTTTACCATCCAGCCAGTTATAGGCGCCACAAAGCCCTGAACGTTCAGGAGTGATGATGCAGACATGGTTGGGAGCAAATGATTGGCACAGCGTACAGGAATAAAATGTATCCACATCTTCATCAATCATGCCCGCTAGACGGGCATCACGCTCCAGATAAACCTTGCGGGCCGTCCCGATAAGGTCAAGAATCTCCTTTTCCCTGGTGTAGATTTTGATCTGGATTTTATCGACAATTTTTCCGTATTCTCCATGAAGCCTGGCGTGAAGAATGGAACCGAAATGCCTAAATTTAAAGCCTTTATGCTTAGCCTCCTTGCTGATCCGGACCCAGTTTATATCCCGTTGGCCCATGTGAAATACGCCATTGGCACAATTGATAAAATCATGAATTTGGCGCTCCAGGATGGGCTCAAAATCAGACTGAATCTCTCGTCCAGCAACATCGACCCAGATGGCAAGGGGAAGCTTGCTTCCTTCTTCAATCTCATCAATCTCAGGCCCGATGACCTCGATCTGCCCGTCTTCTACTTCATCTAATGCTTTAGATGTCAGAAATTCAAAGCCGGGTTGTGTCTGGCCTGCCAGCTCCACGTGCATATCGTCTTTTCGGACTCTTTCTCCTTGAAAGGCTGGTCCGTAAGCCACAGGGATGGGAACCTTGGTGATAGTGATTTTCAGGCCTCTCACCTCTATGGCTTTGGACACAATTTTATCGTGCAGGATTGGTGAGACCACGTGTTCATAGGTGCAGATTCCAGTGGGCAAAATCTGGTCGATATCTGTATCCGCGATAGTGGGAAAGCCATAGTTGATGGCACCTGCTGCTTGGGCATGTTTTTCGTCGTCTACTGGCCCTAAGGCGAGAACAAAGGCAAACACCCTGTTTTTGTTATAACGCAAGACTCTTTGGTAATCGCCCGGCTGAGCCCCACCAAAGGAAAGAGCGACTCTTGTGGCAAAGCCTAAGGAATGAACAGTGGCTGAGACATCATCGCCATAGGGAACAAGCCTTGTCTCCCATCCCAGCTGGATACCTTCTTCCTGAAGCTGCTGAGCCATGGATTTGCCGTCTGTAGCCGCAGACATGAATACGTATAGATTCTTTTCCTGTAATTCTCGCGCGATTTTTACAGCGATTTCATTGGTGGGACAGTAACCGACGCAAGCAGCAAAACCCGGAGCTGTTCCGTCCACAAACTCGATTCCCCGTTCTCGAAGGATTACATCGTTGGCAGCCCCCAGCCAGAGCTGATTATCACTGGGATTTGGCTCTGGGAGATAGGGGAGGGGGTCCTGAGTGTATTTAATAGCTTCTATGATTTCATCTGCAAACAGAGTGGCCATCCCCGCATCAAGGGTGTGTCCAAGATAGGGAACCCAAAGCTTTTTCTCAGGAATGGGTGGAAGCAGTTTTTTTGCTTCCTCCAATAAGCTTTTGAGTCCTTCAAGAGTATCAATTTCTACTCCCAGTATTCCATGAGAGATTGGAAGATAATAAGCTGTATTCGGGAATTCGACCTTAGCCTGGGAACCTTTTTCTTCTATGGCTCGATTGAGTTCTTTTTCCGCACGAGCAACAAGTTTATGGGCTCCGCGAATGGCTCTTGTGGCTATGAGTTTTGACATGTATCTATCCTCTTGAAATAGGGCTATACATCTAGCTCCCTTCTCATCTTCATGTCATACAGCACGCGTTCTTTGCCTTTGCTTATCCCTAGCTTTTCTCGCTTCTTGTTTATATGGTCAATGATTAATGCCGCCATTTTACTGGTATCAGGCTCTGTGGCCCACATGCCACCAAATACTTTCTCAAATTCCTTAAAAATGTGTTTGCAAAACTTCTCACTCCCGCTTACTGGAAGACCCACACCGAATACGGTGTACACACCTGAAGCCACAAAATAATGGCCTATGGAAATGGCTTTTTCGCTCATCCATTCAGGAGCAGCGCCTGCTACAGGAAGTTCACTGATATCCTTACCCAAACCTCCAATCTTAACCATTTCCGACAGGGCAATAAGAATACGACTGTTATCCACACAAGAACCTGAATGGAGCACCGGCGGTATCCCTACTGCTTTGCACACTTCTGCCAGTCCTTTTCCTGCGTGTTTCTCGGCTGATTCTGGGA
>Ga0114921_10000796_pt1 | contig 13659 bp, 16 predicted proteins | sample BentaG_FD_87016 | JGI IMG/M metagenome (GOLD analysis project Ga0114921, IMG submission 87016) | Deep subsurface microbial communities from South Atlantic Ocean to uncover new lineages of life (NeLLi) - Benguela_00093 metaG | ecosystem: Environmental > Aquatic > Marine > Oceanic > Sediment ...
AGCGATGTTCATCTCTTATCTATCTAACTTCGGATTGCTTTGTTGAGTTTCCTCACCTTGCTCAGAACCACTACCACAATGAGCAAGTCGCTCAGCCCATTCCCTGGCCCAGGCATCGGCTTGCAAAATTTCATCCAAAGTAGGTTTCTTTATACCTTGATGTCTTTCCAATGTTTGCTCTATCAATGGAGCGATGTCAAGAAAACCAATCCGATGAGAGAAGAAAAGCTCCACAGCCACTTCGTCGGTGGCACAAAGCACAGCGGGGTAAGTCCCCCCCAAGTTGCCAGCGTTCAAGGCTAGTTTAAGGCAGGGAAATTTATCCATGTTAACTGATTCAAAATTTAGGGATTGGATTTTGCTTAAATCGAGATGTGGCAGCTCAGCGTTAGACAATCTCTCAGGATAACAGATGGCATATTGGATGGGCAACCTCATATCGGGAAAGCTAAGCTGGGCTTTCACAGAACCATCAACGAACTCCACCATGGAGTGAACGATGCATTGAGGGTGAATCAAGATTTCGATGCGCTCAAAGGGGACATCGAAAAGCCAATGAGCCTCAATTACTTCTAATCCCTTATTCATAAGCGTGGCCGAATCAATGGTAACTTTTCTACCCATCTTCCAAACAGGGTGTTGAAGCGCTTGTTCCACCGTTATTTCAGCCAACTGAGACGGGGAATAATGATAGAAGGGGCCACCAGAAGCAGTTAGAAAAAGCCTCTGGACTTTGCTCCTTTCCCCTTGCAGGCATTGCCAGATAGCACTATGCTCACTATCAATAGGCAGAATCTTGGCTCGATGCCGCCTGGCTTCACGAATGACTATTTCACCTGCCATTACCAATACTTCCTTGTTAGCCAAAGCAACCGTTTTGCCTGCTCTCAAGGCCGCCAATGTGGGGCGTAATCCTGCTTTGCCAGAAGTAGCTATGATGACTAAGTCAACCTCAGGATGGCTGGCTATTTCTTCCATAGGCAAGAATTTCCCTTCACAGTTGATATCAGGCTTGATTGAACAATAGAACATCTTAGGTTGAAACTCATAAATCTGTTTTTCAAGAAGCTTGATGTTTTTGCCTCCTGCTAAAGCTATCACCTGGAATCTGCTAGGAAAGACACGGATAACATCCAGGGCTTGCTGTCCTATGGAACCGGTCGAACCCAGGATGGCTACTTTCTTTATCCTATCACCCATACTACATAATAGTATACCACCACCCCTGTAAAGATGAGACTATCGAAGCGGTCAAGAATGCCACCATGACCTGGAAGCAACTTACCCGACTCTTTTACCCCCATATTGCGCTTAAGTAAAGATTCAACCAGGTCACCAAGCTGAGCAAAGAGGCTGATAAGGCAGCCCAGCAGAATAGCCCGCCAATATTCAAGGGGTGAAGAAGAAAAGAGAAAGGGAATCCTAGATATTGCTACAGCGACTACAATAGCGATTAATAAGGCCCCCAACGCTCCTTCGCATGTCTTAGCTGGGCTTATGGCGGAGATTAGCTTGCGCTTACCCCATGTCCTACCTATAAAAAAGGCGCTAGTATCGTTGGCAAACGTAGTAAACATGGCTAAGTAAACCCAGCCTCTGCCATCTGGCAAAATACGCAAATTAAGCCAGTAGCCAAGCAGCCAGCCTACATAAAGAACACCAGCTACCACCCACGCCCAGTTACGGAACGCCTCCTCTCGGGGTGAGCGGCATAATAGCCATACCAAGGAAATCACTGTGGCAGTTGTGACAACTATGGGCAATACACTGGTATTCTTATAATGAGGACTCAAAGCAAGAGCCAATGCCCATAACAGGCCAAGATAGACCAGAGGCTGCCGTCGGTCAAGATTACCGGATATACGATAAAACTCGAAGGTGCCTAATAACACTACGACAGCAATGAAAAGGCTAAACCAAGGATCGCCAACCCAGATAAGGAAAATAACAAGGGGTATGACTATGGCAGCGGTGACAACTCTTTGCTTAAGCATAACCCCATTGGGGGAAATTTCAACTTGTTATAGATTTGGTATTTTGCTAATTATTTAATCCGCTATGGGAACGGCACGGCAGAAATTTTGTTTTGAGATTATAGTTCTCTTATTTCCTTTTCTTTGTTCTGACCTATCTCGTTTACCTTATCTATAAAGCTATCGCTAATCTCATCGACTTTCTTAATGGCATTAGTAAGCTCGTCTTGCGATATTTGCTTGCTTTTCTCTATTTGTCTTAATTTCCCAATGCCATCTCTTCTTATATTACGTAGCACCACTCGTCGTTCCTCCACTCTCTTAGACACCAGTTTTGCTAGCTCTACACGACGTTCCTCAGTGAGAGAAGGGATAACTATTCGCACTACATTGCCATCGGTGGAAGGATTAAGGCCAACATTAGCTCTGAGGATGGCTTTCTCTATATTGCGCAGTGAAGTGCGATCCCAGGGTTGAATAACAATTAGACTGGCTTCAGGTATAGATATGCTAGCAATCTGGCGAATGGGGGCAGCCGCACCATGATAGTCACCCAAAATTGTCTCAACTAGAGCCGGGGAAGCTCGTCCACTACGGATGGTGGCTAACTCCCGAGCCAAACCATCACTAGCCTTTTGCATCTCTGAGCTTAGTTCAATAAATACTTCATTTACCATGATCGGTTCTCAGAGAAGGCGAACTGTTAACTAACAGCCAGGCTCAAATCTAGCGAATCTTCGTACTTTTATGTTCTCGCCCACCCTGGCTATTGTATCAGCGATAATTTCTCCTACAGTCCTATCAGGTTCTTTGATGGAAGGCTGCTGGAGAAGACAGACTACTTTGGGATCTAGCTCTGACTCTGCCGGCATTTCCTCAGCAGTGATGAATTGAGGAGAGGTAGCAGCCACTTGCATAGCTAAATCATAGGCAAGCTGTCTGAATTCGTCGGTGTGTGCCACAAAATCAGTTTCGCAGTTTAGCTCTATCAGCGCTCCTAGCTTCCTATTGTGATGGATATAGGCATCGATTACTCCCTCGCTTGCGATGCGCTCCCCTTTCTTTTCAGCGATGGCAAGCCCACGACATTTCAACACTTCCACCGCCTTTTCTGCATCTCCTCCTGCTTCCAGCAAAGCATCCTTACAATCGAGTATGCCAGCGCTAGTTGTGTCTCTTACCTTTTTTATGACTTCAGTTGATATTTTCATTCAAACAATCCTGGGATTCAATCCTCCTTTGGTTCAAAAGTATAAGAACGTAAAATCTCGATGGGTTCTTCTGACTCCGCAGGTGGTAACTCAGCGCTCGCTGTCTCCTCAGAAACTTGCGATCCTGTACCTTCGATTACAGCATCAGCTATCTTGGCACAGATCAATTTGATTGCTTTAATGGCGTCATCGTTAGCAGGAATAGGGTAATCAATATTACCAGGGCTACAATTGCTATCTACAATGGCTATTACCGGGATGTCCATTTTCTTGGCTTCAGTGAAAGCAATTTTATCTTTAATAGGGTCAGCGATGAAAAGAGCTCCGGGGAAGGCAGTCATTTCCTTAAAACCACCCATCTGCTCGTTCAACCGTTGGATTTTCTTTTCTAGCCTTGCTCTCTCTTTCTTAGATAAGAGATCAAGTTCGCCTTTCTCCTTCCTGTCCTCCAAACGAACAAGATAATCAATACGGGCTTGTATGGTGGCAAAATTGGTCAGCATCCCGCCCAGCCATCTTTTATTGACATAATACATGCTACACCTTTCAGCCTCTTCCTCTATCACTTGCTGAGCCTGTTTCTTGGTGCCCACAAAGAGAATAGTTTGGCCACCGGCTGCCAAATCTCTGACAAAAGCACATGCTATATCCAACAGCGCAACCGTCTGCTCAAGGTCAATAATATGTATCCCATTACGCTGGGTAAAAATATATTTTTTCATCTTGGGGTGCCAATAACTGGTATAATGACCAAAATGAGCACCTGCTTCTAACAGTTCTTTTACCGATGGATTTTCCACTAGGTTTCTACCCTCGAATATAACAACTCATGTAATCTAGCATAACTAGCACAGGTAATGCAACAATGATATGGCTCGCAATGACAAAATGGTGAGATGCTTGTGCTCTCATTTTTCTTTGTCCTACAAGCGAGAGCTGGATAAATGCTTGGATGAGGCCTACCTTATACTACATTAGCGTTATATAATATGATACTGCACGTGAAAGTCTAAACAAGTAACAGAGTTGCCGAGCAAATTTTACGACGTCATCATAGTGGGAGCAGGGCCAGCGGGAAGCTGCGCTGCCTGTGAACTAGCTTCATCAGGTTACAATGTGGCTGTTTTGGGGCAGAAAAGTGCCCCGGTGCTAGAGCAGTGATACTAGCTAACGGTTTCGGTCTCAAACTATGCCGACAACTAGGTTTGGGCAGAATTGAACATTTCCTCATCGGTGCTCAGACGGAAGTTGATACCAGAGACGTCAATGATGATAAGCCAGGAGGGTAAGATAAGACAAAAGGCTATCCCTTTGGGAACTTTGCCCCGTACCTATGGAGACAGGATACTGGTCATTGGCGATGCTGCTGGTCAGGTAAAGCCAACTACTGGCGGAGGCATTTACTTTGGGCATCTGGGGGCTAAAATAGCTGCCGAGGTGCTTAAGGAAGCTCTTGAAGGTGACGACTTAGCTGCAGCTAGACTTTCTCGTTATCAGAAGCGGTGGAAGATAAAAATGGGCAAAGAAATCTTTCTTGGCTATCTGGTGAGGCAGCTTTACGATAAGTTAAGCGACCACCAGATTGGGAGAATATTTGACGCGTTGGATTCTGGAGGCATGGCCAAGGCAATGCTCAATTCACCCAGTTTCTCCTTCGATTGTCATAGCAAATTAATCTTGGCAGGCCTGAAGTATAGTTCAACTTATCCTCTGCGGAAAACTCGGCATCTTCTTCCCTGGGAGGCTGGTTCATGAGTGGGGCAAACTATCCTCCTCAGCATGTAGCCATTATTCTGGATGGCAATGGCAGGTGGGCAAAAAAGCGTGGCTTGCCCAGGCTTATGGGACACAGAGCTGGTGTAAATAACATCCACCCAGTTGCCAGTGCCTTTGCCACTTGCGGGGTGAGATACCTGACCCTTTACATCTTCTCCACTGAGAACTGGAATCGCCCCAAGATAGAGATCGCAGGTTTACTCAGCATTCTGGCAAGGAGAATCGACAAGGAAACCCGAGTTTGTCACCAGGAGAATTTCAGGCTAATACACCTTGGTAAGCTGGATAGGTTACCTCAAAAGCTAAGGCAAAAGGTGGAGGCAGCAATTGCACTTACCAAGAATAATACCAGGTTGACACTTTGTCTCGCCCTTGATTATGGTGGGCGTGATGAAATTGTGCAGGCAGCCAAGCGTATTATTAGCGCCCATATTCCTGGTGACCAGATAGATGAGCTCGTGTTTAGCCAATACCTCTATACCAATGGTATTCCTGACCCCGACTTGATTATACGCACCGGTGGCGAGATGCGCCTGAGTAATTTTCTCCTCTGGCAGGCTAGCTACAGCGAACTTCAGTTTACGCCGGTGCTATGGCCTGATTTTGGCCAGAAAGAGATTGAGGAAGCCCTCTTCGAGTATAAGCGCCGCCAGCGCCGTTTTGGCAATGTGTGAAGGCCCAACTTTAAGTGACACATAAAATTGCTCTTGTCCTGCTGGTTACTCTTAGCCCCATAAGCGAATTAAGAGGTGGAATTCCATTGGGTATATCACTGGGACTTGATCCCTTGCTCACCTTCTTCATTGCAATTATCGCCAACGCCATATTATTTTTCCCTATCCTTCTAGCCTTGAGATTATTCTATGATGGCATCCTATCCCGGCTCCAGATTTTCAACCGCTATCTGGATAGTGTGAGAAGAAAAGGCAAGCCTAAAGTAGATAAATATGGCTTTCTTGCTTTGGCATTGTTCGTAGCTATACCTTTGCCTGTCACTGGCGTATACACAGCAAGCATTTTAAGCTGGCTATTGGGCATGAATTGGAGGAAAGCCTTTCCCGCTATTACATTAGGAGTGATTGTAGCTGGCATCATAGTTCTTCTTGTTACCCTTGGCACAATAGCGGGGATGAAATTCTTTGCGCCAGACTAACACTGAGGGGCAAGTTATTGTGGGACGGTTTTCTGAAAAGCAGCTACTTTGGTTAGCTTTATAGCGTCCCTGGAGGGATTCGAACCCACGACCCGCTGCTTAGAAGGCAGCTGCTCTGTCCAGCTGAGCTACAGGGACTTTATTTAAGAGTAGCATAGTAACGATCAATCAACAAGGATGGGGCTGAAGCACAAGCTATTTCTTTTGTAGTGCGATCCTTTAGGGTCGTGCAGCACCAGGCTAAAGCCTGGCACTACATTTCTAAACACCTTTATTTCTCCTTTTCTTTTCCTTTTGGCTCTTTGGCATCGAAGCTATGCTTCCCTTCCTCCCGGGAATCAGTAATATAAAACCCTGAACCCTTAAACAAAATGGGAACTGCGGAGAAAAGGCGATGGGCGACTCCATGACATATAGGGCAGACAGCTATCGGCTTAGCGCTAAAGCTCTGCTTGAGCTCAAATCGATGCTCGCAGTTTAGACATTGATATTGATAAGTAGGCATCTATATCCTCCTTAAGCTATCATTCGTCAGGAGAAGTAATTTGCTGACCAGACACTTGCTCCGCCTCAGATGCTTGTTCAATCTTAGACGCTTGTTCAGTCTCTACCCTACTCACTCTAAACTCGTCGTTTAAATCGACGGTCCCAGTCTCAAATGCTGGTTGGTGAGCCTGTGATACATGCTTCTCCCAACAATAAGCATGAACAAAAACTCCGCAAGAACAGTGAAAAATCGCCCTGCTAAAAGGCAATGGACTTCCGCAAGCAGCACAGTTCATCTAGCTACCTCCAATAATTAGCACTCTCCATACTAAAGTGCTAATTATATTTGAGAAAGGAAGCTTTATCAAGTTTGTTAGTCAGGCTTTATTGACAATTTGCCCTTTCAGTCGTTACCATAGGAGAGTCTTGATAGCTATAATTGAAGATGCCAAAATAGCAGGCTGTCTTCATAATATTATCCCCAAGCTTTGGCAAAGCTTGAATCTCCGACTCTGACCCACTCAGGCAAGCTCCGCTAGTAGAGATAAGCATGCTCTGGAATAAGGCATGAATGCTGGAGAAGAAATGCAGAAAAAGAGTATCAAGGACATAGAAGTCAAAGGGAAAAGAATCTTAGTCAGAGTCGATTTCAACGTTCCATTGGATAGAAACACCGGTGCGATTAGTGATGATAGCCGCATCAGGGCCTCGTTACCTACCATCAAGTACCTTGTTGACCACAAAGCTAAGGTCATCCTTTGCTCCCATCTGGGACGCCCAGGAGGCAAGGTAGATGAGAGATTGCGAATGGAGCCGGTAGCCAAGCGTTTATCACACCTTATAGGTTTGCCTGTCAGAATGGCACTCGATTGCGTGGGCCAAGAGGTAAGGGAAAAGGTAGAGGAGCTAAAGGACGGCGATATCCTTTTTCTGGAGAATGTGCGCTTCCATTCTGAAGAAGAGGCAAATGACTCTCAGTTTGCCCGAGAGCTAGCTCTGCTAGCTGATATTTATGTTGATGATGCCTTTGGCACTGCTCACAGAGCCCATGCCTCTACTGTAGCTGTGGCTAAGTACTTGCCAGCGGTGGCTGGGTTCTTGATGGAAAAAGAATTAGAAGCTATGGGCAAGGTTTTGAGCGCCCCAGAACATCCTTTTGCCTGTGTCATAGGCGGTGCAAAAGTGAGCGACAAAATAGGGCTGGTGCAAAATATGTTAACAAGGGTTGATATTTTGCTCCTCGGCGGTGGTATGGCAGCCACCTTCCTGAAGAGGCAAGGATATGAAGTGGGGAATTCTTTAGTGGAGGAGGATAAATTGGGCTTGGCTAAAGACCTGTTACAAGACGCCAAGGAACGGGGGGTGCCAATACTACTGCCAATTGATGTGGTTGTAGTCGAGGAGATCGAAGATGAATCTTCAACTAAAGTCGTACCCATAACCAACATACCATCCAGTAGCTACATTGTAGATATCGGACCTCGGACCATCGAGCTTTTCTCTAATGAGCTGAAGAGATGCCACACCATTATGTGGAATGGACCGGTGGGCATTTATGAAACACCCCGGTTTGCCCAGGGGACTAAATCTCTGGTTAACTTACTTTCTACTGCTAACGCTACTACTGTTATTGGTGGCGGCTCTAGTTGTGACATAGTTCAAGAAATGGGGCTTGCTGATAGGATGACTCATGTCTCCACCGGAGGTGGTGCCACTTTGAGATTTTTGGAGGGTGCTCCCTTGCCCGGTGTAGAAGCTTTACTGGATAAGGAAGAAAAATCAAAGATAAAAATGTAAAAATAAAAAGTTTTGAATTTTGAGCTGTAATTTTGACTTTTAATCTTTGATGTTTAGCTGATGCGTATTCCACTCATTGTGGGCAACTGGAAAATGAATACTACAGCCACCGAGGCCACCAGGCTCGTTCATAAAATGCTGGATAGGCTGAATAAAGTAGAAGGAGAGGAAAAGGTACTCTGCCCTCCGTTTGTTTCTTTAATCGCAATAAGCAAGTTGTTGAAAGGCTCGTCAGTTAAGCTCGGTGCCCAGAATATGCACTTTGAGGTAAAAGGGGCCTACACCGGTGAGATATCCCCCCCGATGTTGACCGGTCTTTGCGAATTTGTCATCTTGGGACATTCGGAGCGGCGGCAGTATTTTGGTGAGACTGATGAGATAATTAATAAGAAGATGGTTGCAGCTCTGAGAAATGGGCTTAAGCCCATTCTCTGTGTCGGAGAAAAACTCGAGGAGAACAAAGCTGGGAGAACAAAGGAGATCATTGCTCAGCAGATAAGTCAAGGTTTAAGCGATGTGAAGCCCACTCCTGATATAGTGATTGCCTACGAGCCAATATGGGCTATTGGCACAGGAAAGGCCGCTAACGGTGAGCAAGCGGCAGCTACTATCAAATTCATTCGCAATACACTGTCCAAACTATGGAATGAGAATGCAGCTCGAGATTTGCGTATCCTTTATGGCGGCAGCGTTACCAGTGGCAACATCGCCGAGTTTATTTCCCAGCCGGAGATTGATGGTGCTTTAGTTGGCGGTGCTAGCCTCAAAGCCGAGGAATTCTTAGGCATTGTTGAACAAACAGCAGCAATCAAAAGGGTTTGATTGCGAGCGGGGCGAGCAGGTTTCAAAAAATTCACAGGATAAAAGGCAATCTCTAATCAATGAACTGTCTCGTTGCCATCGTCGGTCCCACAGCAGTAGGCAAAAGTGAACTCGCTCTGCGCCTAGCTCGAACAGTTCCTCTGGAAATAGTGAATGCTGACAGCCGGCAAGTTTACCGGTATATGGATATCGGTACCAATAAGCCCACTTCGTCCCAAAGGGCATCGGTTCCTCACCACCTCATCGATGTGGTTAACCCTGATGAAAATTTCAATCTCGCCATGTATCGTCAGTTGGCTACTGAGGCCATCGAAACCATTCAGGGAAAAGGCAGGTTACCTTTACTAGTAGGTGGCAGTGGCCTTTATATATGGTCACTGGTAGAAGGATGGAGGATACCTCAAGTGCCACCCAATGCTGAACTAAGATGTAGACTGGAGGCCAGGGCAAGGCAAGAAGGCAATTACGCACTTTTTGCTGAACTTCAGCGAGTTGATCCTGTGGCGGCAACAAAAATCCACCCCAGTAATACGCGCCGTATCATAAGGGCCCTGGAAATCTACCAAATGACAGGACAGCCCCCTTCCCAATTATGGCGTAAGGAAGCACCAAGTTTTCCGATTCTTATCATCGGTTTGACCCTGGAAAGGGGTGAACTATACCGGAGAATTGATCGCCGTGTTGATAATATGATCGAGACAGGATTGGTTAGGGAGGTAATGAGCCTGTTGAAGAAGGGCTATAGCCTCAACTTGCCTTCCATGTCTGGCATAGGCTATAAGCAAATAGGCCAGTTTCTTCAAGGTCAGTTAGACCTGGCTATTGCCATTGAGCAGATGAAATATGAAACCCACCGCCTGGTTCGGCACCAATACGCCTGGTTTCACCTTGGTGATAAAAGAATTCACTGGTTTGATGCTAGCGAGAGCAAAGTTAACGAAGAGGTGATAAACTTATGCCTGTCATTGCGAGACGAAGGTTTCAGGATGTCAAAGGAACAGCAAAGTAGCCTAACATGAACTTCTCTAAATTACAGGCGACAGGAAACGATTTTATTCTAGTAGATGCCAGGAAAGTTGACCAGAATTGGGCTGAGCTGGCCCAAGCTATATGTCAACGCCACTTTGGCGTGGGAGCCGATGGCTTGATATTGGTGCAGAATTCCAAGGTTGCCGACCTAAAGATGCGTATTTTTAACCCTGACGGCTCTGAGGCTGAGGCTTGCGGCAACGGATTGAGATGCTTTGCCAAGTACAGTATTGAAAGAGGCATAGTAGATAAAACAAATTTAACTATAGAAACTTTACCAGGCATAAGGAAAATTAAAGCCTGTGTGTCGCAGGGCAAGGTTAACCAAGTCGAGGTGAATATGGGCACGCCTCAATTCCAGCCTGAACAAATCCCTATCAGGGTTGAGGTTGACATAATACCAATATTAAACTATCCTCTGGAGCTAGAGGGAGAGAAGCTAGCTGTATCTTTAGTATCTATGGGCAATCCCCATGCAGTCAGCTTTATACCCAAGCCGGTAGCTGGTTTCCCCCTGGCTGAGATAGGACCTAAGGTAGAAAGGCATGCCATATTTCCACAAAGGACGAATTTTGAGATAGCCAGGATTTTGAGTAGAGCAAAGATAGAAGCCAGGGCATGGGAACGAGGTGTGGGGGAAACCCTGGCTTGTGGCAGTGGTGCCTGTGCTATAGCCGTAGCTGCCCGGTTACTTAACTACGTGGACGGCAAAGTTGACATAATGCTACCAGGCGGAGTTTTGGCCTTATCTTGGGATGGAATAGGGGAGGTAGTGCTTAGCGGTCCAGTGGAGGAAATTTTCACCGGGGAATATCTAAGATAAAGGAGAGGGCTAATGCATTTAGCTACGAGACTTGATAAGTTACCTCCGTATTTCTTTGTCGACATAAATACGAGAATCGCTGAACTTCGAGCTAGGGGAGAGGACATTATAAGTTTCGCTATCGGTGACCCTGATTTGCCTACGCCTTCTCATATCATCGAATATATGTGTCAGGCAGCGCATGATCCCGTAAATCATCGTTATCCCGAGACCAACGGATTGCCCGAGCTCCGTCAAGCTATTGCTGAATGGTATGACAGGCGTTTCGGAGTGATGCTAAATCCAGATAAAGAGGTGCTGCCGCTCATTGGTTCTAAAGAAGGAATTGGGCACATGGCGTTGTGCTTTATCGAACCTGGAGATATAGCCTTGGTGACTGACCCGAGCTATCCAGTATATTCCATGAGCACCATAATAGCTGGCGGTGAAGCTTACTTCATGCCCTTAAAGGAGGATAACGACTTCTTGCCTGACCTTGATATCATTCCTGATAAGGTGATCAGCAAGGCAAAGCTCATGTGGCTAAACTATCCCAACAATCCCACCGGGGCTACAGCCGACCTTGATTTCTTTGAACAGGCAGCCCATTTTGCCCAGGAGCATGATTTGGCTGTTTGCCACGATGCCCCCTACACCGAAGTTTTCTTCGATGGCCACAAGCCACCAAGCTTCTTGCAGGTACCTGGAGCTAAGGAAGTCGGCATAGAATTTCACTCCTTATCCAAGACTTACCATATGACAGGATGGCGAATAGGCATGGCGGTGGGCAATGCTGAAATGGTAGATGCCTTATTCCGAGTAAAGTCCAATCTGGATTCGGGCATTCCTCAGGCGATCCAGCGTGCTGCCATCGAAGCCTTGCATGGCTCTCAGGATTGTATTACTGAACATAATGCCATTTTGCAACAGCGCCGGGATAAAATGATAAAAGTCCTTAATAAAATAGGACTCAGCGCTAGAATACCTGAAGCCGCTTTCTATATCTGGGCTAAGGTTCCTCAAGGCTATACTTCGATAGACTTCACTAAGAAGCTACTTGATGAAGCTGGAATAGCTGTCACTCCCGGCATTGGCTATGGAAGGGAGGGAGAGGGCTACATTAGACTATCTTTAACTCTCTCCGATGACCGTTTGAATCAAGGAATAGATCGACTGTCAGCGTGGCACAGGAGCGTTTAAATGGGTCCCCTGAGAATTCTTCGAGTTCACAGGGTAAACAGGAGGGGTAAATAAAACAGAAACTTTTCTCCACACAAACTTTAGAGCGCGCATTCCTAGTGGGTGTAGAGAGTAAGGGCTCTAATCATGGCTGGGCAGCCGCTGATTCTTTACAGGAACTATCCTATCTGGTGAAGACAGCCGGCGCTGACGTGGTAGGGATGTTTTCTCAAAAACTGGCCGCGCCTTCACCTACTCACTATATAGGCAAGGGAAAAATTACAGAGCTGGTCAGTCTCAAAGAGCAGACTCAATATAACACCGTGATTTTTGATGACGAGCTATCACCGAGACAGCAAAGAAACCTGGAAGAGGTATTGAAAGTCAAAGTTATTGACCGCACAGCCCTTATTTTGGACATATTTGCCAAACAGGCTCGAACCCACGAAGGACAGCTACAAGTCGAGCTTGCCCAACATCGGTATCTTTTCCCTCGACTTGTTGGTCAGTGGAGCCATTTGGAGCGACTTGGTGGTGGCATTGGCACCAGAGGTCCTGGCGAATCACAATTGGAAACTGACCGACGGCTTATTCGCCAACGCATCAATCGACTTCAACATGAGATAGAGCATGTAAGGCGACATCGAGCTGTTTACCGAGAGAGGCGCAAGGAGACGGGTGTCCCTATCGTAGCCCTTGTTGGCTATACTAATGCCGGTAAAAGCACTTTATTCAATACCTTGAGTCAAGCCGGGGTAGTGGTGGAAGACAAACTCTTTTCGACCCTGGACCCTGTGACCCGCGGTTTGGCTTTGCCTAATGGGCAGCAATTTTTAATCACCGATACGGTTGGCTTCATCCACAAATTGCCGCTGTCAATCATTGCTGCCTTCCGAGCTACCCTGGAAGAACTTAGCGAGGCTGACCTGCTCCTGCACATGGTGGACATAACGCATAAGAACGCTGCTAATCAGTGCCGCACAGTAGAAGAAATACTCAACGAATTAAGCCTTAAAGACAAGCCCAAGATTACGGTATTCAATAAACTAGATTTAGCTTTAGCCAGTGCACAAGAGATGGAAGCTTTAACTGCTGTCCCCTTCTTTGGGGAAGAAATCATGCTACCAGATAGGAACATAGCACTCATCTCTGCCACTGAAGGTTGGGGGGAGGACAAGCTTCTGGGCAAGATTAGTTCCCATCTGGAAAGTAGCAAGATCAAGGTGCTTTCATAAGCTCCTTCAGACGGGTAACTGCCTCAGGCAAAACTTCTCCTATCTTTTCCCAAAACCGTAGATGTGCGACTCGGTCATAGGGAGTTTCACCTTGATTGATAATTGCTAGTCGAGCTCTAGAGTTCACAGCTACCTCGGGCATGTCGGCAGCCGGCGTGACAACCAGGCTGGAGCCGACGACTACAAAAAGGTCGCA
>Ga0114921_10000797_pt1 | contig 13653 bp, 9 predicted proteins | sample BentaG_FD_87016 | JGI IMG/M metagenome (GOLD analysis project Ga0114921, IMG submission 87016) | Deep subsurface microbial communities from South Atlantic Ocean to uncover new lineages of life (NeLLi) - Benguela_00093 metaG | ecosystem: Environmental > Aquatic > Marine > Oceanic > Sediment ...
AATACTCCTTATCGGCGGGCTCAGGTTTTCTCCTTTTTCAAAGAGTAAGTCTTTCCTGATAAGACTTTTCCCCAGTATCTCTTCAGATATTTTTTTAAGGAGCTTTTTTGGCTTAATCTTATCCTCTCCTGACGCAAAACAGAGAACAGCACTAAGGAAAAAAATCAAGAAAAGCTGGATAAATTTCTTAGAGGGCATAGTAACCTGCCAAAGTTATTTTCAACCTGAGAGGGCTTCCTTTAGGAGTAGTATCTAAAAAATCAATTCTTTCTATGACTAAAAACATTGGAAGTTTCTCAACCGAATCTATGAACTTCTTCAGGGAAAAATAAGATCCCCATGTATCAAAACTGATATTGACTTTCCTGATACTCTCTTTTTCAAACTTAGTGTAAGAATATCTTTTTTCCGGGGAGACATCAATCTCGCATTCATCAAATATCCTCTGGAGGTCAAGCCTCAACCGGTTAATGCCTTCTCCCTCATCATAAAAATAATCTTTTTTCAACTCTTCTATATCCTGACGAGCCTTTTCCCAACTGAGCCGCTCTCTCTGCTTTTCCATCTTGCTGAGGTTTAATTTCTGATAATCTTTCTCCTTGGAAGAGAGAGACGAAAGAGAGCGATAATAGGTGTTTCTCTCCTTCAAGGCAATAAAAACAAGGAAGAAAAAGGCCAAAACCAGCAAAAGAAAGACAACCTCCAGTATTCTTTTCTCTGTTTGATTTAAAGAATTAAATATTTCTTTCATAGCTTAAAGAAATTTCAGAGAGCAATAAGCCTTTCTTATCTTCCGATTCGCTCTCCACCCTGATGTTTTTAAATTTCAGGGCTCTCAAATTATTAATCAGCTTCAAGAGGTCATTCAGATTCCTGGAGACCACTTTAAACTTCACTTCCATCCTTGAATCATTCACGAGTTTTGGAGCCAGGGAGACGATATAGCTTGAATAAGGAAGGGCCTTCTCTAAGCTGGCGAGAAAATTTACCCAGGAAAAACTCTTCCTAAGAATAATTCCATTGATCAAATCAACTCTTCCTTTATATCTTTTGGTCATCGTCTCGGTTTTTATTGTGAATTCCTTTTCTTTTCTTCGGGCAATCCTCATCCTTCGCTCTGTGCTCATGATTGAATCCTTCACTTCTTCCGTTCTCCCTCTGAATTCAAAAAAGAGGTTTCCAGCTGAGAGAGAAACTATAATGAGAAGGATCCCCATAGAGCTCAATAAAAAATAAAATAATCTTCTGTTTCGCAATGGATTACTGGCTAAATTCAAGCTCAATTTTTTTGAGGCTAACATAAAATCTGACCTATTAGAGGAGATAATATCTGCTTTTCTCGAAAGTTAAGTCCTGATACTCCAGAAGCTTCCACTCCCTTGAGAGGAAGAGACAATCTTTCCCTCAAAATTGAGAACATTTCTTCTTCTGGGCTTACCAATCCCATACGAATCCAGAAAGAATTAATTTTTTTCTTCTCTCTGTCCTCGATAAAATTGACGGTATTTTCTACCTCTTTCACTATGCTCTCTAATTTTTGAGAGAAAGGAAGCTCGGACTGCCCCTCGAGAACAAAGGGCTTGTGACGATACAGAACAATCTCCGAATTTATGAAAGCTATCAGACTGATAGTGTCATCCTCGAGGTTGATGACCATCAAATTGCCTTCCCCTTCACTATCTAATAAGTTAGATAAACTGAGAGTTGAGACTCCAATCGCGCCCACTTTCAACCCAACACGGCTAAAAAAGTCCTCGTATTCTTGAATGACAGAAGCCTTGGCCAGAGTTACCAGAATTTTCTTTTCTCCGTCTGACTTTATCACCTCAAAAGACAATCGAGTATCTTTGGGTAACAGAGGCATCTGTTTCTTTACTCGCCACCGGATAATTTCCTCTTTATCCTTTTGAGCAGAGGGGAGAGAAACAAAAGGGAAGAGAAAAACATTGAGACACACCTCAGGAATGAAGAGGGCGATTTTGCTTTTTGAAAGGCGAAGTTTTTCCATTCCCTCTTTTATCTTCTTTTCCAGATAAGACCCATCTTTTACATTTTTTTTATTGAAGGAGGACTGAATGACCGAGTTTTTTAGAGGAAGAATAAAATGATGTTTTATTTTTCTTTCTTTAGGGGAAACATGAATCCCACTCATATAATGACTGGATAACTGAAAAGCTACGGAAGGGAGGGGCGGCTTGATGAGATAATCTTCTAATCTGTCTAAAAATCCGGCCATTCTCTCATTCGACAAAAGTCACTTTGTTTAACTCTTTGAGGCTTGTTATCCCTTTCAGCACTTTCTCCATGCCCACTTCCCTTAAAAAAACCATTCCTTCAAGTTTTGCTCTCTTTTTGACTTCAGAAAGGGGTTTCCTATCCAGGATCATTTCCCGGATTTCATCGGAAAGCTCAAGTAATTCGGCTATAGCTGTTCTTCCCTGATAACCGGTATAGTGGCATTCAGAACATCCTTGCACTTCATAAAAGACTTTATCCTTAAAGATTTGAGGATCAAGGCCTGATTCGAGCAACTGCTGTTTCTTGCACTTTAGGGGAGATTTACACTGGGGACAGAGAATTCTCACCAGCCTCTGGGCTAAAATGCAATTCAGAGCTGAAATGAAACTGTAGGGATCCACCTGCATGTGGAGGAAGCGTCCTATAACATCAAAAACATTATTGGCATGAACAGTAGTAAAAACCAGATGACCGGTCAAGGCTGATTGGATTGCAACCTGAGCTGTTTCAGGGTCTCTGATTTCTCCCACCATAATTTTATCAGGATCGTGCCTTAGGATGGACCTCAAGCCACGGGCAAAGGTCAGTCCTTTTTTCTCATTCACAGGAATCTGGGTGATGCCTTCTATTTGATACTCTACAGGATCCTCAATAGTGATAATCTTATCCTCAGGAGATTTTATCTCTGTCAAAGCCGCATACAAAGTAGTTGTTTTTCCGCTCCCTGTAGGACCTGTCACCAGGACCATACCATAAGGCTGGGTGATATATTTCCGAAATTTCTTTAGAACCTCGTCAGAAAATCCGAGGAGATTGAGCCGCAATTCTGAGATGGCTTCAGTGATCATCTCCTTGTCCAGAATTCTGATAACAGCATCCTCGCCATAGATGCTGGGCATGATGGAGACTCGAAAATCTATTGTTTTATCCTTGATTTTTAATCGAAATCTACCATCTTGAGGCACTCTGCGCTCTGCTATGTCCAGGTCAGACATGACTTTGACTCTGGAAATAATCGGAGATTGGAATTTCTTATCAATCGGATCCATAGTTCCACTCAAAACCCCATCAATGCGGTATTTGATTTTCACTCCCTCTTCTCTTGATTCGATATGGACGTCACTTGCCCTTTTCTGTACAGCCGTAAAAATTATGGAATTGACCAGCTTGATGATGGAGCCATCTTGATCAGCCAGTTTCTCTACAGAAATAACTTCCTCTTCCTCGCCACCTCCTTTCTCCACTACCTGCATGATAAATCCTTCGGTGGCCTCCCTGAGAACCTGAAGGGCAGTTTCACTTTTTCGCAAAGCCTCATGAATAGCTCTTTTAGAGGCAGCGAACACCTGCACTTTCTTTCCTAAAAAGGATTCAATGGAATCTACGGTCGCTATATCAGAGGGATCAGCAATAGCAATTTTGACCATATCCTCCTTGTCTTCTAAAGGAATAAAATTCAGGCGGTACAAAAAATCAACAGGAATTGACTGAACTAACTCCCGGCTTAAAGAATGAGTTGAAAGGTCGATGTAAGGAACATTGTATCTTTCAGCCAATTTTTTTGTTTCCTCTTCTTCAGACAGAGGGACTTTCTTTGATTCCTTCTTGTTCATTATCCAGCTACTCTAACTATATTAAAAATGGGCAAATAAACAGAAAGGAGCATACCCGCAATCAGTGCCCCCATGAAAATGATGATTATCGGTTGAATAAGAGAAACAAAGGTTCCAATTTCTGCCTTGATCCTCTCATCATAAACATCAGCCACATCTGCCAGCATCCCTTCAAGATTAGCTGATGTTTCTCCTATGCGAATCATATCCAAAGCAAGGGGAGTGAAGAAATCCGACTTGGCTAAGGAATCGGATAAGCCCTCTCCATTTTTAATATATTCAGGCAGATTATTCATCTTTTTTACAAGGAACTTATTGGGAACGGCTTGGATGGCGATGCCAATGGCAGAGAGGAGGGAAATGCCGCCTTCAAGAAGAAGGCTGAGGGTACGGGAAAAAAGTGAAATTCCTGACTCCACCCAGACTTTACCCCCAAAGGGAATTTTGAGCTTGATTCTTTCTAAGTAAATATTTGTTTTCTCTCTCCTTTTCATCTGGAAATAGGCGGTAATGAGCAAAAAAATAAAAATTATGATATAGAGCAATTTACCTCTGACTGAATTCGAAAAAGCTATAAGGCCTTTAGTAATAGCAGGAAGCTCGGCTTCAAAATCAGCATAAAAACTAGAAAAGCGAGGGAGGATAAAATTAATCAAGACACCGAGAAGGCCAAAAGAAAAGACAAGAAGAAGAGTTGGATAAGTAAGAGCAGCTTTTACTCTGCTCTTAGTCTCGGCAATGACTTTGGCGTAATCGATGTAGCGGTTAAGGGTTCCTGCTAAGTTTCCGCTACGTTCGCCAGCCATAAGAGAGGCAGTATAAATTTTGGAGAAATATTTCTCGTAGGGCATAAAGGCTTCAGAGAGAGACTTCCCTCCCCGAACTTCGTTCTCGACCTTCATCAATATTTCTTTTAATTGAACATTCTTGATTCGTTTGACAATGATTTCAATGCTTTTTAAGATAGGGTAACCTGCCTTGATGAGGGCCACAAGCTCTTGGTTGAACATGATAAAATCTCTATCTTTGATTTTCTTCTGAAGAGGGAGAGCCAGAATCTGAATTTTTTTCCAGTCTTTTTTCACAGACAAGACACATAGCCCTTCTGATTCAAAATATTTCCTGGCTTCTCCATGAGAAGGGGCAAGAAAAGATTGAGAAAAAGTATGACCTTCTTTAGTGGCTAATCGACACTGGAAGTAAGGCATTTCTCTAAACCAGAAATTTTTTCCACTTTAAGGTGAATTACAATTTAAATCTTATTTTATCCTCTTATTTTTGTCAAATTACATCCAACAATTTTTCCATAGGAAAAGCCTCGAGTCAATAACCTTTCTCGATGAATTGAGGGGTGATTTCTCCACCCCAAAAAAGGGGGTATAGAAAGGAAAACTGTTGACAAATTCCTAGGAAAGATTTATTTTAAAATAAAATGAGGAATAAAGTTCTTTCTACAGTGTTTCTCTTTTTGCTTCTCTCACTGTTTCTTTCTTATCCGAAAGTCTATTCCTTTAAGAATTTGAGTTTTGCTAAAAGCTTGAATTCAGCTCCTCAAAATTACCCAGTAAAGAAGCCGAGGTACGATTATATGAGCACATTTTTATCCAGAAACACCAAGCCCCTGGGGTTAAAGGAAGATTTAGCGTTGAAGAAATTGCTGAGTCAATCCAGCATAAAATGGTCTATCAGGGCAGGTGAAAGACATATTCTGAACTGAAAATTATTTCTATATATTTTTTGACTAGATGATTCAATTTTTTGGATTTATTCAGGAACAAAAAAAAGAAAGAATTCCATGAGCAAAAAAGCCTATCTGGCAATTTTCCCTCTATTAGTCTTCCTTGGTTTAGGAGGGCTGAACATTTACAAAAAGATTGTCTGGAAAGAACCTACGGATGGGGTAGTCTGGAAAAAGAAATCAGTCGGACTTGTAGCTGTAAAAATAGAAACCGATGGTCCTGGATATTTACACGGTTTAAAAAAGGGAGATATTCTCTATTCCATCAACAGCGAGCCTATCCGAAACAAAATAGACATCACCAAGAACCTCTGGTTAGCAGGGACTAAACAGAAAGTTATTTACCAAATCAACCGCCAAGGAGAACTCATTTATCCCTCTTTTCACTTGACTCAAAAGGGGGTCAATTTCATCTATCTCTTTCTTGCTTTAATCGGTTTGACAACTTTAGCTATTGGGATTATCGTTTTTCTCAATTCAAAAAAGCCTTTTAAAATGCCCTATGTCTACTTCTATCTCTTTTCTCTGGTCTTTTATTCTTTTCATATTTTTTCCCCTACGGGCAAGCTGGATACTCTGGATAATATGTTTTATTGGCTTGATAAAATAGCCTTTCTCGCCTTCCCTCCCCTCTTGCTTAATTTTTTTATCATTTTCCCTCAGCGAAAAAAAATTCTCAAAAAAAAGCCTGCTATAATCTATTTCTTATATCTGCCTTGTCTTTTCCTTCTCCTGACAAAAATATTCCTCCACTTGCCTTATTTCAGGAATTTAAGCGATGGATTAGCCCTCCGCTTGTATACTATAACGGAAAAATTGGACCTCTTCCATTTTGTCCTCTTTTCTCTAGTTACCTTAATCAGTCTCATCCATAGCGCTCTAAAGCCTTCTAATCTTCTGGTGAAAAATCAACTGAAATTGATCGTCTACGGCCTTGCTTTTGGCATCATCCCCTTTACCCTTTGCTACATTATTCCCTTCATCGTCGGGCAGATTCCCTCCAAAGCAGCTGAACTGACAGTCCTTCTTCAAGCCCTGATACCCTTAACCTCTGCTTACTCAATTTCCAGATATAAAATCATGGACTTTGAAGTACTCCTTAAAAAAGCAATTACCTTAATCTTTTCCTATGTTGTTATCGGTGTGGTCTATTTTATAGTCAGCTCTCAAACAAAAATCTTCTCTGAAAACAAGCTTAATGCCTTAATTCTAGGAATCATAGCCATAATCCTTGGCGCAACTCTTTTCTCTCCTCTGAAAAAACTCTTCCAATCTCTTCTTGATAGATTCTTTTACAAACGAAGTTATAAATATCGCCAAACGCTTTTATTCATCGGCAAAGAATTAAGTCGAGAAAGAAATCTTCATAAACTCTCTCATTCTCTTCTAGAGTTAATCGCCAATGCCCTCTCCCTAAAGAATATTGCCCTCCTCCTTCCTCAAGACAATGAATGGAATACTTTCTATATTCTTCGCTCCAAGGGAGAATTCCCATTTCCCAAGAATAAAATTGTCTTTCACCCTCAACTCTATAAAAGTTTAAAGGAAAAAGACTACCTCTCTGCTTATACCTTCTCGGATAAAAAAGAGCTTCAGAAAAAATTCAGAGAACTTTCTTCCTTCGGTTTTTTTCATCTCATGCCTCTGAAAGTTGAAGAGAAAATCGTTGGTTGTCTGGGAATGGGGAAAAAAGTTGATAACACTTTCCTCAACAGTGAAGATTGGGACCTCCTGACAACCATCTCCTCTCCAGTTGCCTTAGCTTTGGAGAATGCCTATCTTTACAACCAAGCCAGCATCAGGACTCTAGAGTTGGAAAGACTAAAAGACTACAGCGAAAACATCATTGAAAGCCTTACAGTGGGTGTGGCTGTCCTTGATCAGAGAGGAAAAATTATTGGCTGGAATCGGGTTCTCGAGGAAATCTTTTCCAAGAAAAAAGAAGACGTTATCAACAGAAATTTGATAGATGTCCTGGGAAGAAAAAACTTTTCATCTCTTTTCCCTTCAGACACTCAACAGGATTTTCGCCTCTTGAGCGAAACTACACTGGAATTGCCAGTTGATGAGAAGAGAATTTTTGATATTGCTAAAACTCCTCTTCTGGACAACAAGATGAATCCTTACGGTACAATCATCGTCTTTGAGGACGTGACAGAAAGAATTGAACTCCAGCAACAACTCCTCACTTCAGAAAAACTTGCGTCCATCGGACTTCTCTCAGCCGGTGTTGCTCATGAAATAAACACTCCCTTGACAGGAATTTCAAGTTATGTCCAAATGCTGCATAAAAAGCTTTCCCATTCTCCTCATTCTCAAATATTGGAAAAGATCGAGGCCCAAACTGAGCGGGTCGCCAGAATCATTAAAAATCTTCTCAACTTTGCTCGAAATCCTTCAGACTTTTCCTTTCATCAAGTGAGCCTAAAAGAAAGCCTCCAAGAAATTATTTCTCTAATTGAGTACAAACTAAAAACTATGAATATAAAATTAGAGCAAAACCTTTCCTCTCTCAAACCTATTTGGGCCCAAAGAGAAAGGCTTCAGCAGGTATTTATCAATATCATCCTCAACGCAATCGACGCTATGCCAAAAGGAGGAACTCTGACCATAGGCCTTTCCCAAAATAACAACAATGCTATCATTAATATCCAGGACACGGGAACGGGAATTAAAAATCAACACTTACCCCATATTTTCGATCCCTTCTTCACCACCAAAGGCATAGGAAAAGGAACAGGTCTGGGCCTATCAATAAGCTACGCAGTCATCAAGGAGCACGAGGGACACATCACAGTCAAGAGCGAGAAAGAAAAAGGTACTCTTTTTACAATTTCGATTCCTATGGACTTGGAAAAGAGAAAAATGATTAAACCATCAAGTCCTGCCAATTGAGAAAAATGACACCAAAAGGAAGCATTCATATTATCGATGACGAACCTATCATCCATGAAATTTTAGGTCAACTGCTGACTTCAGAAGGATATGAAGTGGAGCTTTCTTCCTCAGGCGAGGAAGCACTGGAAAAGCATCCTGGGGAAGCCTTTGACTTAATCTTGCTGGATTTACTCATGCCCGGAATGGATGGGAAAGAAGTCCTCAAGCAGCTAAAAAAAATCGACCCTCATGCTTTCATAATCATCATCACAGCTTATGCTTCATTGGAATCAGCAATATCTGCCATGAAAGCTGGAGCTTATGACTACATCCAGAAACCCTTCAAGCATGACGATTTGCTTTTAACTGTAAAGAGAGCCATAGAACACAAGAAAATCCAAGAAGAAAACCTTCGATTGAGAGATGAAATCAAGAGGAAGTTCAGCTTTGAAAACATCATCGGAAAAAGCAAAGTCTTAAAAAATATTTTTGAATTGATAAAAGCGGCGGCACCCACCCGAAGCACAATCCTCCTTCAGGGTGAAAGCGGAACAGGCAAAGAACTGGTCGCAAGAGCTATTCATCAAAACAGCGACCGAGCAAACTTTCCTTTTATTATCGTCAACAGCGGCTCTCTTCCTCCTGACCTTCTGGAAAGCCACCTCTTCGGCCACGTCAAGGGGGCTTTTACTGGCGCCACCAGCCACAAGAAGGGTTTATTTGAAGCAGCAGAGAAAGGAGACATCTTTTTTGATGAAATATCCGCCCTTAATCTGGAAACACAGGCCAAAATACTGAGGGTTATGCAAGATAGAGAATTCATGAGATTAGGAGGGACAAAGACAATAAGAGTTGATGTCAGGATAATTGCTGCAACCAACGCAGACTTAGAGGAGTTTATTCGACAAAAAAAATTCAGGGAAGACCTTTTCTATCGATTGAATGTCATCAAAATCGAATTGCCTCCTCTGCGGAAAAGAAAAGGGGATATTCCCCTTTTGGTCAAGCATTTTATGGATTTCTACGGGAAAGAAAACAAAAAAGAAATCGAAGAGGTATCTGAAGATGTCATGGAAATTTTAGAAAATTACGATTGGCCAGGAAACATAAGAGAATTGGAAAACCTTATCGAGCGAGCGGTCGTCCTTACTAAATCCAAACTCATAACCCGAAAGAGCCTTCCCCCTTTCCTCATACCTCGACCTGTAAAAGAAGCCCAAATCTTTTCCAGCTCAAACAACGAACTCACCCTTAAAGAACAGGTTCTCAACTACCAGAAAAGTTCTATTTTAGCCGTCTTGAAAAAGACAAAAGGAGTCCAAAAGGAGGCGGCTATGATTTTAGGAGTCAAGCCTACGACACTGAATGAAATGATTAAAAGATTGAACATCGATGTAAAGAACATGGAATAGAACTCATCTCCTCAATTTTAGGCCAGGCGAGAGACTGATAGAGAAGAAGGAAATAGAGGTCAGATAAGCTTAAAGCTTCGGTTTTTGGGGGGAAGAAAAAAGGAAAATCTAAGAAAATTTTCCCGGTACTGCCTTATCAGGATTGACCTTTATTTTCTCTGGCTTCTCTTTTAACTCAAATTCAAATTCTTCATTCCTCTTGCTTATGATGACCTTTTTCATGACTTTCTGCCCCTTCTCTTTCCATTCTATCCACAGAGGAAAGACAAACAATCCTTTCAGCTGGATGAACTTAAACTTCACCAGGTATCCATCCTCCTTCTTCTGGATAGAATGAGAAACTCTAACTTCAGGAAGTAAGTAGGAATCGAACCATCCATCAAAGAAAACTTTTAAATCTTTTTCTGAAACTCTCTCCATAGTCTTGATAAAATCCTTGGTACTTGCTGCACTGTATTTATGATCGTGGTAAAACTCCCTTAATCCCCTAAAAAATAATTCTTCACCAAGAATTTCCAGCAGCATATTCAAAACTAAGGATGACTTGTTGTAAATGATGCTTTGATAAGCTTCAAAATCAAGATAGCTGAGGCGAGAGCCCATTGTTATCGGACCCCAGATTGTTTTCTTCTCTGTCCACTTAGAAAAGTTTTTGAGAATATGAGAATATATCCGCCTGCTTCGCTTCTCTTTCAAATAGAGTATGGCAGAAAATTGAGCTAGACCTTCGCTTAACCATTGGTCATGATAAGAATTCCAAGCTACCCCCTGGCCCCACCATTGGTGGGCGATTTCATGGGCGATAAAAAATTCCTTCCAGCGAGAAAGATTAACAGGACTCTCAGAGTTCACATAATATCTTCCCATTACACGTGGAGGAAGCTCATTGAGAATAACAAAAGAGGCCGGACTATTTCCTCCACTAAAAGGCCACAATCTCTTGATAATACTCAACTTCTCATAAGGATAGGGGCCGAAGAGACTCTGGTAGAATCGAAGGATGTTTTTTATCTCTTCTAAAAATTCCTTTTTTTGTAAGCGCAAGCCCGGAGAAATAAATATTTCGAGAGGAATAGATTCTGAATCCTCTGCCACCTTTGAAAATTTGCCGACTATAAAAGAAAGATATTTAACAGGATATTTGGTCTCAAATACATAAACAGAATTGCCCATCTTCTCTATTCTTTCTACTTCTTCAACCTTATTTAATTTTCCATATTCTTTCAGTTCTCCGGTGGCAACACAGGAATAATCCGGAGGAATAATGATTTTCAAGCGAGCTTTAAAATAATCCACATCTGAAGGAGCAGGATACCAGTAGGCTGACTGGCTGAAAAAGTGGCTTTGGAATTTAAGAGGCATGGTGATCCTTTTGTCGATTTCAAACTGTGGTCCGGCAATGACATCCGCTGTTTGTTTTGGAGGTCTCAATTTTCCCCGATAGAAAATTTCGATTCTGTAAGATTTCTTTCTGGAAGGAGGTCGGAAAAGATAAACATACAAGATTTGTCTTAGTTTATCCCGGGTATAAAACAGGGCATTCTTTTCTTCATCAAATATGCGAAGAATTTCAAGCTCGGGATTGAGTTTAAATTTTACACTCTCCAAATAATCTATGTTTGATTCTATCTCAACTGAGGCCTTTCCTGAGAGATAGGACTCACGCGGATTAAAGTCAATATCAATCTGATAGCTTTTGACATCGAACTTCTGACTAAAGGAAATGAAAAATCTTTTCTTCCTTGTCTCTGAGGAAGGTGAATAAAGATTGATCAATTTTTCCTCATTCATATTCAGGAGAGTCACTTCTTCTTTGGCAAAAGGAGAATAAATATAAGTAAAAAGATCTGTTTTCTTCCCTTTAAACTCAAATACTGCCTGGTCTCCTTGGGGTTGAATAGATAAGAGTTCCCTGCTGAGGGAGTTTTCTATGGTAAAAGAACGGGAATAGTGCTTCTTAAATATGGAATGGGCTTTGTTTAGGTCCATCTGCGAAACAGGTCTTGATTTTTCAGGAGATGCCTTTTCAATCTTGATGTTTTTCTGGAAAAAAATATTGGAAAACCTGAGATAGGCATACTCAATATTGTCTTCGAGAACTTTCTTTTTATAGATCAATTGTAACTGATGCTGTTCTCTGGGATCTGAAGGAGAAAAGAAGAGGCGGCCTTTTCCAATGATTAAAAGAGCCGTCTCCAATCCCGGAATGTTGTCATAAAAAAGAAGAGCGTTTTCAAATGAGAGTTTTATATCAATGTGTTTGACCTCGAAAGACTTGACCCTCTCGGCTCTTTGCCTTGGAATCTTGATCTTGTAGAGAAGGCTGATCTTGCCAGTTACTTCTTTCTTTTCTATCTGCCAACGGGTATCCACCTTGGAAAGGAACAACTGCCAAGTTTCTATAATAGCCGAATAATCATTCTGAAAGAGCACTTGAAAATAAAGTCTGATCAGCCCCTCCTCTTGAGTTCTTTTCGAGGCTCTATGAAAGGTAACCTTATCCATCTGGAATACATTAAACATATCTTCTATGGCCTTCTTTTCCGCAATTCTGATCTCAGGGGAAAAGACTTTCACATAAGCAGGAAAATTTTTATTCTCTAAGTTTTTTTGAATTTGAAAGATAAACTCATCAATACTCTGCTCTTCAGCAGTGGCCCCAGGGATGAATAAAAAAAAGAAGAAAAAAGAGAGAAATATTTCGATGAGTAATTTGTTTTTCATCAATTTATTTTATCAAAAAAGTAAAATTAAAGAAAAGGTAATGTTTCAGTCCCATTCTTATCCAGCTCAAGATTGACCAATTAAAATTTCCAACCTCATTTACAAAAAGAGCATTTTTTGTGCCAAACAGGAAAGCAGAAGTTTCTTAAAGCCACGTTGGTCAGAAAAGCTCTTTTTGTGAAATTATTCTTTATAAATATTTACAAAATGTAAAAAAATATTACAAATCCCTATGTAAAAAATATGGAGTAAACAGTGATCAGTGAACAGAAAAAGCTCAAAATGTAGGTCTTAAAAGCCAAAACTCAAAAAACAAGACAGGGAAAATAAACTGACTCCTTTGACTAAACTGTACTCTTTTCTAATTTTTCTGGCGTTTTTATTTATAGAAATGGGAGGTACTTTTTGATTTCATAGTCGCTTACTTGTTTATCGAATTCTCTGGAGACATTCTTGTTGTACTCTTCAATCTCCCACTTTTTGTTAGCCAAAAATCGATGGAAGATATGGTCTCCCAAAATTTCTTTAAGAAGAGCACTTTTTTGCATAACCTTGAGGGCTTCTTCTAAACTTCCCGGGAGCGTCTTTATCTCGAATTTTTTCTGCCTTGAGTTACTCATTTCATAAATGTTTTCTTCAACTGGTTCAGACAGTCTATATCCTTTTTGAATACCCCATATTCCAGCCATGAACATGGAAGCAAAGGCCAAATAAAGATTACATGAAGGGTCAGGAGACCTCAATTCTATTCGAGTTGTCCTTTCCTTTCCTGGCTGATACTGGGGAACACGGATGTAGGCTGACCTGTTTCTCTGTCCCCAGGCGATATACACTGGAGCTTCATAGCCTTCAATCAGACGTTTGTATGAATTTACCCATTGGCTGAGAACTGGAGAAATCTCTCTCCCGTGGACCATTAATCCCGTCATGTAGTGGCGGGCAATCTTTGAAAGATGATACTTGTTTTTTTCATCGAAGAAAATGTTTTTCCCATCTCTCCACAGAGATTGATGGACATGCATACCGCTTCCGTTCTGCCCGTTCAAAGGCT
>Ga0114921_10000798_pt1 | contig 13633 bp, 9 predicted proteins | sample BentaG_FD_87016 | JGI IMG/M metagenome (GOLD analysis project Ga0114921, IMG submission 87016) | Deep subsurface microbial communities from South Atlantic Ocean to uncover new lineages of life (NeLLi) - Benguela_00093 metaG | ecosystem: Environmental > Aquatic > Marine > Oceanic > Sediment ...
ATGGTGAACATTATCTGGTATCTGCGGCGTCGCACCACATAGCGCAACTAGCTAAACACCATTGAAATATGCTGTGATAGCCTTATTTTAGCTGTAACTTGTTTACATACTTTACTATCAACTTTACTGTCAATTGTGTGCCTCTAATGGCGAGGTTGGTAAGTGATATATATTGTAACCAGTGCCGCAAGAGGAATATACTACTTATAGGAGGTCTTCTTAACAGAACTAGCCATGCCTGAGTTTGAGATAGTTTCTGATTTTAGAATGACCGGTGACCAGCCCCAGGCGGTGGATAAGCTGGTGGAGGGGTTAAATAAGGGCTTTAAGCTCCAGACGGTGCTGGGGGTTACCGGCAGCGGCAAGACATTTACCATGGCTAATGTCATTGCCCGGGTGCAGAGACCAACCCTGATCATCTGCCATAACAAGACATTAGCCGCTCAACTCTGCGCTGAGTTCAAGGAGTTCTTCCCCAATAACGCTGTGGGATACTTTGTTAGCTATTACGATTACTATCAGCCTGAAGCCTATGTTCCCAGGAATGACCTCTACATTGAGAAAGAGACCGATATAAATGAGGAGATTGATAAGTTGCGCCATGCGGCTACCCGTGCCCTCTTTGAACGTCGTGATGTGCTCATTGTGGCTTCAGTGTCATGTATCTATGGCTTGGGCGACCCGGAAGAATACCACAGCTTTGTCTGCACTCTTAAGCGAGGCAAAACCTATAACCGGAAAAAGCTTCTCCGACAGCTAGTTGATATGCAATATGAGCGTAATGATATGGATTTTACCCGGGGCAGGTTCCGCATCCGTGGTGATACCCTGGAGATTCAGCCAGCCTATGAGGAGATGGCAGTGCGTATTGAGTTCTTTGGCGATGATATTGAGCGCATTGTCACCATAGACCGGCTAACCGGTGAACTGCTAACTGAGTTAGACTCGGTGGATATCTATCCTGCCAAGCACTTTGTCACTTCCCATGACAAGCTAATGGCAGCCCTTGGCGATATACAAAAGGAGCTGGAGGAAAAGCTGAGCCAGCTCAAGCAGCAGGGGAAGCTGTTGGAAGCCGCCCGACTTGAGTCCCGAACTAACTATGATATTGAGATGCTCAGGGAAGTGGGCTTCTGCACTGGAGTGGAGAACTATTCCCGACACCTATCACAGCGACCTCCGGGGAGTCCACCCTGGACGCTACTGGATTACTTTCCTGATGACTTCCTGGTGTTTCTTGATGAGTCCCACATGACCATACCCCAAGTCCGCGGCATGTATCACGGTGACCGCTCTCGCAAGGAAACCCTGGTGGAATATGGCTTTCGCCTGCCCTCAGCCCTTGATAATCGCCCGCTTAATTTCACTGAATTTGAGCAGCATATTAACCAGGTCATCTGCACTTCAGCCACACCAGGACCCTATGAGCATGGACATAGCCAGCAGGTGGTGGAGCAATTAGTCCGTCCTACCGGGCTACTTGAGCCAACGGTGGAGGTTAAAGCAACCAAAGGGCAGATTGATGACCTCCTTGACCAGATTAAGACCAGGGTTGATAAAAGAGAACGCTGCCTGGTAACCACCCTGACCAAGAGGATGGCAGAAGAGCTGGCTGACTATTTAATAGAAATGGGGATAAAGACCCATTACCTTCATTCTGAGATTGACACCCTGGAGAGGGTGGAGATACTGCGTGACCTTCGCCTTGGTGTCTACGATGTAGTGGTGGGGATAAACCTGCTTCGGGAAGGACTTGACCTGCCCGAGGTGAGCCTGGTGGCCATTCTGGATGCTGATAAGGAAGGCTATCTGAGGTCAGAGGGGTCATTGATTCAGACTATGGGGCGTGCCTCTCGTCATGTAGATGGGCATGTCATTATGTATGCTGATGTTATGACTAATTCTATGATGGCAGCAATAGAGGAAACACAGCGCCGTCGCCAGATTCAGGAAGTCTACAATAAAGAGCATAATATCACTCCTCAGGGGATAAGGAAAGCGATCAGGGATATTACGCAACGGGTGCAGGCTGTAGCCGAGACCCGTTCTCGCTATGCACCTGAGGCACCACTTTCCAGAGAGGATGTGGCTCGCCTGATTAAAGAGCTGGAATCGCAGATGAAGACCGCTGCCAGAAACCTTGAGTTTGAGAAGGCGGCGTTACTGCGCGACCGTATTATCCAACTGCGCAAGGAATTTGACTATGTAGAGATAAAGAGATGAATGATGAGCAGGTAGAGACAAAGCAACAGCGTCGTGAGAAGAAGCTCAAGAAAAAGCGGGAGCGGATACCCAAGCACGGGCGAAACCTGGCCAGGATGTATATAGATGCCATTCTCAAGCGGTTAAAGCGCCACCGTAGTGAGTAATAGACTGTTATCTAGGGATAAGTTGACATAAAATTAGGTAGGTGAGAAAGAGGAGCTAGTTGCTTCCCTCTTCCTCCTCGGCCATTTCTTCCTCAAGCTGTTCCATAATGCGGGCGGCTCTGGGGTAACCGATATGTAAGCGCCTCTGCAGGAAGGAAGTGGAGATGCGCTTATGTTCCTGGGCTAGTTGCTTGGCGGCGCTCAGAAGCGGGTCTTTGGGGTAAGCCTCTCTCTTAACTATAGTTGGTGATGGGACAAACTCCTCAATCTTTGGTGCTGCCTCTTCTCTCTGCTGGTTCCCCCAGAAATAAACAAGTCTTTCCACTTCGGGGTCAGATACAAAGCATCCCTGGAGGCGTGTTGGCTTAGCCGCTTCGGTGGGCATATAGAGCATGTCTCCTTTGCCAAGGAGCTTCTCGGCACCGGCACTATCAATGATGGTGCGTGAGTCCACCTGAGAGGTAACGGCAAAACTGACGCGGGTAGGGAAGTTAGCCTTGATTAAACCAGTAACCACATCTACTGATGGGCGTTGAGTAGCCACAACAAGGTGGATTCCGGTAGCCCGGGCAAGCTGGGCTAAGCGGCACAGAATATGTTCCACCTCATCAAAGCTGGTCATCATCAGGTCAGCTAGCTCGTCAATTACTAGTATTAGATAGGGGAGTCTTTTGTCTCCCTGAATTTTTTTATTATAGCCTTCAACATTGCGGGCTCCAGCTGAAGCTAGTTGCTGATAGCGCCTGTCCATTTCCTGGTTGAGCCAGCGGAGTGTGTCCAGGGCTTTGTTGGTATCAACAATAACCGGGGTAGCCAGCTGGGGTATGCTATTATAGGGGGTCAACTCTACTCTCTTGGGGTCAATCATGATAAAGCGGACTTCGCTAGGGGGATTGTGCATTAGCAGGCAGCAGATGATAGAATTTAAGCAGACCGTCTTACCACTGCCGGTAGCCCCGGCGATAAGCAGGTGAGGCATTTTAGCCAGGTCGGCCGCTATTGCCTCCCCCCCGGCACCCTTACCCAGGGCGAGAGACAGTTTAGATTTGGCCTCTATTTTCTGGAAAGCACTGGTCTCTATTACTCCCCGTAAGCTGACCAATGCTGCAATTGTGTTAGGCACTTCAATACCTACCACTGATTTACCTGGTACCGGAGCCTCTATCCTGATAGTAGGCGCTGCCAGGGCAAGGGCAAGGTCATTAGCCAATGAGGTAATTCTATCCACTTTGACCCTTGTTTTAGAGACCTCCTCAAGCCGCCCCTTAACATTTCCCTCTTTATCCTTTTCTTTTATCTCCTTGAATTTTCTGTCCCAGCCTGGTTCCACACCAAACTGGGTAACCGTTGGCCCGACGTTTATCTGCACTACCTTAGCCTCAACACCGTAACTGGCTAGAGCCTCTTCAATTAGCCTAGCTCTCTGCGTATTATCAGCCTGACTGAACTCGGCTTCAGGAGACTGGTCTAGGATATCAATAGGGGGTAATCGCCAGCCATCAATAGTAATTAATGCCGGAGATTCGCCATATTTTTTCCACACCTCCTGAGCCACCTGCCGCAATTCCTGTGGAGTCGGGGAAGGTACCGGGACTTTTGCTTTCACCTCACGGGGTTGAGCCATTTCTTTAGCTGGTGCTTCTTGAGGTAACTCTTTAATTAGGCGGGGCTCTGGCTTCTGTTGAGGGATTGGCCTGGGAGCAGGTCTGGCTTTCAGTTGTTCCCTCAGCCATGATGTGAAATCTGTGACCAAATGGAGACAGGCACGAGGGGCAACAAGGACAATACCTATAACAGCTAATCCCACTATCCGAAAAATACCATTAAGGTCCGGATGGTCAACTATTTTCTCACCAAAGTGCCCACCCAGACCCAAAATGGCTAATATGCCCCAGGTAGCCAGGGTTAAGGCAATGCCACCCAGCCACCGATTCCAGTGGGAGATAAGCGTAGACAGCTTCCACCGCCATACCATCCAGACTAGAGTTCCCACCGCCATTATCACAAAGATTAATCCCCAGCCGAACCATTCTGTAACTGTCCCAGCCACATCGCCAGCCCATGAGGTCAGTGCCGGCCACTGCCAGAATAGAAGTGCCACCATGAGAACCAGCAGTATCAGCCGCCGTACTGGTGCCAGCCAAATAAAATGGAAAAGCTGCCTCCACCACGATCTTCGCTTACGCCTTTGGCGTCGGATGTAATTTCCCCCTTTGGCCATATAATCCCCGTTCTCAGCCTATACCCTTACCATAAATGGGAGAATCATGGGGCGGCGCTTAGTTTGCTCATAATAAAACCTATTCAATATATCTCTAACCTTAGTACTGATAAAACCCCAATCAGCCGGGCGTTTACCACTGCGGTCCAGGGTCCGGGCCACCAGGTCACGGCTTTCCTCTATCATGTTTCTGGCTTCTCTGGTATCAACAAAACCTCGTGAGACAATATCAGGACGCCCCACTAGCTTGCCGGTTTGCCTGTTGACAGCAATAATCACCACTACCATTCCATCCCTTGACAGCATTCTTCTATCGCGAAGGACGATACTGCCGATATCACCTACACTCAGACCATCTACATATACATCGCCTGAGCTAACCTTGCCTACTATCTTGCCTGTCTTTGGACCAAGTTCAAGAATATCACCATCCTCCAGCACGAAGATGTTATCCTTCGGGATGCCTACTGATTCGGCCAATCTGGCGTGCAAGCTCAGGTGGCGATATTCACCGTGGATAGGCATAAAGAACTTCGGCTTGACCAGGTTCATCAATAATTTTAGCTCTTCCTGGCTGGCATGTCCATGGACGTGAACCTGTGCCACTTTGTCGTATAGTACCTGAGCTCCTTGCTGGAAAAGATTATTTACTGTTCTGTTGATTACTGCTTCGTTGCCCGGGATAGCTGTTGCTGAAAGAACCACCGTGTCTCCACGGATGATATGAAGCTGGCGATGGTCTCGGTTAGCTATGCGAACTAGAGCTGAGGTAGGTTCCCCCTGGCTTCCGGTAGTGATAAAGGTAATTTTGTGGCGAGGCATGCCCTTGAGCTCGTCCAACTGAGCCAGTATTCCATCAGGAGCATTAAGATAGCCTAACTTCAATGCCATGCGCACCGTATCACTCATACTGCGCCCCACAATGAATACTCGGCGCTCATGTCTGGCTGCGGCATCAATAACCTGCTGAATGCGAGAGACTAATGAGGAGAAGGTAGTTATAATTACTCTTCCTGGGGCATTAGCCATGATGTGGTCTAAGGTCTCACCAACCACCCTTTCTGACGGCGTGTAGCCAGGTAGCTCAGCATAGGTGGAGTCAGAGAGGAGGAGCAAAACTCCTTGGTTTCCTAGCTGAGCCAGGCGGGAGAGGTCAGTTGGTTTACCATCAACTGGGGTGTAATCAAGCTTGAAATCACCACTATGAACTACTGTGCCAACTGGGGTATGGATGATTAAACCGACTGCATCAGGTATGCTATGACAGACCGAGAAAAACTCTACTCTGAATTTTCCTAGTGTCACCTGCCCACCAGGCGGTATCACTTTAAGATTAGCACCTGAGAGCGCCTTTCCCTCTCTTAGCTTAACCGAGATAAGCCCATTGGTAAGTTTTGTGGAATAGACAGGCGCCTTAATCTGGGGTAGTAAATAGGCCAGAGCACCAATATGGTCCTCATGACCATGAGTGATAATTATTCCTCTTATTTTCTCCTGCCTCTCCATCAGGTAGCTAATATCAGGAATCACCAGGTCAATACCCAGCATTTCCTCTCCAGGAAACATAAGCCCGACATCAACGATAATAATGTCATCTTGGTATTCGATGACCATCATGTTCTTGCCAACTTCGCTTAGTCCACCGAGAGGGATTATCTTGAGTCTTGGCTTAGCCATAGCTTTAATCCTCAAACATACTTAGTTGCTGGGGTGGTTGCTCAGTTTCCTTCAAACTCTCTGCCTGGGCTAGGAGTGATGGAATCTTAAGCATATCCTCTTGTATCACCTGGCGAAGACTTTGCTGGTGAAGAGCCGCTGCCGGGTGATACATAGCATAGTAGATTATATTATCCCGCTTTTGGGCTGTGCCATGAATCTTACTTATACTCTTGCCCGAAAAGAACATGGCCATAGAGTAGCGCCCCAAGGTTACAATCATCCTGGGATGAATTAACTCAATCTGGCGCTCCAGCCAAGGGCGGCAGGCACCTATTTCAGAGGGTAGGGGGTCACGATTCCCCACTGGCCGGCACTTAATTACATTGGCGATATAGACCTGCTCACGGGTCAAGTTAATAGAAGCCAACAGTTCATTCAAAAACTGTCCGGCTGGACCAACAAAGGGACGTCCCTGCTGGTCTTCGTGCCAGCCTGGTGCTTCACCAATGAACATTATATCAGCATCCTCTGCCCCTTCGCCAGGTACCGCTTTGGTCCGGTATTTAGCTAAGTGGCACTGCGGACAGACGGCAATTTCTTCGTAGAGTTCGCTTAAAGCGGACATATAAACGTGCCTACAAGTATGATAACACGGGCTATATATCAAGTCAATTGACAGGATAGGGACTGGGTTGTAGACTGGGTTGTGGGAGGAGCAATGAGTTTTTTAAATCAAATTGACCCAGAAATTAGCCATGCCCTTGATATGGAGGCAAGGCGGCAGAAGCAGACGATAAACCTGATTGCTTCGGAGAATTATTGCAGCGAGGCGGTGCTTGAGACTCAGGGCTCGTTTGTGACCAGCAAGTATGCTGAGGGTTATCCCGGGAAACGCTACTATGGCGGCTGTAGGGCTTCATCCTAGCCCCATACCCTATGCTGATGTGGTAACCTCAACAACCCACAAGACACTACGCGGTCCCAGGAGTGGCTTCATCTTGTGCTGTAGTGAGTTTGCCTCAGCAATAGATGCAGCGGTTTTCCCTAGAATACAGGCAGGCCCTCTAATGCATGTCATCGCTGCCAAAGCGGTAGCCTTTTATGAAGCTAGTCAACCTAGCTTCATAGACTACCAACGGGCTATACTGGATAACGCACTCATCTTAGCTACTGAGCTCCATCGATTAGGACTGCGTCTGGTAGCCGGCGGCACCGATAATCATCTGGTTCTGGTTGACCTCACTGAGACAGGAGTAACTGGCAAACAGGCTGAGGAAGCTTTAGGGGCAACAGGCATTATTATTAATCGGAATCCCATTCCTTTTGACACTCGCCCACCCTTGATAACCAGTGGCATCAGATTAGGTACACCAGCAATAACTACACGGGGCTTGGGTACTGAGGAAATGAAGCGCATTGCTTCACTAATTGTAAAGGTAATCACAAATATTGGTAATCAGGACATCCAGAATGATGTAAAGCAGGAGGTCAGCCAGATTTGTCTCCCCTTTCCTGTTCCCGGAATAGACGGATGAGGATGCCCCATTATCAAGAGAAGATTTTCCCCGCTTTAGAGCGATTTCCAGAAAAACCTTAGCTCTTTCTGGGTGCTTAGAAGGGGTGAAGTTAGTGAGAAATAGTGATATGATGTATCTAGGGCCAAGAGCCTAAGATTATACTCAAAGGGGGTACCGGTTTGTGGATGAATTAAAGGTATTCACTGGTAATGCCCATCCTAAGCTAGCTGAGGCGGTTTGCGATTATCTAGGTACGCCTCTGGGGAAATGTGAGGTCTTTCAGTTCAGCAACGAGAATATATTTGTTCGTATTCTAGAGAATGTCCGCCAGCGAGATACCTTTGTTGTTCAATCCCTCTCATCCCCGGTTAATCAAAATCTAGTTGAATTACTGATTATGCTTGATGCTTTGAAGAGGGCGTCAGCCGAGCGTATTACAGCGGTTATTCCTTATTTTGCCTATGGTCGTACTGACAAGAAGGACCAACCCAGGGTGCCGATAACGGCCAGGTTAATTGCTGACCTGCTTACTACGGCTGGTGCTAATCGAGTGCTGACGGTTGATTTGCATGCCGGCCAGATTCAGGGATTTTTTAACATACCTGTTGATGAACTGACTGCTCTTTACTTGTGGAGTCACTATTTTGAAGAAAAGAGCTTTGATGACCTGGTGGTGGTTGCCACTGATATTGGTATTTCAAAGCGGGCACGAGACCTAGCCGAAAGGTTTAATGCCCCACTGGCAATTATGGAAAAGAGACGAATAGGCAATGTCGGCCAGACCGAGACGCTAAATGTTATCGGTGAGGTGGAGGGTAAGGTGGCTCTTACTGTAGACGACGAGATAGACACTGCCGGTTCCCTGGCGAACACTGTGTCTGCCTTAAGAGAGCGTGGCGTCAAGGAAGTATATGCCTGCTGTACTCATCCGGTATTCACTGACCCTGCTATCCAGAGGATAACCTCCTGCCCGGTCAAGGAGGTGGTAGTTACCGATACTCTTCCGGTCGCTGGTGAGAAAAAGATAGATAAGATAACCGTTTTATCAATAGCCCCACTGCTTGGTGAGGCTATTCATCGCATCCATACCGGACTATCTATAGGAGCTATGTTTGAGTAAAGGGAAACAATTGGTAGAGGTATATCAGGCGGAAGGGGAGATGCAAGCTCAGGTTATTAAAGGCTTGCTTGAGAGCTACGGGATACCTTGTCTCTTGAAGTCTAATGCTTCACCCGCAGTGCATGTGTTTACCATTGACGGGATGGGTGAGATTAAGGTTATGGTTGGGGAGTCAATGGCAGAGAAGGCAAGGAGACTGATTAAGGGAAGAGATCATGCTTAAGTGGCTGAGCAATCTTGGTGATTCTAACGAGAAAGAACTGAAGCGCTTGCAGCCTCCAGTAGATAAGATAAACGGACTTGAAGCTGAGTTTGAGCGACTCAGTGATGCCGAACTCAAGGCTAAGACCGATGAGTTTAAGGCTCGGCTTAAAGCTGGCAGTTCACTTGATGAGCTTTTGCCTGAAGCTTTTACTGCCGTTCGTGAAGCGGCCAAGAGGACTATCGGACAGCGCCACTTTGATGTGCAGTTGATGGGAGGTGTTGTCCTTCATCAGGGTAAAATCGCTGAAATGAAAACTGGTGAGGGTAAAACCCTGGTGGCCACTCTTCCCCTTTACCTGAACTCACTTACCGGTCAGGGTTGCCACCTTGCTACTGTTAATGACTACCTGGCCAGGCGAGACCCCTACTGGATGGGACCTGTCTTTCATGCCTTGGGAATAAGTGTTGCCAGTATCTACCCTCAACAGACCCCGGAGGAACATGCCCCAGCCCGGCTTTACGACCCCACTTTTGATTCTGGAGACCAGAGATGGCGCCATTTCCGTACTGTTTCTCGCCGTGAAGCTTATGAGGCTGATATTACCTATGGCACCAGCAGTGAGTTCGGTTTTGACTATTTGCGGGACAATATGGTTATTGAGCTGTCTCAGTGTGTCCAGCGCCTGCTAAACTACGCTATTGTTGATGAGGTGGATAACCTCCTTATTGATGAAGCCCGCACTCCACTGATTATTAGTGGTCCGGCAGCAGAACCAGAGCAGACGTATCAAATATTTGCCCGGCTTGTCCCCAAGCTTCAGCAGGATGAGGATTATACGCTGGATGAAAAAACGCGCACGGTGACCCTGACTGATGCCGGTATTATCAAGACAGAAGGATTGCTCAAGAGGCAAGGGATATTAAAATCGCCCAATCTCTATGACCCAGCCAATTACTCACTGACTCGCTACCTGGATAATGCTCTTAAAGCCCAGGTGCTCTTTAAGCGAGACCGTGACTATGTAGTTAAAGATGGTCAGGTTATTATTGTTGATGAGTTCACCGGTCGGCTTATGCTTGGTCGCCGCTATTCTGAGGGACTGCATCAGGCAATAGAAGCCAGGGAGGGGGTTAAGGTTCAGCGGGAGTCTAGGACTTTTGCCACCATTACTGTCCAGAACTACTTCCGGATGTATGATAAGCTGGCCGGGATGACTGGCACCGCCGTCACTGAGGCTGAGGAATTTCACAAGATATATAAACTTGAGGTGGTGGTTGTCCCAACCAATGAGCCCATGATTCGGCAGTACCATCCTGACCGGGTCTATAAGGATGAGCCAACTAAATTTCGGGCGGTGGTGCGTGAGATTGAGCAGCTTCATAACCAAGGACAGCCAATGTTAATCGGTACGGTATCCATTGAGAAATCGGAATACCTGAGCGACCTGCTTAAGAGAAAGGGGATTCCTCATCAGGTGCTCAACGCCAAGTACCATGAGAAGGAGGCGGGTATTATCGCTCAAGCGGGACAGCCCGGGGGAGTTACCGTCGCCACCAATATGGCTGGTCGTGGTGTTGATATTATATTGGGTGGCAATCCTGCCGACAGGGATGAAAAAGAATGGCAACAGGAGCACGAGAAGGTGATTGGGCTTGGTGGACTTCATGTTATTGGCACCGAGCGCCACGAAGCAAGACGAATTGATAACCAGCTCAGGGGTAGGTCAGGAAGACAGGGTGACCCGGGCAGTTCTCGGTTCTATGTTTCTCTGGATGATGATGTTGTCCGCCGCTTCGGTGGTGACCGAATCAAGGGCTTTATGGAGTGGGCTGGAATGGATGAGGATACCCCTATTGAGAATAAGCTGGTTAACCGCTCTATTGAAAATGCCCAGGTTAAGGTGGAGGGCTACCATTTTGATATCCGTAAACACCTGGTAGAGTATGACGATGTGGTTAATAAGCAGCGTGAACTTATCTATGCCGAGCGGAGGAAGATACTGGGTGATGCCGACCTTAAGGCAAACATCCTATCAATGATTGGAGAAGAGATTAAGGGTATAGTGGCCACTCATACCGATAACAGGTATGGCGAGTGGGATGCAGACGGTTTAAGAACTGATATTGCCACTATCTTCCCCCTGCCACCAGCATTCAACACCAGTGTCCTTTCCCAGATGAAGCCCAAGGAGATTGAAGGTAAGCTTATTGAGCAAGCCGGGACTCTCTATGAGGAGAAGGAGAAGGAGCTGGGTGCCGATAATATGAGGGTGCTGGAGCGCCTGGTGATGCTTCGCACTATGGATAACCTCTGGATAGAGCACCTGACGGCAATGGAGAATATGCGCCAGGGGATAGGCTATCAGAGTTTGCGTCAGGTACGGCCAGTGGATGCTTATAAAATTGAAGGGGGAAAGTCGTTCCAAAAGCTTTTGGATACTATTAAAGAGGATGTAGCCCGTGCCATCTATCATGTCGGTATTGCCAGGAAGGAAGCTCCCACCCCGGTGGCTCAACTGGTCAGGAGTGGGGGTGGCAGCAGGAAACAGCGGGCAAAGGTTGGCGGCAAAAAGGTAGGCAGAAACGACCCCTGCCCCTGCGGCAGCGGCAAAAAATATAAACACTGCTGTGGGAGGTGACCGTGTAGAAAGTAGCATAAAGGAGGTGGCAAATTGCCTAGGAAGATATTATCATTAACTGAAAAACGACAAGTGCTTCGGGACAGGCCTTACTGCTTCATTTGTGGTGAGCCAGTTTCTGAGAAAAACATATCTGAGTTAAATTTTGACCATATCAGGGCTCTAGATGTTGGGGGTTCTAATGATTTAACAAATTTTGCAGGGGTTCATAAGAAATGCCATAAAGGTAAAAGGACTAAAAGTCTCGAAGATTACAAGGAGGAATTAAGGCTCGAAAAAGAGTTCGGCAGTTTACTAAAATTTACTGATGTAACTAAAAAATTAAATCCTACCGGTGAGAAGATACAATTTAATATTAACTATGAGAATAGGGAAATTATATTCGGGGATAATAGCAAGGCGCAATTATATAGATGTCCTAATACTGACTTGTGGTATTTTTACCACTCCATTCAACGAAAATATCTCACAAGTGATGTAGATGTGCAGCCCAGAGGGTTAGAGCAAAAACGCTTACGAGACCTAGCACTCAACCTACGACGGAATTTCCAGCTCTCTCCATCTGTTTGCCGTCTCATTACCAGCGAAAATCAAATCAAAGTATTTGATGGGCAACACAAGGCTACAGCACAATCATTGGGAAATCAGAATGAGACTGTAGATTGTAAGGTATTCATAGACCCCTCTCTTGAAATGGTGCGCCGGGTGGTTATAGAGGGTCACGGAGCCCTGCGCCAGCAAGAGTTTAAGACGTCAGAGCTTTATAAGAAACTGACAGCTAACTATCTCGAATTGCTCAAACAGTGGCAGGATACTCATCCAGGCAGGCTTATAAGTGAAATAGAATTGCCTCAAGCCTTAGGTAAAACCAAAAAAGAAGTTGAAAGGGATGTTGTAGCGTATATCACAGAATCTATAATAGAGGATGGCAATTGTGAAGTAAGGGAGTTTGTCAGTAAGGAGAGGAGACCTGGCACACTCCCAATTAGTTATGACATGTTTGCTTGGTGGGTCAAATTATTAATTAAACAGCCACCGGTTAGCGAACCGATGGAGTCTGAACACAATCTCCGGGAGGATGAACGCGAAAACATTGTTCAATTACTTAACTATGCAACTCGGGATTACCTGGATGGAAAATGGACACCAGCTAATCCAAATAACACTGAGCACAAGAAGGTAAGGAGGCTTTTCTATCGAGCGTCTTTTAGAGAATGGGCAAAATTAATCAGTGATGCATTGAGAATTATCATGTACCTACGTCCAGAAGACCCTCTATTTTACAGGAAAGTGTCTTCAGAAATTTGGCATCGAATTGAAGCTATATGCAAAAAATTAGTGACCCATCCAATATGGAGCGACCCTAATCCACTAGTAGAAACGACCTTAAATTCTAATGTGCAGAAAGATGTTTCCGAACTATTTCAGGCTCAAGGTCTTGACCCAGAATTCTTATGCAAACCTTGATTAGTCTGATTAAAGAATCCTTATGTTGAGGATGACTATTATGAGTGGCTGAAGGACAATTTTAAGTCGTTCTTCGACCACGGTAATCCAGACTGGGAGTGGGTAAAGGGTAGAATTAAACACTATGAAAAACAGTGAGATTGCCAGGGTATTTGCCGATATTGCTGACCTCCTTGAGCTTAAAGGGGAGAACCCGTTTAAGATACGAGCTTATCAGAGGGCAGTCCGTTCCATTGAGCACCTGCCGGTGGAGCTGGAGCAACTGGTGGCTGAGGAAAAACTGAGGGAAGTCCCCGGGGTGGGTGAGGCGATTGCCGGGAAGATTACTGAGCTGGTAACCACCGGCAAGCTTGACTACTATGAGAAGCTCAAGGCTGAGTTTCCCGAGGGAATTAGCACCCTGCTTGATATACTTGGAGTTGGTCCCAAGACAGCCA
>Ga0114921_10000799_pt1 | contig 13630 bp, 17 predicted proteins | sample BentaG_FD_87016 | JGI IMG/M metagenome (GOLD analysis project Ga0114921, IMG submission 87016) | Deep subsurface microbial communities from South Atlantic Ocean to uncover new lineages of life (NeLLi) - Benguela_00093 metaG | ecosystem: Environmental > Aquatic > Marine > Oceanic > Sediment ...
TTACTTTTAGTCTATTCTCACCCATTCCTCCCCATACAAGACCCATAATCATTGTCATAAATAATGGAATTACAAACATCATCATAAGAGACATCTTATCCTTAAATAAGAGCTTTAAGTTTAGCAGTGCTATTTCAAATGCTTTTCTCATTTTTAAAATTACATTCCTTTTTGTTAATCTGAATAGATCCTGACTCGCAATGACAATTTAATGTTATATAGTTTTACTCATATGAAAATCTCCAAATCCCAAATATAAAAAATATTAAGGCAATTGCCAATAATATAAAGATGGATTTTGATATGGATATAACTCCTTCACCACCCATGAGAGATAGAAACCCTTCCATTGACCATTTGTTTATTGTAAAGTTGCTAAAAAATCTTAACCAGGGTGGCAACAAACTTGGTGGAAACATAGAACCACCTAAAGCTGACATACTCTGAATAAATATCTGACTTATACCTGAAACAGCATTTCTGGTCTTTGCTATTGATGCAAAGAATATTGACATCCCGGTTGTTGCAAGTACTGTAGAACTAGGTAAAAGAACTAATCCAATAATTGATCTACCCCAATTCACATTAAATATCAATTTAGTAGCAACTATATAGGCAGTAAACTGTAAAATACCAATTATAAAAATACCAAGAAGTTTTCCACCCAAAACTGAATGTTTTTTTATTGGACTGGAAAGAAGTCTTGCAAGTGTCTTGTCATCTCTTTCTTTAAGAATTGAGTCTGCACCAAACATTGAAGAGAAAAGAACAAACATGGTTGACATACCAGCAGCATAATACTGCATTGAGCTCATGCTTTCTTTTTGAGAGGTATTCTCCTCCTCTATTTTTATCAGGTTTTCCACATCTTTTTCAATCATCTCATTAATCATGAATGGCATATACATTGCAATTTCAGTCTGATTTGTCTTTTTACCCAATTTAGTTAATGATTCCCATCCTGTACTAACACCAACCATTATGGAAGAAACTTTATTTGTATATGCATTTGTAATACTTTTAATAATTGATGCTCTTATCTCCTGGCCAGGATCACCATATATATTAATCTCAGTGGATTTATTTTTCATTATTTGAGATGTGAAATCAGAAGGAATTATGATTACTGATGAAATGTCACCAATTTTCACTAAATGCATTGCTCTTTTCTTGTCCATTTCTATAACATCTAAAAGTTTTGATAACTCATCTCCTTTTAATATCTCTTCAATGAAATCCTCAGAGAGTTTACCATCATCATAATTTACAACTGCGACATCAATTTTTAAAAGCTCTGGACCTTTTGAAAATAATCCACCCAATGCCATCCCCATTATTGTTATTAGGATAAATGGCATGGCTAAAAGAATTAGTAATGCCATCCTATCTCTGAAAATAATTTTTACTTCCTTTAAGGCGATGTTTAATAACTTCAAATCCCTTACCTACTATATTATTATTTCAATTTTAGTATTCTTAAATACTTTTAATTAATCTGTTATATTGCAAGACCTGACCCTCTTATATACACTTGTCATTGCGAGGAGCGTTAGCGACGTGGCAATCCCAAATAATATACAAATAAGATATATTATTAAACTTACTCAAAATGAGATTGCGCAGTTTATCCTGATTGAGAGAGAGGGACCTTGCTCGCAATGACACCTGTATATATTCTTCTATATTACAAGACCTGACACCTATTTATTCTCTTAAGCTCCTACCTGTTAAATGTATAAAAACAGATTCCAAATCTGGCTCTTGGATCTTTACCGAATTTATTTTGACATCTAGTTCATTTAATTTAGAAATTACTGAGGAAAGTACTCTTCTACCATAATCACTTAATATTTCAATCTGATTTTCTTTTATTTTAATTTTATCAACATAATCTATCATTTCTAATGATTCTGCAATTTTTGGATGGATGTTTTTGACATCCATTCTAATTGTATCCTTTCCACCTACTAGCAGTCTTAATTCATTTTTTGTTCCCATAGCAATTATCCTTCCCTCGTCCATAATTGCTATTCTATTGCATAACATTTCAACCTCTTCCATGTAGTGACTTGTATATATGATGGTCATCCCCAATTTATTTAGATTTTTTACTGTCTCTAAGATATTGATTCTTGTTTGGGGATCAATTCCAACAGTTGGTTCATCTAACATTATTACCTTCGGTCTGTGAATGAGACCAGCTGCAATATTTATTCTCCTTTTCATTCCACCTGAATAAGTATCTATTCTTTCTTTTGCTCTATCAGTTAAACCTACAATTTCAAGAATTTCCTTTACTCTCTTTTTTATTAAACTTCCTGAAAGTCCATACATTTTTCCCCAGAAATAAAGGTTCTCTTTTGCAGATAAGGTTGGGTATAATGCTATCTCCTGAGGAATAAGACCTATAACTTTTTTAACACCCATTGGGTCTTTTTTTATACTCTTTTCATCAATAAAAGCGTCTCCTGATGTTGGTTCCAAAAGACAAGCAAGCATTGATATTGTTGTTGATTTACCTGCACCATTTGGTCCTAAAAGTCCAAAGAGTTCTCTTTCTTTCACATCAAAACTTATATTATCAACAGCTAATTGACCATCATAATTTTTACTTAAATTTTTAACTTCTATTAAATTCATAGTCTTTAATTAAAATTTATTGGATATTTCAATTTTGTTATTCTTTTGAAATTTTGTCACTTTCTTCAAGTCCTGATAGTATTTGAGTGTAATCCTCGCCTTCATAACCAATACTTATTTTAGTTTTTACCTTCTTGTTCTTCTCTGCCAATATATTTACATAATACATATCTTCTTCCTCAAATATATAATCAGGTGGAATAAATATAGTGTCTTTAATTTTTTCTGCAACAATTTCTATATCACAAGTCATTGCTGGTAAAATGTTCATGTCTTTAGTAGCTTCGAAATCTATATCAACATCATAAGTAACCACTCCCTGAAATTCAGTTCCTCCCAAAGATATCTTTGTTACTTTTCCTTTTATAGTTACACCTGGGTATGAATCAAAACTTATTTCTACTCCTTGACCCTCATTTATCATTGAAATGTCTTCCTCATCTACATCTGCAACTATCTTTAAATCATCTGATGTTCCAAAATAGATAACTGGCATTCCTGGTGAAATTATTTCACCTACTTTTTGATAAACTCCTATAACTTCTCCATCAAATGGAGCTTTTAGTGTTGCGTTTTCATAAGCCTCTTGCGCCATATTAAGAGATGCATTAGTAGAAGCTATCTTCTTTTCTGATAGTTCTATTGCCTTTTCTGCTGAATCAACCTGGGATTTAGCAGCTTGTCTCATATTTTCACAATTCCAATATGTTTGAGATAATGCAACCTTTGCTTGTTCTAATCCTGCTTCAGCTTGATGAATTGCCATATTTGCTTGTTTTTTTATAGATGCTGTTACCATTGGTTCATTTTTAAGCTTGTCATAATAAACATGAGCATCTCTTAGTGCAATTTCTGCCTGTTCTACAGTTTTTTGAGCCAGTAAATAGTTTGCATTTGCAATTTCAACAGTATTTTTATATGTATCTTTTGCTGATTTTAAATTCAGTTCTGCCATTTCAAGCTCTTTTTCTGCTAATTCTAAAGCTGTTTTTGCAAGTTCTAATTGATTCTTAAAGTCTTTCTCATCAAGTTTTGCTACTACCTCACCTTTTTTAAATAATTCACCTTCCTCAGCTATAGATGAAATTTCACCTATACTTTTAAAAGAAATTCTTAAATAATCTCTTGGCACTACTTTTCCATCTGTGGATATTTTTACTTCCATATCACCTTTTTTGACAGTGTAAATTCCTTCCTCTTCAACTTTAGCTTTACATCCAGAACTTATAAAAATTAGTAAAATTGTAAATAATATAATTAAGAGTGACTTACAAAAATTTTTAATTTTTTTAAAATCCATTTTTGACTCCTTATAATTATGAAAACTTAGATTTATTAGTATATATAATTTTTAATCTTCCGAACTTATAAAAATTATTATAGCAGCATAAGATTATAGTTCACCATTAATTTCCCTCTTTAATCTCTTAAAGAACTGTTTCATAAATTTAAATCTTTGTTTTGCAATTTCTTTTGCTTTTTTAGTGTAGAGCTTTTCGGGAATATGTTTGAATTTCATTTCAAACTCAAGATTTACAGCATGTTTTGATAAATTTTTAATTCTACCATTTTGCTTCTCACCAACAATATTATCTTTAGTATATTTATCAATAGGAATATCAGAATAGATTTTCTCTCCATATTGTCCCGCTATAATAAAAGCCCTTGCAATTCCTATTGAACCAAGAACATCCAATTTGTCAGCATCAAAGAGAATCTTTGCTTCCTTTGTTTTGGGAACATTTTCACTTCTGAATCTATGAGTCATTATGCAATACTTAATTTTTTCTATTTTATCTTCTTCATAACCTAAATTTCTTAAAATATTTTCAGCCATTTTAGCACCAAGAATTGCATGGTCAATTCTTCCAGAATCATCGTTATCTTCTTTAACCCTTCCAATATCATGAAGTAAGGCAGCTGTTTTTAGAATATCTATATCTATACCTGGTTCATTTTCTGCTAAATGTAAACATAGATTATAAACTCTCATTATATGCTCCACATTATGAGCAGAGCATGATAATTCTTTTTCAACAATTCCTTTTATTTTCCTGTATTTCTCTTCCATAATAAATCTATTATATTTAAGGATTATAGATCTTTTTAAACTAAGCTATTAACTACTGAACTCATGGTAAATCTTTTTTAATTTAATATTTTAGAAAATATTATACCTCACTATAAAATTTAAAATTTTTTCAATTTATTTTTTAAAATTTATTATTTATTTTAGATGATAAACTTCGCCTATTTTAAGTGGCACAACCTCAATGTTTGACTTTGATTCTACTTTTTTCTTGAATTCTTTAGGATTGGATTTTTTAATATGCATTGGAATTACAATTTTTGGTTTAATTGCTAATGTGGCTTCAACAGCTTCATCTATATCCATTGTAAATATCCCTCCAATAGGAAGTATGGCAACATCTACATTTCCTAACTCTTTCATCTCTGGAATAAAATCAGTGTCCCCAGCATGATAAATCGTTTTACCTTCTATGGTTATAAAATAGCCAACACCATCTCCTTTATGATGAACTTTTCTTGTGGAACTTCCCTCTTTAGTATTATAAGCATCAACAATCTTTATTCTTATATCATCAAATGTTATCTCATCTCCAGGTTTAATTACTCTTATATTACTTATGTTATCGCCTATTCTTTCAATACATCGTTCAGGAGCCACTGCCAAGGTATCTGCATCACGAATTTTGGATAATGCAAGGGGTTGACAATGATCCTTATGAAAATGTGTTACTAATATTAGATCAGCCTTTTCTCTAAATTCACTAATTGGTATTCCCTGTGTTCTGAAATATCCCGCATAGCCTGGATCAATGTGTATGGTCTTATCTTTTGTTTTTATCTTAAACCAGGAATATTTTGATAAACGTTGGAATGATAAAGACATTTTTCACCTGCTTTTAAATCAGAAATAGATAAATATAAATTCCAATCTCATTTAATCTTATATTGGCTGGCAAGTTCTAAGAATTCTGAAACTGAGACAATTTTTATACACTTATATTCGTTAAGTTGCTTGATATGTTTATCACCAGTTACAATGAAGTCAGCGTTTGCTTCAATAGCACATTCTAAAATACGATTATCAGGTTCATCTTTTAAAACTTTAATTGACCTCTGGGGTTTGATAACCCTGGCTATTTGGCTAATATACTTGAGTGTAGTTTCAATAATCTCATCAGAAAACTTAAATTTGTTTTTAAGAACATTAGCTATCTCAGTAAGAATTGATACTGAGATGAAGAGATTCATTTCTTCTTTTAATGTGAGAAGGAAAGCATCTTCTGACTTACTTCCAGGTATACCAAAAGCTGAAATATAGACATTTGTATCAAAAACAACGCGCACTTTAGCGCTCCTCAAAGACAATCTTTTCTACATCTTCTTCAGTATAAATACCCTTTTTTCGCACAACTTTAGAAACTTTCCTTTGGATTTTATAAAAATCGTCTTTCATCTTTTCTTTTTCGTAAAGAAATATCATTTCTCTGAAAAGCTGGCTCTTATTCTTGCCACTTTTTTTTGCCAATTTCTCATATTCTTTATATAAACTTGGGGGTAATGAAAGACTAAGAACTTTTCTTACCATCTACAACACCTCCTGTATTACATTGTAATAAAAAGAGTGGCTTATGTCAAATTTTATACTGAGGATTTTTTATTACTTTATTAAATATTCGTTATCATATTAGTCATCATCTTTTTTAATAGGAATGAATACGGAACATTTTTTAAAATCTTTCAGTCTAATTGTAATGAAATAGTAATTTAAGTAAAAATTCCCATGTTCAAATTTATTTTAATAATTGCTTTTCATTATGTGATTTTATATAAAAATATTTTTTACTATTTTTTATCTAATTATAATGAAATATTTTATTTTAAAGTGAGGGGGAAATGAAACACATTTTATTATTATTATTTTTAGTAATTATTCTAATTAATGGTTGTGTTAAAGCACTGGAGAATCCAGAAGAAATAATACCAACAGCAGCTGATAGCAAAGCAACCAATGAAGGGGTTGGTATTGTTGTAGGTGCTAATAATCAATTTGCATTAGATTTGTATTTAAAATTTAAAGATGAAGAAGAAAACATTTTTTTCTCTCCATATAGTATTTCAACAGCACTTGCAATGACTTATGAAGGAGCAAGGGGAAAGACAGCGGAGGAGATGAGGTCTGTTTTTTATTTCCCAGAAGATGATGATATACGCAGATACTCATTTGCAAGAATTTACAATCAAATAAATAAAAAAGATAAGAAATATAAACTACATACAGCAAATGCATTGTGGACACAAATAGATTATTCTTTTTTAGATGAATATTTAGATGTAGTAGAAAAATATTACGCTGGAAAAGCTACAAATTTAGATTTTGGAAATGAAACTGAAAAATCAAGAGAAACAATTAACGGCTGGGTAGAAGAAAGGACAAAGAATAAAATAAAAGACTTAATTCCTGCTGGAATTCTTAATGCAGATACACGCTTAGTTTTAACTAATGCAATATATTTTAAAGGAACATGGTTGCTACAGTTTAATAAAGAATATACTAGACAGGAAGATTTTAAAGTAAATCCTGAAAAAACTGTTAAAGTTGATATGATGAACTTAATTGATGAGGAATTTAATTATGGTGAAACCGAAGAGCTTCAGGTTCTTGAGATGCTATATGATGGCGAAGAATTGTCAATGTTAGTTATTCTTCCAAAAGAAGATAATTTAAAATCAGCAGAAGATTTACTTAGTTTAAAAAAGCTTAATGAATTAAGAAATGCTCTTACAAAACAAAAAGTTGATGTTTATATACCTAAATTTAAATTTGAAACAAAATACTTTATGAAAGAGACATTAATGGAAATGGGGATGTCATCTGCTTTTGGTGGTGCAGATTTCTCGGGAATGAATGGTACAAAAAACCTATTTATAGATAATGTAATTCACCAAGCTTTTGTTGAGGTTAATGAAGAAGGAACAGAGGCTGCGGCTGCAACTGCTTTAGTTATGAAAGAGGCTATTTCTGAAAAAATTGTTTTTAATGCAGATCACCCATTCATATTTATGATACAAGAAAGAGAAATAGGTAATATTCTATTTATGGGAAGAGTTTTTGATCCTACTCAATAAATAATTAAAGATCTATTTTTATTTAATTTGATTAAGTGATTAAATAACTATATTGAAATTTTAATATAATGAGTTTTATTGGTAGATTTCTTCCCTTGGACCAAAGGAAAATAAAATAATGGTTTCTGATTCTAATTTATAAATCAATCTTCTACTCTGTCCTTTTACTGAATATCTAAATGAAATAAGATCTTTAAATTCCCCTTTGAGTCTCTTTCCAGATTTAGGATTTTGAATTATTTTTTTTATGGCAAGTTTTAATGTTTTCTTCTCATTTTCTTCTTTCAGTTTTTTTCTCAACTTTTTGAATTTGGATGTCTCTATCAATTTCACTATAAGTCCTTCAAATTCAATTCATATATATTTCCTGTTTCATAATCTATTTTAGCTTCCAATATATTTTTTATCTCTTGTATTGTAAGTTCCGAATTTTCAATTGCTAATAATCCTATCCGTAATATATATCTTATAGCATTTGAAAAGTCTCTCTGCTCTTTTCGCGCAAAATAATCCAAATCTTTTGCTAAATTTTCATCAATTGTAATAGTTTTTCTTATCATAACATACCTCCGAATATAAAATATGATATTTTCATACTTTTGTCAAGATTTTTTCAACTGAACATGAATTATTTATTTTTTTATTTAGAAGTTTTTAAAAGTTATACAACGTGAACATTTTATGAGATGGATGTATATTGGTTTATTATTTACAAATTTGTTGGGCATATTAAGTGAAAAGGTGTGATTTATTTCTGCCTTGTGGTGATGAGATAAATTAAGCAAAAAAGTTATAAAAGCTATATTACTTGAGCAAAATAAGTTATTTAATAACATTTAATAGAACCTATTACACAATTCAATACCTAACCCTTTTTATTTATTAGTCACTTCAATCTGAAAACGGATTGATACCGAAAACATACCAGAGTCCTATACCAATCTCATGTCCTTTCTTGATTTCTTGTAAAAGAAATTCCTTTATATCTTTCTTAGTTTTTAAAATAACTTCAATTTCTTCAGATGGTTCAAGTGATTGTTCTGGATTTTTATTTAAGGGATTTTTCTCATCTATTTCAACTATAACTATATGAGCATTAATGTTCATTATTCCTGGATTTATCTTAAGAATTGGGCTTATACTTATTATCTCTCCAGTATAACCTGTTTCTTCTTTTAGTTCCTTTAATGCTTCTTCTGCAATGTTATCATCATCAGTAACCCCAGCGGGAAATCCAATAATATAATTATTTATTGCAGGACGATATTGTCTTATTAAAACATATCTGTTAGATGGCAAAAGCTTTGCCATAATAATTAAAACAGTTCCATTGTTCTTCCTCTCTATAATTTCCCATTTTATTTCTTTTCCATTATGACTTAAGAAAGTACTTTCCTTAAATAAAAGCCAGTTCCCTTCAAATAGTATCTTTTCTGAAATCTTTTTCATATTTGTAACCTCTAAGTTCCTTTAAAATTCTTAATTTATGTTTATCTTACAAATAGTAATTATATCTCTAAATATTTGAACAATTACTATAATTGCAATACCAAGAGGAAATAGAGAAAGTCACTTTTAAATCACCCCTAAAACAATTAATATAGTTCCCATATGAAACACTCTGAATGACCACGGGGATATAATACTGCCTGTTTTATAAAATAGAGCTCCACATATAATTCCCTCATAGAATCCTGTTATTGAAGAATAAATACCTGCTGGTAAATGTCCCCATCCAAACAAACTTGCAACTAATAAAATAGAATAGACAGGTTTAATGTGTGTGGATAATCTATTTTGAAGAAACCCTCTGTAGAACAACTCATGTAATAAAGAGCCGAGTATATAACTTATTGGGAATAATATTCTGATAATGTTGGGGGATTCAATTCCTGTTTTTTCAGTAAAGATTACTGGTAACTGAAAAAAATGTGCTGAAGTTTCAGGGAAATTAAGACGTAAAGATAGTATTACAACTGTAACAACAATACCTATTATGGCACCCAAAAAAGCATTTTTTATAAATTTTCTTTGATTATTCCTAATGACTTCAAATCTTTTATATAGAACAACCAGATTCCTATAACAATGATGAAACCTAACAATGCAATTGGTGAAGGTACTCCTCCAATAAACCCTATCAGAAAAGCAAGTAATATACCTATAACTACCAAAGTATTCTGCCATGGTTTATTCCTATTTTTATTTTCTTCATTGCTTATTTTTATATTTTTCATCATCATAAGTTATTTTCTACTTGTTTATAAATCTTTTAAGGGGTTCGGAATTTCATATAACGGAATCGTTATACACTGGGAGCAACGCAAGGAGCGACCGCAGAGTTCCAAACCCCGCCCATTTTTTATTTTGTATTTATTTTCTCTATTTTTCAATTATCTTTTTTTTATCTCACAACCAAACAAAAACATACAATAATTGATAATGCATGAAAAATGATTGAAGCAAGTATGCTTTTCCGCCAGTGAAACAGGGTTCCTGCAACTATGTTCAGAAGTAAAACATTAAATAATGCTATGATGGTTCTGCCTTCAAGTATATGGAACCAAACAACAAGGAGGGCTGGAATTAGAATTGCTACCAAAACACCTACAAATCCCACAAGCCGATTTTGTAAATATCCTCTGTAAAATATCTCCTGCCCGAAATCCCCAATAAAAACCAGAATCACAAGTCCTAAAAAGAAATAGAAAGAGCCTGAAAAACCAGTTATTTCTGTAACCATTGATTTCCATTCGTACATAAAAGAAACAACCGGTTCATAAATGGAACCTGCGAATGCCCACAGAATTCCATAGACAACTCCAACGACCACGCCCCAGAAGAGGGCAGACTTCCATTTTTCTTTAACTATATAAAGGTCCTTCAGATTTCTATTTATAACCAAATACAACACAGGAAAACCAAACCAGAAAAGATAAACTATTCCGCCCGTTTCACCTAGAAGCGGAGCTAATATTACAGCAAAAATAAATGCTTATACTAACAAGATTTTGTTTTTCACTTTTTTTACATTTTCTGTTTTTCCTTTTGATTTTTCGTTTTTCATTTTCTTTTACCTCCATTAATTTTTTCAAATTTTTTTTCAAATCCATTTGGAATTAATAAATCATTCTTCTTATTCTTGCTTTGAATATCTAAAGCCATACTTTTCTTTTCTGGAATGTTGCTCTGTTTTATTTTATTTTTTGATTTTGATTTTTTGTTCTTCATTTTCTACCTTTCTTACTTTTTATTTTTTTTGAATTGAATAGCAATTGTAATCAACGCAAATATCATAATTAATGCTCCAATATAGAATGCCATTGTATAGCTTGTTTCGATTATGATTCCAAAAATCTGAACACCAATAGCTAAACCTATCCACCTAATGAGATTATAAACTCCAAGTTCTGTACCTTTGAATTTAGATATCTCCGTGATCATGGTTGGCAAAATTGGTAATACAAGGGTTATTCCAATACTTACGCCACTTAACATTAAGATAATCCATGCCATGCTATTTGACAAGGGACATAATGCTAATGAAATGGCAGTGATAATAACTCCAATAGCTAATGACTTCTGTCTACCTATTCTGTCTGAAATGCGCCCACCTAAAAGTGCTCCAATTATAGACGTCAGGGCTATAGGTGCCATTATATATCCGCTTCCACTTATACTTATCCCATGAAATTGTAAAAAACTTGGTATGTAATTTCTAAAGAAAGCTTGTGCAAAATACAAAAGTACGGAAAAGAGTAATATTATTAATAGGCTTTTATCTTTTAGTGTACCAACAATATCAGATAATTCTAAGACAATATTTGAAGATGGTTCTTTTAAGAAAAGAACAACAGATATCAATGCAATTACACCTAAAAGAGCAGTAATGTAAAATATTGATTGCTAACTATAGTTCTCACCAAGAAAGCCACCAGATAACACACCAATAATACCTGCTAAAGCACCAATAGCATGGATATTACCCATAGCTCTACCTCTCACTTTTTCAGAAAAACTATCTCCAACTAAAAGCTGTATTATTGGAAACACCATAGCAGCTCCAATTCCTTGTATTATTCTGAATATAATCAAAGTGTTAATATTGTATGAAACTGCACAGAGTAGTGATCCAATTACAAACACCAAAAAGCCAATAGATAAAATCCTTTTTCTACCAAATCTATTCACAACTGTTCCAACAATTGGTTGAGTTATCGCAAAGGCAACATAAAAAAGAGAAATAATTGCTCCAATAGATGACATACTTACAGCGAAATATTCACTAATCATATTCAAAACTGGAGTAATTATAGTGTGCATTAGTCCTATTACAAAGGAACATATGCACAATAACAAAAGTAAAGTTTTATTCTTCGTTTTTCTTTACCTCATGAATATAAAAATATTTTTTAAACTAGTGTTTTTTATCATTTTTCACCATTTAAATATTTTTTTTAAATCATCTGGTGAGTAAAATTTGTGGGTTTTTTCTACTTCATGCACTAATTCCACAACCTTTGAATTGTATGGAGTGGGAATACCTATCTTTTTACCTAATCTTACGATCTCACCATTTAAATAATCTATCTCTGTTGGCTTACCTCGTAATATACTTTGTAGGGTAGAACTAGGGGCTTTTCCAAATCTTTTAGATAAAATTCTTATTACCAAAGATGATAAAGGTAATGGTAATTTAGTAAGGGTTCTAAATAAAGATGGTCTAACTGTAGGTAAGGGCTCAAGTTTAATACCTACTTTTTCTATAACCTGAAATGCTTCTCTCAGAATCATAACTACAATTTTTCTCAATATCGAATATTCTCCGCACTCCCCTAAAGTTAAACCTGTCATCGCAGCCTGACAGTTCACTATAAGATTTCCAAGCAACTTAGTCCAGTGTGCTCCATGAATGTTATTGCTGATTTCTGTTTTAATATATTTAGCTTTATTGAGAATCAATGCAATTTCATTAACCCGTTCTCTATTTTTACTAAATGCTTCTCCTGTAATTAGAAAACCCTTTCGCCTATAAGTAACCTTTCCAGGTTCCAAAAATATTGCACCAAAATTAACAACGCAACTGATAATATTCTCTTTCCCAAAAACTGAAGATGCTATCTCATCACTTCTAACACCATTTTGCATTGTCAATGTTGGAATATCTTTAACATAAGGTTTAATTTCTTCACAAGCTTTTTTAACATCTTGAGTTTTTACTGGTAATAGAACTAAATCTGGTTTGAAGTTAAGTTTTTCTGTTGCTTTGACTTTAATTTTCAACTCACCTAATACTCCATCCATAAATAAACCATTTTTATTTATTGCATCAATATGCGCCTTGCGAGAAATAAGAGTCACATCCTCACCAGCATGTGCTAATAAGCCTCCTAAGACACTTCCTATTGCTCCTGCACCAACAACTGCGATTTTTGTTTTCACTTTTTGATTCATTTTATTTATCCCTCCGAATTAACCATATACTTGTTAGTCTCATTTTTTTATCCTATTTATAATTTAATAAACTTCCTTGGAATAATAACTTTAGCATTAACTAATCCCTTAATCTTTTCTGGATCAACACTGCTAGGAGTATCAAAGTGTATGGGTATGATATATTTGGGATTGATGTCATTAGCCAGTTTTATTGCATTTCTTGTCATGAATCTCATATAAGGTAAGCAAAGAATATCAACAGAAGGATTGCCATCTACTTTTAAACCATCGCCAAGATGTAGAATACTTAACTCATCTTCTATAAAGAATGATAAAGGTGTTCCTCCAGGCAGGTCACTTCCTGCACCAATTAATTTACCAATGAATTCTGGTAAAA
>Ga0114921_10000800_pt1 | contig 13623 bp, 8 predicted proteins | sample BentaG_FD_87016 | JGI IMG/M metagenome (GOLD analysis project Ga0114921, IMG submission 87016) | Deep subsurface microbial communities from South Atlantic Ocean to uncover new lineages of life (NeLLi) - Benguela_00093 metaG | ecosystem: Environmental > Aquatic > Marine > Oceanic > Sediment ...
AAAAACTTTAACGGTACGGTGGATGAAGTTAATCCTGAAAAGGGTAAAATAAGGGTTCTGGTGAGCATCTTTGGCCGCTCGACACCTGTGGAATTAGAATTCGTGCAGGTTGCAAAGCTTTAGTGTATAACTGATAAGATAAACAGTTGGCAGCCTAACAAAATTTGGGAGTAAAAAATATATGGCAAAAGAGGTTATGGCACAGATAAAACTGCAGGTAACAGCCGGTAAAGCCAATCCGTCTCCTCCGATTGGACCTGCACTGGGGCAGCATGGCGTAAATATAATGGACTTTTGCAAGGCTTTTAACGCAAGGACTGCAAATGACGAAGGGATGATCATACCTGTTGTTATTACGGTTTATCAGGACAGATCATTTACCTTTATAACCAAAACGCCACCTGCATCCGTGCTTTTGAAGAAGGCGGCAAAGATAGCCAAGGGCGCCGGTGATCCAAAGCGCGAGAGTGTCGCCACGGTCACTCAACAGCAGGTGGAAGAGATTGCCAAACAGAAAATGGTTGATTTAAATGCAAATGATCTGGCTGCTGCCTGTAAGATTATCGCCGGCACAGCTAGAAGTATGGGAATTGATATTGACTAAAAGAGGATGTTGCATGTTGCGTGTTTAATGAGTCTTGTTTCTAAATCCGAAACATGTAACCAAGGAGTGAATAAAAAACATGCCGAAGCGGGGTAAAAAATATCTGGAATCAAATAAGAAGGTAGATGCAGAGACAAGGCATAATTTTGACGAGGCTGTCAAAATGGCAATCGATTCATCATATGTCAAATTTGATGAAACCATTGATGTTGCAGTCCGTCTTAGCGTTGATCCAAGACATGCTGATCAGATGATTAGAGGGTCAGTCGTTTTGCCAAACGGCCTTGGCAAGGAAGTTAAAGTTCTCGTATTTGCTAAAGGAGAGAAGGAAAAAGAGGCGCTTGATGCAGGCGCCGATTTTGCCGGGGGTGACGACCTAATAGAAAAGATTAAAAAAGGATGGTTCGGCTTTGACAAGGCCGTAGCCACGCCCGATATGATGGGCTCTGTTGGAAAGATAGGAAAACTTCTCGGCCCAAAGGGACTCATGCCTAATGCAAAAACCGGAACTGTTACTTTTGATGTGGCCAGGGCGGTCAATGATCTCAAGGCAGGTAAAATTGATTTCAAGGTTGAAAAAGCTGGAATCGTCCACGCTCCGATGGGGAAGGTCTCCTTCGGGGTGGAAAAGATTATGCAGAATGCTGCCGCCTTTTTAGAAACGATCATTCGTCTCAAACCGGCTTCCAGTAAGGGAACCTACCTGAAGGGTATTGCCATCTCTACGACCATGGGACCTAGCATCAAGATAGATGCGGCCAGTGTCAAGGACTTAATCAAATAGTCTACTTCCCTAGAGGAATTTAGCAGTCTTGATTCGAACATCCCAAAAAGAACCGGATCGAGTGTTTTTGTTTTAAATATGGTTAGTTATAGCCAGGTTGGCTCATATTGTTTCTAAACAAAATATTCCTGTCAAAGACCGTAGGTGCACTTGTTTGTGTTTAATCGGCAATGCCGGCCTACCGAGACATTCTTTTATGATAAGTTGTTGCCTCCGGTTTTTTACAGATTAAGGAAGGAGGTGTTGATAAGTTGTGAAACTGGGTGAAAAGAAAGAGATTGTCGCGGATCTGCGCGAAAGATTTTCAAGGTCTAAAGTTGTCATCGTTACCGATTACAAAGGCCTCGATGTTACAACAATGAATGACTTGCGAAGGAAGCTTAGAGAGCTTGAAGTTGAATATAAGGTGGTAAAAAATTCGCTCCTTATTAAAGCTTCTGAAGAAACCGATGTCGCCTTGATCAAAGATTGTTTTAAAGGTCCGAGTGCGGTTGCCTTAAGCTATGACGACCCTGTTGCGCCTGCAAAGGTGTTGACTAAGTTTGCTGATGAGCACGACAAGCTTGAAATTAAAACCGGCGTTTTGGACGGCAAGGTGCTCGACTTAAGCGCCATTAAGTCGCTGTCGGCCCTGCCTTCCCGTGATGTGCTTTTGGGGAAATTACTTTCAGTCGCCAATGGTGTTCCTACGGGTTTCGTCCGAACCCTAAGCGCCATTCCGGCACAGTTTTTAAATGTACTCCAGGCCATCAAGGAACAGAAAGAGGCTGCCTGAGGATTAAGGCTATTGGTTATTTAATAATTGAAAATTAATGGCTTCGTAAATCCCGCTTGAGCGGGACTGCGTTGCGCTTCATTTCGTCGTCGTTGCGGCGTTCGCTAAGTACGCTTTCTTCGGGACCCGCGTTAGCAGTATGACACGAAATTTGCACGCCTTGAATTTGGTCCCGCCCAGGCGGGGTTACTTTGCCATGGCAATTTTGACTTTTTACGAAATCGTTAAAGTTAATCCGGAGGAAAAATAAAATGTCGAAGAAGATTACCAAAGAAGATGTAATTGATTTTATAGCAAATATATCGGTGCTTGAACTGTCTGAGCTTGTCAAGGAAATGGAAGAAAAATTCGGTGTTTCCGCAGCTGCGCCTGTTGTTGCTGCGGCTGCTGGCCCTGCTGTGGCCGAAGGTGTTCAGGCGGAAGAACAGACCGAATTTGATGCTATCCTGATAGGATTTGGCGACAAGAAGATCCAGGTTATTAAGGAAGTCAGAGCGATTACCGGACTCGGCTTAAAGGATGCCAAGACTTTGGTTGATGAAGTACCCAAGCCCATCAAGGAAGGTATTCCTAAAGATGAGGCTGAAAAGATCAAGAGCCAGCTTGAAGAGGCCGGCGCGCAGGTTGAAATAAAATAATACCTAACCCGGATAAACCGGAAAAACACGAATTTTATTTCTAAGCGATTAAAACAGAACTACCTATACCTCTAACCCAATATATATTGGAGATGCCATGATGGAAAGATCATTGGCAACAAAGCGATTAAGGAAAGACTTCGGCAAGATACATAAGATTGTTGATATCCCTGACCTTATCGGGATGCAGCGGGAATCATTCAGGCGGTTTTTGCAAATGGATGTTCCTCCGGAAAAAAGGAAGGACATAGGTTTGCAGACCGTATTCAAGTCCGTGTTTCCAATAAAGGATTTTACCGGAAGCGCTTCACTTGAATTTGTATCTTACAGATTCGGCGAGGTTAAGCACAGCGTCCAGGAGTGCATACACAGGGGAATGACTTACGAGATTCCTGTCCGTATCACTGTCAGGCTGGTGGTGTATGATATTGATAAGGACACAGGAGTTACCAATATCCGTGATATCAAGGAGCAGGAAATCTACTTCGGCACAATCCCCTTGATGACCGATAAGGGCACGTTTATCATAAACGGAACCGAGCGTGTTGTGGTTAGCCAGCTCCATAGATCTTCCGGTGTGTTTTTTGATCATGACAAAGGGAAAACACATTCCAGCGGCAAGGTGATATATACTTCCAGGATTATACCGGTACGCGGGTCATGGATCGACATGGAAATTGATCCCAAAGATATCGTCCATATTCGGATCGACAGACGGCGCAAATTTCCTGTTACGATTCTTTTTAAAGCCTTGGGATATACTTCTGAAGACATTCTGTCTTATTTTTATAAAACAGAAAAGTTTATTGTTCGTGGCAAGCGGATTTTCAAGGAGTTCAATGAGGATTTGCTGAAGGGTCAGCGTGCCAGCCGAGATGTCAATGATCCTGAAACGGGTGAAGCTATTGTTCCAAAAGGGCGTATGTTCACCAAAGCCGCAATAAGTCGGTTGAAATCCTCTAATGTAGGATTGATTCCCATCAGTGTCGAAGATATTCTCGGCATGATATTTGCCAAGACAATAGTTGATCCTGATAAAGGAGAGCCGATTGTAAAATGTAACCAAACCTTTAATAAAGAAGTTTTTCAGGCGTTGTGTGATGCAGGCATCTCTGAATTTGAGTTGCTTTTCATCGATGGAGTGACCAGCAGTGACTCCATCCGTAAGACCATGCTTTTAGATAAATCAGAAACAAAAGAGGGCGCGCTCGTTGAGATATATCGGAGGCTCAGGCCAGGAAATCCCCCAACCCCGGAAGTGGCCCAGGATTTTGTTGATAACATGTTTTTCAAGTCTTCCTATTACGATCTTTCCGGTGTGGGTCGCATGAAAATTAACCTTCGCCTCGGGATTGACTCTTCCATCGACTTAAGAACCCTCAGAAAAGAGGATATACTTCTTACAGCAAAAACCCTTGTAGAACTTAAAGATGCCCAGGGGGCTGTTGATGACATCGATCATCTCGGGAATCGACGGGTACGTGCCGTCGGTGAACTTCTTGAGAACCAGTATCGTATCGGACTGGTTCGTATGGAGCGTGCTATTAAAGAACGGATGAGCTTGCAAGAAGTCGATGCCCTGATGCCCCACGACTTGGTCAATCCGAAGCCGGTTTCCGCTGTTATTAAAGAATTCTTCGGAACCAGTCAGCTCAGCCAGTTCATGGATCAGACCAACCCGCTTGCGGAAACGACCCATAAACGGCGTCTGAGTGCACTCGGTCCGGGGGGACTAACCCGTGAACGAGCTGGCTTTGAGGTCAGGGATGTGCATCCGTCCCATTACGGGCGCATCTGCCCCATCGAGACGCCGGAAGGGCCCAATATCGGCCTTATTGTCTCTCTCAGTACTTATGCCCGTGTTAATGAATATGGATTTATAGAAACGCCATACAGAGTTGTTAAGGATGCCACTGTATCTCAAGATGTTAAATTCCTCAGCGCCTTTGAAGAAAAGGATCACCCGGTTGCCCAGGCTAATGCGCTTGTTGACAAAAATGGAAAATATGTCAATCCGCTGGTAACCTCACGGGTGACCGGAGAATTCATGATGGTCAAGTCGGAAGATATCGAGCTGATGGATATCTCTCCCAACCAGCTGGTGAGCGTTTCGGCGTCCCTAATTCCATTTTTGGAAAATGATGATGCCAACCGGGCATTGATGGGATCGAACATGCAGCGTCAGGCGGTTCCTCTGATCGTAAACCAGGCACCTCTGGTAGGTACAGGTGTCGAGGGAGTGGTGGCAAAAGATTCGGGCGTTACGATCGTTGCACGGCACGATGGCACCGTTGAAGACGTTGAGGCTTCCCGTATTGTTCTTAAGCATGAACCAGCGGATGGCGACGATGGTTCCGAAATACCGGTTACGGTTTACAACCTTTCAAAATTTATGCGCTCCAATCAGAATACATGCTTCAATCAACGTCCGATTGTCAAAAAAGGACAAAAAGTCAAGGCCGGCGAGATCATTGCTGACGGACCTGCAACAGACCAGGGAGAACTTGCCCTGGGCAAGAACATAACAGTGGCATTCATGCCATGGGGCGGTTATAATTTTGAGGATTCGATTCTAGTCGGCGAAAGGCTTCACCGGGAAGGCGTGTACACGTCTGTCCATGTCGAAGAGTTTGAAATCGTCGCCCGTGATACCAAGCTTGGCAAAGAAGATATCACGCGAGACATCCCGAATGTAGGTGATGAAGCCTTAAAAAATCTGGATGAAAGCGGTATTATAATGCTTGGCGCTGAAGTCTGTCCGGGAGACATTTTAGTAGGGAAGGTTACGCCCAAGGGTGAAACGCAGCTTTCTCCTGAAGAAAAGCTTTTACGGGCCATATTCGGTGAAAAAGCCGGAGATGTTAAAGATACTTCTTTACGGGTGCCGCCCGGTGTTCATGGGATTGTGATTGATGCCAAAGTATTTTCTAGGCGGGGCATTGAAAAGGATGATCGCACCCGCTTTATCGAAAATGAGGAGATCGCTGCCCTTAAAAAAGACAGAGATGATGAACTTGCAGTCATTAAGGACGTGGTTCGCGAGCAGCTTGAAAAATTGCTTGTCAATCAAAAGTGTTATTCATCACTGAAAAAAGGTAAGAAGGTTCTGATTCCTAAGGGGAACATGATAAATTCCGAAATGCTGGCCAAGATCCCCGTGGCTCAGTTCGAGGGGATTGTATTGAAAAGTCCGAAGCTGACTGAACAGGTCCATGATATTCTTGAGCAATACAGGAGTCAACGCGAGATTTGCAGGAACTCTTATGAACAACAGGTCGGGCGCTATGAAAAAGGGGATGATCTTCCTCCTGGCGTAATCAAGATGGTTAAGATCTATGTGGCCATGAAGCGTAAGCTCTCCGTCGGTGACAAGATGGCAGGCCGCCACGGCAACAAAGGAGTGGTGTCGAGAATTCTTCCACAGGAAGATCTCCCCTATTTTGAAGACGGGACACCGGTTGATATGGTCCTGAATCCCCTGGGGGTGCCTTCCCGGATGAATGTCGGCCAGGTTCTGGAAATTCATTTGGGTTGGGCTGCCAAAGGTCTTGGTGATCAACTCAACAGGTTGCTGGAAGAACGAAAAATTGAAGCTCTTAATGAAAAAATTAAGCGGATATTCCCTGAGCCGTCATTGCAGGAGATGATCGAAGGTTTTGACGATGAAGAGCTGTACGAATTAGCCGACAATTATAAAGATGGTGTTCACATGGCCACACCGGTTTTTGATGGCGCCAAGGAGGATGAGATAAGATCCCTGCTTGCTGAGGCTGGGCTTCCCACATCCGCTCAGACCACCTTGTACGACGGCCGTACCGGAGATGCTTTTAAAGAAAAGATTACTGTGGGGACAATGTATGTGATGAAACTTCACCATCTTGTTGATGACAAAATCCACGCCCGGTCTATTGGGCCTTATTCGCTTGTGACCCAGCAACCGCTCGGCGGCAAGGCCCAGTTCGGCGGCCAGCGCCTTGGTGAAATGGAGGTTTGGGCTATGGAGGCTTATGGGGCGGCGCATGCTCTGCAAGAATTTTTGACGGTAAAGTCGGATGACATGGCGGGAAGGACTCGTATGTATGAGAAGATTGTAAAAGGTCAGAACACTCTGGAACCCGGTTTGCCCGAGTCATTCAAGGTCCTGACAAAGGAATTGAAGAGTTTGGGTTTGGATGTAACCCTTATAGAAAAAGAATAGATTTGGTATAAATTTAGCTTTTTGAAAAATAATGAGGCCCGTTTTATTTTGATCTTGAAAACCTGGTCCTGTGGGCCAGGATTCTTTACTTTCAACCCGTAATAGGAAAAAATAAATGGAAACTCTATACGATTTTTTTACCAAACCAACGGATCCAAGTCTTTATTCCGGTGTTAGGATTGCCCTGGCATCACCGGATCAGATTCTAAAATGGTCGCATGGTGAGATTAAAAAGCCGGAGACAATCAATTATCGAACCTTTAAACCCGAACGAGAAGGCCTTTTCTGTGCCAAGATTTTCGGACCCACAAAGGACTACGAATGCAACTGCGGCAAGTATAAGAGGATGAAACACAGGGGAGTCATTTGCGAAAAATGCGGGGTGGAGGTCATCCAGTCCAAGGTTCGGAGGGAGCGGATGGCCCACATCAAGCTCGCAACCCCTTGTTCCCATATTTGGTTTTTGAAAAGTCTTCCGAGCAAGATCGGCAATTTGCTGGATATGACGCTCAAAAATATTGAAAAAGTGCTTTACTTTGACTGTTACATTGTCATCGATCCGAAGGATACGGATCTTAGCCGTCTTCAACTACTATCGGACGAAAAATATCAAGAAGCACGCGAGATTTACGGGACGAAATTCGAAGCAGGGATAGGGGCCGAGGCTGTCAAGGAACTGCTGGAGAATCTCGATCTCGAAGCAGTATATAAGGAACTGAAAGCTGATATTCGTTCCACCGCCTCTGTGGCAAAACGGCAAAAGCTGTCCAAACGGCTTAAGATCGTCGATGCATTCAGGCGATCGGGCATAGATCCGGCCTGGCTGATTATGGATGTAATTCCGGTTCTGCCGCCGGATTTACGGCCACTCGTTCCCCTTGAGGGGGGGAGATTCGCAACATCTGACCTCAATGACCTTTATCGCAGGGTCATCAACCGTAATAATCGTTTAAAACGCCTTATCGATTTAAGAGCTCCTGACATTATTGTTCGTAATGAAAAAAGGATGCTACAGGAGTCGGTGGACGTTCTTTTTGACAACGGACGGCACGGCAGAGTGATTACGGGAACTAACAAACGACCGTTAAAGTCTTTAAGTGACACCTTGAAAGGCAAGCAGGGGCGTTTCCGGCAGAATCTTTTGGGTAAAAGGGTCGATTATTCAGGTCGTACCGTTATCACTGTAGGGCCGAATCTCAGGTTACATCAATGCGGTCTGCCGAAAAAGATGGCCCTGGAGATGTTCAAGCCGTTTGTTTATTATCGTCTTGAGCAAAAGGGGCTCGTGTCAACAGTAAAAAGCGCCAAGAAGATGGTGGAGCGGGAGCTTCCGGAGGTCTGGGACACATTGGATGAGGTGGTAAGGGAGTACCCTATTTTTTTAAACCGCGCCCCCACCCTCCATCGTTTGGGTATTCAGGCATTTGAACCGATTCTCATAGAAGGCAAGGCTTTGCAGCTTCACCCGTTGGTTTGTACTGCATTTAATGCTGACTTTGACGGCGACCAGATGGCTGTCCATATACCCCTTTCGGTTGAGGCCCAGATAGAGGCCCGGATATTGATGCTGTCCAGCAACAATATCCTTTCTCCGGCAAATGGGAGTCCTATTATTGTACCGAGCCAGGATATTATTCTCGGCATCTATTACATGACAAGAGGGATCACCGGTTCCAAAGGTGAAGGCAAAATATTTGCCAACCCCGAAGAGGTCCGATGTGCATATGATTCCAAGGTTGTAGATCTTCATGCCAATATTGTCGTTCGAATGAACGGAGAAAGGTATAATACCACCGTGGGGCGTATACTGTTGTGGGAAATCATACCCAAGGGTAACATCATGATGATCCGCCATATCAAGGTTTTTGAAGAAGAAGAGGCAAAAACCGTTCTCGAAAAGTTACAGGCAGGTGCAGCTTTTACTGATATGGTGGCCCAATATTCCCAGGGCCTTGATCGGGATAATCAAGGACTTATAGGCCTGTTCAGAAAGGACGAATTCAAGCGGATATTCAGCACTTCGGATGAAGACACTGACAATGTCTTCGCTCTTGAAGAGGGGAAGATAAGCGGCGTTGTTTTTGCAGATGAAGCCTATCATATTTTTCAAGTAATCGACAAACGACCCGAGATACCTTTTTTGGCGGTTAACAATGTCAGGGATAAAAAGACAGTTCGCGAGCTTATCGATTATTCGTACAGAAATTTGGGGCCAAAGGCTACGGTCATCCTTTCAGACAGATTGAAAGATATCGGTTACAAATACTCAACCGAAGGCGGGCTTTCAATTTCCATTGACGCCATGATCATCCCGCATGCCAAATGGGATATTCTGAAAAATGCCGAGAAGCAGGTTGAACAGATCGGCCATCAATATACCGAGGGCCTTATCACTCGGGGTGAAAAATATAACAAAGTTGTCGATATATGGGCAAAGGCAACAGACGATGTGGCTAATGAGATGATGGCGGCCATGCGAGTGGCTCCTGTAACAGACCATGAAGGGAATCCAGTCATGGATGAAAAAGGAACGCCTGTTGTAGAAGAAAGTTTAAACCCCATCTTTATGATGGCGGATTCTGGCGCCAGGGGCAGCAAGGATCAGATGCGTCAGCTTGCAGGAATGCGAGGCCTGATGGCAAAACCATCCGGTGAAATCATCGAAACGCCTATCAGCGCTAATTTCAGGGAAGGCCTTTCCGTACTTCAATATTTCATTTCCACCCACGGTGCCAGAAAAGGCCTTGCAGATACGGCCTTGAAAACCGCTAATTCGGGGTATCTTACACGGCGACTTGCGGACGTTGCCCAGGACTGTATTGTTTTGGAAGAAGACTGTGGATCGATGATGGGTGTTGAGGTTGAATCCCTGATGGAGGGGGGTGAAGTCATTCAACATCTCGAAGAACGTATTTTAGGGCGTGTTGCCATAGAGGATATCCATGATCCTTTTACAGATGAAGTGGTTGTCAGGGCTGGAGAGGATTTGGACGAAGAGGCTGTTAAGGCCGTTCTAGATGCAGGAATTACCAGTGTAAAGATCAGGTCCGTCTTGACATGCAAGACCAAACGTGGGGTGTGTGCCAAGTGCTATGGCAGAGATCTTTCCCATGGCTTAAAAGTTGAAATAGGGCAAGCAGTCGGAATTCTGGCGGCCCAGTCCATCGGTGAACCCGGAACCCAGTTAACCATGCGTACGTTCCATATTGGCGGGACAGCCAGCCGAAGGGTTGAACAGGCTGATGTCAGAGCCCGGACGGATGGAACGGTAAAATATATTGATCTCAATGTGGTTAAAAAAGCTAAAAACGAGTTTGTGGTCATGAACCGGCAGGGAGGTGAGATTGCCATAATCGGAGAGATCGGTCGGGAACGGGAACGGTTCCCGGTAATTTACGGTGCCCATCTTGTGGTCAAAGACGGCGCTGAGGTTAAGGATGGAGATCTTTTGGCAACCTGGGATCCGTTTACAACACCAATTATTACAGAAGTTGACGGAATCGTAAAATTCGGGGATATTGTAGCCGGCAAGACAATGCAGGAGAAAGTCGATGCTGTTACCGGAAAATCGAGTCGCACCATCATAGAATCCAAAAGCGGTGAGGAACGTCCAAGGATTTCTATCAAAGACAAAGATGGCAAGACTGCCAAACTGCCGGAGTCGTCTGGAATGGCGCGTAATTATCTGCCTACCGATGCTATTTTGCTGGTTGAAGAAGGAGATAATGTAAAAGCCGGTGACGTCATAGCAAAGCTGCCCCGGGCAACAACAAAAACCAAGGATATCACCGGTGGTCTTCCAAGAGTGGCTGAACTTTTTGAAGTGAGAAAGCCAAAAGAAACCGCTGTTTTGAGTGAAATCGACGGCTATGTTTCCATATTAAAAGCAACGAAAAAAGGAAAACAGAAAGTTACCGTTACGCCGATAGATGTTGGCGAAAAGAAGGAATATCTGATTTCCCGTGGTAAACATATAAACGTTTATGAAGGTGATTACGTCAGAGCGGGTGAGGCGCTGATAAGCGGTTCTGCCATTCCCCAGGATATCTTGAATATCAGGGGTGAAATTGCATTGGCACGCTATCTTGTTGATGAGGTGCAGGAAGTCTACCGCTTACAAGGTGTCCGGATAAATGACAAGCACATCGAGGTTATTGTACGGCAGATGATGCGGCGTGTTAAGGTTGTTGATCCAGGGGATACAGATTTTATTACCGAAGAGCAGGTCGATAGAATCAAATTTGAGGAAGCCAACCAGGAAGTGATCAAAAAAGGAAAGGAACCTGCTGTTGCCGAACCCCTTATCCTGGGGATTACTAAAGCATCACTTTCCACGGATAGCTTTATTTCGGCAGCTTCATTTCAAGAGACGACAAAAGTCCTTACAAATGCAAGCATTTCCGCGAAGGAAGATTATCTTATGGGGCTTAAGGAAAATGTTATTATGGGAAGAATTATTCCTGCAGGGACCGGTCTTTCTGAGTACAGAAGCGTGGAGGTTGAGCCGGGTTAAGAATTGACGGCCGGGCATGCCAGGAGATTATGATTTTTGAATAAAAGACTGTTAAAAGACTTGACAATTTGGTAACAAATATTAGATAATAAATATTTTGTCGACATGTTGTCTGTATTTATGAATATACAAGGATTTAGGGGAGAAAATGCCGACCATTAACCAGTTAGTAAGGAAGGGAAGAAAGCGAATAAAGAAAAAGACCAATACTCCGGCACTTAAGGGGTCTCCCCAGAAAAGAGGGGTTTGCACACGCGTATATACTTCAACGCCCAAGAAACCAAATTCTGCCTTGCGGAAGGTTGCCAGGGTCAGACTTACTACCGGTATAGAGATCACAGCATATATACCCGGTATAGGGCATAATCTTCAGGAACATTCGGTTGTTCTGGTTCGCGGAGGACGCGTAAAGGATCTGCCCGGTGTAAGGTATCATATAGTTAGGGGCACCCTTGATACACTTGGGGTCGAGGATCGAAAACAGGGCAGATCAAAGTACGGATCAAAGAAGCCTAAGTAGTGTCTGACCGAAAACCCTGGTTTTCGGTCAGACACTGAATTTGTAATTTGTTCCCCATATGGCGGATTATCAATGACAAATGACCAATGACTAGATAACAACAATGGTGTAACATATGCCTAGAAGAAGAGAAGTCCCTGAGCGGGTAATTATACCCGATTCCAAGTATAACAATAAGCTTGTTTCAAAATTCATAAAATCTATCATGCGGGACGGGAAGAAGAGTATCGCAGAGTCGATTCTATACGATGCCTTCAATATCATCGAGAAAAAAACAAATGAATCGCCGGTCAAGATTTTTGAACAGGCGCTTGAAAATGTGAAGCCGATGATTGAGGTCAAGTCGCGTCGTGTTGGGGGTTCTACCTATCAGGTTCCGACGGAAGTGCGGCCATCCAGAAGAACGGCTCTGGGGGTTAGATGGATAATAGATTTTGCTCGCAAAAGGTCTGAAAAAAGTATGGCTAATAAACTGGCGGCAGAGCTTTTAGATGCAGCCAATAAGAAAGGGGCTGCTGTTAAGAAGAAAGATGACACCCATAAGATGGCAGAGGCAAACAAGGCGTTTGCTCATTATCGCTGGTAGTATTTTCGGGTGTTTTTGCATCAGTTAAACCGGATACTTAACGGGTCTGATTTACCGTATTTTTTACGGAACCATCATAAATTATTCATCGTTAATCCGCTTTAAAGGGAGGACAAAAAAGATGGCGAAGGAAAAGTTTGAGAGGACCAAGCCGCATGTTAATGTAGGCACGATCGGTCATATAGATCACGGCAAGACGACCCTGACGGCGGCGATAACAAAGCACATGGGGATGAAGGGTCTGGCGGAGTATGTTCCGTTTGACCAGATAGACAAGGCTCCTGAAGAGAAGGAGCGTGGTATCACCATAGCAACGGCGCATGTTGAGTATGAGACTGTGAATCGTCATTATGCGCATGTTGATTGTCCTGGTCATGCCGATTACATCAAGAACATGATTACGGGTGCTGCGCAGATGGACGGCGCCATCCTGGTGGTTGGCGCGGATGACGGTCCCATGCCCCAGACCCGGGAGCACATATTGCTGGCGCGTCAGGTCGGTGTTCCGCAGATAGTTGTATTTTTGAACAAATGCGACATGGTGGATGATGATGAGCTTATCGAGCTTGTTGAGTTGGAGCTTCGGGAGCTGCTGGACAAGTATGAGTTTCCCGGTGATAAAACGCCGATAATTCGCGGGAGTGCTTTGAAGGCGCTGGAGACTGATGACCCCGACAGTGATGATGCCAAGTGTATCTTTGATTTATTGGAGGCTGTGGACGCCTTTATTCCTGAGCCTAAGCGTGACGTGGACAAGCCGTTTTTGATGCCCATAGAGGATGTTTTCAGCATCTCCGGGCGTGGTACGGTTGTGACTGGTCGTGTTGATCGTGGTATAATCCATGTTGGTGATGATATTGAGGTTGTCGGCATCCGTCCGACTATAAAGACGGTGTGTACCGGTGTGGAGATGTTCAGGAAGCTTCTGGATGAGGGGCAAGCAGGAGACAACATTGGAGTGTTGATGCGTGGTATCAAGCGTGATGAGGTTGAGCGCGGCCAGGT
>Ga0114921_10000802_pt1 | contig 13600 bp, 5 predicted proteins | sample BentaG_FD_87016 | JGI IMG/M metagenome (GOLD analysis project Ga0114921, IMG submission 87016) | Deep subsurface microbial communities from South Atlantic Ocean to uncover new lineages of life (NeLLi) - Benguela_00093 metaG | ecosystem: Environmental > Aquatic > Marine > Oceanic > Sediment ...
CTCGGGACGCCACAGGAGACGCCACAGGAAGGGAAGCGCCCATGACCAACCCATCTGTCCCAACCGCGCAATTGTTCGTCGGCGGGCGGTTCCGTGCCGCAAACAAGATCGAACCCGTGCTGGAGGCAGCCACCGGTGAGCCGTTGGGTGACGGTGCCAGTGCAACCGAGTCTGATATCGACGACGCGGTAGCCGCCGCCCGATCGGCGCTACCCGAATGGCGGGCCAGTACCCCGGAGCAGCGCGCCGCTGCGCTGAGGGCCCTGGCCACCGCACTCAAGTCCCGCGCGGAGCCCACAAACGAACTGGTCACCCGGGAAAATGGGATGCCGATATCGCTGTCCCGCGGTGTCAACGGCGCTTTCCCTGCAGCACTGCTCCGGTACTACGCGAAGCTGATCACCGAAACCCCGGCCGAAGACATTCGGCCCAGTGCGATCGGGCACACCATCGTGCGACACGAGGCGGTCGGAGTCGTCGGGGCCATCGTCCCGTGGAACTACCCGCAAGCGCTCGCCGCGATGAAGATCGCGCCCGCGCTGGCCGCCGGATGCACCGTTGTCCTGAAGGCGGCACCCGAAACAGCGTTGGACGCAATGGTGTTTGCCGAGGTTGCGGTGGAGTCCGGCCTGCCGCCCGGCGTACTCAACGTGATGGCGGGTGGTGCGGAAGCCGGTGCGCATCTGGTCGCTCACCCTGGCATCGACAAGGTCGCGTTCACCGGATCGACGATGGCCGGGCGCTCCATCGGCGAGGTTTGCGGCAGGTTGTTGCGCCCGGTCACGCTGGAGCTCGGCGGTAAGTCGGCCGCCATCATTCTCGATGACGCGGATCTGGACGCGACGCTGCGCGGGCTGCGGACCGCGTCCTTCGTCAACAATGGGCAGACCTGCCACCTCAGCTCGCGGATCCTGGCGCCACGGTCCCGTTACGATGAGGTTGTAGACGGACTCACAGCGTTGGCTGAGGGTCTGGCCGTTGGCGATCCGTTGAACCCGTCCACCGAGATCGGCCCGTTGGTCAGTGCCCGGCAGCGCGAACGGGTGCTGAGCTACGTAGAGATCGGCACCAACAGCGGTGCCAGATTGGTTGCCGGAGGCTCGATCCCGAAGGATCAGCCGCGCGGCTGGTTCGTGTCCCCGACGGTCTTCGCCGGCGTCGACAATTCGGATCGCATTGCGCAGGAAGAGATCTTCGGGCCGGTGCTCAGCGTTATCCCGTATGAAACCGACAGCGAAGCGATCGATATGGCCAACGACAGCAAGTTCGGACTGGCCGGCACCGTGTGGTCGGCCGACACCGATCGCGCCACCGAGGTGGCGCGTGCCGTGCATAGCGGGACCGTCGGCGTAAACGGCTATCAGCTCGATATCGGGGCGCCGTTCGGCGGCGTCAAGGCCAGCGGCTTGGGGCGGGAACTGGGGCCCGAGGGACTGGCGGCCTACCAGACGTGTAAGTCGATCTACCGGGTCGACCCAGTCAGCTGACTACACACCGAAAGAGTTTCCGATGCCCCTGGATCCGCGCACGCCGGTGCTAGTCGGCTACGGCCAAGTCAACCAGCACGACGACGCGCCCGAATCTCTCGAACCCGTCGAACTCATGGCGGCGGCGGCGCGGCAGGCGGCCGACCCCGGGGTGTTGCGGGCGGTGGACGCCATCCGGGTGGTGAAGGTGCTGTCCTGCCGCTACCGCGATGCCGGCCTGCTGCTGGGCGAGTGCATCGGCGCGGACAATCCGGCCACCGCTTACAGCCCTATCGGCGGCAACGTGCCGCAGTCGCTGGTCAGCCAGGCCTGCCTGGACATCCAAAACGGTCGGGCCGGCGTGGTGCTGATCGCGGGCGCCGAAGCCTGGCGCACCCGAATGCGGTTGCGCGCCAAGGGGGCCAGGCCAGACTGGACGCAGCAGGACGAGTCCGTTCCGATGGCTGCCGGCGATGAAGACAACGTGCCGATGGCCGGGCCCGCGGAACTGCGGATCAAGCTGGACAGGCCGGCTTACGTCTATCCATTGTTCGAACAAGCAGTCCGGATCGCTGCCGGTGAGTCCACCGTCGACCACCGCAGGCGAATCGGCGAACTGTGGGCGCAGTTCAACGCTGTGGCGGTAGACAATCCGCACGCGTGGAGCCGCACCCCGCGCACCGCAGCGGAAATCTGGCAGCCCGGTCCGGCGAACCGGATGATCAGCTGGCCCTACCCGAAGCTGATGAATTCCAACAACATGGTCGATCAGGGCGCGGTGGTCATCCTCACGTCTGCCGAGACCGCGGCCCGCCTCAAGGTGCCGACCGACCGATGGGTCTTCCCGCACGCGGGCACCGATTCACACGACACTTACGCCATTGGTGAACGCGACGAACTCCATCGATCACCGGCCATCAGGATCGCTGGGGCGCGCGTGCTGAAACTGGCCGGTGCCGGCATCGACGATATCGACTACGTCGACATCTACTCGTGTTTCCCCTCCGCGGTCCAGATCGCGGCCGCCGAGCTCGGGCTGCCGGTCGGCGATCCCGACCGTCCGCTCACCGTCACCGGCGGGCTGACATTTGCTGGCGGTCCCTGGAACAACTACGTCACGCACTCCATCGCGACCATGGCGCAACGCCTCGTCGCCAATCCCGGTTCCCGCGGCCTCATCACCGCCAACGGCGGTTACCTCACCAGACACAGCTTCGGGGTGTACAGCACCGACCCGCCTGCCACCGAATTCTGTTGGGAAGACGTGCAGTCTGTGGTCGACCGGGAGCCCACTCGACGGGCGGTGGTGGAGTGGGAGGGCGTGGGCAGGGTTGAATCCTGGACGACGCCGCACGATCGCGACGGACAACCCGAAAAGGCGTTCGTAGCTGTGCGCACTCCAGACGAGAACCGCACGCTGGCGCTGATCGACGATCCCGCGGCCGCCGAGGTGACGGTTCGCGAAGATATCTTCGGTACGCACGTCGTGGTGCGCCCCGACGGCACGGCGAGGTTGCTGTAGCGCGCATGGTGGCGGCTCGAAGGACTCGCCGCGGACCTGGCGCGGCACGGTTCTGACCAGCGTTCTTGACGGAGCGGTCAAAAAGCCCGCGTAGACACGGCTGCTTGCCTATTCTCGTGGAAGGCGACGGGAAGAAGCGTGCGGTGCGTATCCTGATCACGGGAGTTACCGGAGCGTTAGGGCGTTCGGTGGCGCGCTGTTTGCTGGCGTCCGGTCACGAAGTTGGTGGCATCGCCGAGGCTTGCCACGACTACCTGGATCCCGGTGTCGACTTCGTTTGTGGTGGGCTGGGTGATCCGGTACTTCAGGATCTCGCCGATGACGCGGATGCGGTGATTCATCTCGCCCCGGTTGACGATGCTGCGCCAGGCAGTGCAGGCATAGACGGCCTGGTACGTGTCGTGGACGCGGCGGCGCGAGGCGGCGCCCGCCTGCTCTTCCCGTCTCAAGCGGCGGGGTCGCCGGAGCGGTATGGGCATGCAGAGAAACTGGTGTCCTCCGGGTGGGCGCCAAGCCTGGTCATCCGGATGGCGCCGCCGGTGGGCAGGCAGTTGGACTGGATGGTGACCCGCACCGCAGCCACGCTGTTGCGCACCAAGGAATCCTCCGCGGTGCGCCTCTTGCACGTCGACGATTTGCACCGCTTCCTGGTGCGGGCGGTTGCCACAGACCGCACCGGGGTGGTGGACCTCGCGACCGCGGACACCACCAGCGTGGTTGCCGCACGGCGGCTGTTGGCCGGTGTTGATCGGCTTCCGCGGCGAGTTCGGCCGTGGTCGCAGTTGACTCCGAAGCTGGATGTAGCTGGGCTGCAGCATGACTGGGATTTCGAATGCGGGTGGACCGCGTCGGATGCGGTCGCTGATCTGGCACGTGGACTGACCGCGCCCGGGCGCGATTCCAACGCCGCAACTGTCCTTCCAAGCGGGCTGCCGCTACCGCTGGAGGCGATTCCGCGAGGGGTGTCTTCGGATGGAACACCGTTGCTCACAGCGGCGCCGGAGGGGCTTGAGGGCGAATTCGACGACAAGATCGACCCGCGTTTTCCGGTGTTCGGCGCGACCAGCGCCGACGGGGCACTTCCCGGCCCATTGAGCCCGATGTCGCTGGACGTCCAGCTGTCGGCGCTACGCACTGCCAACCGGGCAACCGGACACGTCCTGGCGCTGCGCGGACCGCTCGCCAACGAATGGGAAAGCCGGAGGGTCGCTGTCTTCGGGCATCGGCTCTACGCCGGGTTGTCGACCGGCGCGGCCGTCGCTGCGCAACTGTCCGGCTGGGATTCTGACAGTGCGATCCACCAGGTGCCCGCCGAGCGCTCCGACGGTGATCGTCGCGAGATTGACCTCTTTCCGCTGGGCCGGCCATCGGCGCTGCACGGGCTGCGGGGATCGGCCACCCGGGCCGCGGTGCTGACCCGGGCGCTCGGCAGCGCGCGACAGTACAAGCTGGATGTGCTGGCGTACAGTGCTGCGGCGGTGGCCGAGCGCAAGGAAGCGTTGGCCCTGGCGTCAATGGGTCGCGCTGGTCTGGAAGTGCGAATCCGGTTGTTGCGGGATCGCATCCGGCAGGGCTGGGCCCTGTCGGCACTCGGGGGGCTTGTCGCCGGTTCGGTCGCCGCTACTCCCGAACGCGACGGCGAGAGCGCAGACACCACCGCCGCCGAGGTCATGGATCTCGGTCCTGTTGCTGCCGAGACCACCGCGCTTGTCTACGCGTTGCGCCGCAATCCGGGTTTGTGTGCACTGGCCGAGGCCGCAGATCTCGACGGTATCCGTGCGGCGTACCCCACCTTCTCTTCGGACGTGTATGCCGCCGCTGCACGGATCGGACACCGCGGGCCGGGGGAGGCCGAGCTGGCCAATCGGGTGTTCGGTGATGATCCGGCGCTGCTGCTCACATCGGCTGCACGCGCGGCGCAGGACCCGGGGACGCGGCCGACGCCCGAGGGGGCGACGGCGTCGATGCGGGACCGCTTCGCGGCCCGCGCCCAGGAGTGTCGAGAGCTGGCCCACGATGCAACCATGCGTTTCACCCATGATCTGCGGATGACTTTGCGGGAGATGGGATCTCGGTGTCATGCCGAAGAACTCATAGACACTGCCGACGATGTCTTCTATTTGACCTGCGACGAGTTGCTGACCTTGCCGCCCGACGCCCCCCTGCGAATCAAACGCCGACGGGCCGAACGGGAACGGCTGCAGGCGCTGCGACTGCCCGACGTCATCGACCACACCTGGACGCCGTCCGATGACGGCCCAAGCCTCGACGTCGGTGTCGGTGTCGGTGGCGGTGTCGAAGTCGAACTCGAAGTCGAACTCGATGCCGATGCCGATGCCGAAGTGGGCGGCGACATTGATGTCACCGTTGAGCCCGGGCAGGCCGACCTGGTGCCGCCCGTTTCAGCCTGAACCTGCCCGTAACTGGCGGGTAACTGCACAGGCTCGGTCTGGTATGGCTCTGGTATGCCTAAGTGCCGCGGTATGCCTAAGTGCCGCTCACTTGGGCTTGAGGCTCTTGGCGCACTCTGCGCCGCGAGTGACCCAACCACCTAGCTGACGTTTCGTCCGGACGCCCTCGGTATGGACGCGCAGCCAGCCGCGTGCTTCGCGGCCGGCCATCTCCATTGGGCTGACATGGTCGCGCTTCAGCAGTTTTTCGGTGTCCTCGGGTGAGACCCTGACCATGATTCCGCCTTGGCCGCTGGCCGCGATCGCAATGTGTCCGCCGATGAGGAATGCCAGCCCGCCGAACATCGACTTCTCGTCGACGCCGCACTCGGAAGCGAGGAGTTCGCGGATCCGATCAACCAGCTCTGCGTCGTAGGCCATCCGCAGACGTTAGCGCCGGCCATTGACACCGCGGGCCGCTTCGGGCCGGCCGGCTGGCGCAACCGCCCATCCCTTCATCGAACCTGGCGCCATGCAGGGGGCGATATCTGATCGCCCTGAGAACTGAGCGGAGAATAGTGATACAAGCGTGACTGGTGGCGTTGACGTGGTGTCTGGTGTGTTTGTCGTATTCTGTGACGTATGTCAGTGTCCCGGCGTGACCTTCTCAAGCTGGTGGCCACGACGCCGGCGGTAGTGGGTCTCGGTGTTGCGGCCTCGTCGCTGGTGCCGCCCCGGGCGTCTGCCGCTCCGCTGGGAATCCTGCTGGACTATGCCGCGGGGGTCATCCCGGCCAGCGACATCAAGGCCTCCGGAGCGGCCGGAGCCATCCGATATGTGTCGGACCGGAGACCGGGCGGCGAGTGGATGCTCGGCAAGCCGATCCAGCTGGCCGAAGCCCGTGACCTGTACAGCAACGGCCTGAAAATCGTTTCTAACTACCAGTACGGCAAGCAAGATACTGCCGACTGGCTGGGTGGTCAAAATGCCGGTGTGAAGCACGCGAAGCGCGGCTGGGAGCTGCACGTCGCGGCGGGCGGCTCCTACGGAGCTCCTATCTACGCCTCCATCGACGACAATCCGTCTCCGGAGCAGTACAAGCAGCAGGTAGCGCCCTACCTACGAGGCTGGGAGGCGGTGCTCGGCCACCAGCGCGTCGGCGTCTACGCCAACTCCAAGACCATCGAATGGGCCATCCAGGACGGCCTCGGTTCCTATTTCTGGCAACACAACTGGGGTTCGCCGGGGCGGCTCGCCCATCCGGCCGCGCACCTGCACCAGGTCGAGATCGACAAGCGCAGCGTCGGTGGGGTCGGCGTGGATATCAACCACATCCTGCGGCCCCGATACGGCCAGTGGGACTAGCGCTTGCTCCCCGCAGGTGCAGAGCCGCTACGGCGCCGGTTGCAGTGCCTGTTTGCAATGTAACGATTAGGTAACGATACTGCTTTGATCTGCACTGTTGTGGCTACTCAACCGTAACCACCTACATGCAGGACGTTTGTCCGGGGCGTCAGCGGTCGCTGTCGGGCGCCTTGTTACTCAACGCTCGGTTACCCGCGCGTAGAACTCGCCAGTAACTGGTCAGCGCACAAAACGGGGCTGATTCTTATGACACTCTTATGGCAGCCGGTGACATCCGACCGCGGCGCTGCGCTCCACGGATAGACGCAGCGGCGCCCGCCGGGCCAGTCGAGATACGACTGGGTTCGACGCGGATATGGCCGATACCTCCGCGGGGCAGCGCGAGTTCGACACGCCGACACCTAGCGATAGCAACAGAAGATACGAAAGAGAACTTGGAGATATACAACGTGACGATCTACGAGCACGACGGGGGCCCCCCAGCGAAGCGAGGGGAGGTGTCAGCGGACGAAGAGGACCCCAGGCAGGGCCAACCGATCAGCACCCATGCCCTGGTCGATCGTCTCAACGCCGGTGAGCCCTACGCCGTGGCATTCGGCGGGCAGGGCAGCGGCTGGCTGGACAACCTCGAGGAGTTGGTGTCGTCCGCCGGGATCGAGGAAGAATTGGCGACGCTGGCCGGGGAAGCCGACTTGCTGCTGGCGCCGATCGCCGACGAATTGGTCGTGGTACGCCCAGTTGGGTTCGAGCCGATGCGATGGGTTCGCGCGCAGGCCGCCGGAGAGCCGGTGCCCACCGCGAAGCAGCTGACCTCTGCCGCCACTTCAATGCCGGGCATACTGCTCACCCAGATCGCCGCCATTCGCGCGCTGACCCGCCAGGGCATGGATTTCTCGGCCACACCACCCGTCGCATTTGCGGGCCACTCGCAAGGTGTCATGGCAGTCGAGTCCGCGAAATCCGCGGGCGCCAAAGATGTCGAGCTGATGGCACTGATCCAGCTGATCGGCGCAGCCGGCACACTGGTCGCCCGCCGACAGGGCATCTCCGTGCTCGGAGATCGCCCGCCGATGGTGTCGGTCACCAACGCCGACCCTGAGCGCATCTACCAGTTGCTCGGAGAGTTCTCGCAGGACGTGCGCACAGTACTGCCGCCGGTGTTGTCGATTCGTAACGGGCGCCGCTCGGTGGTCATCACGGGCAGCCCCGAACAGTTGTCCCGCTTCGAGCTGTACTGCGAGCAGATTGCAGATAAGGAAGCGGCCGACCGGAAAAGCAAGTTGCGCGGTGGCGCGGTGTTCAGCCCGACCTTCGAGCCCGTAGAGGTCGAGGTCGGTTTTCATTCGCCGCGGCTTGCCGACGGTGTGGAGATTGTCGACCGGTGGGCCGAGAAGATTGGTCTCGACGCCGAGCTGTCCCACGATATGGCGGAGGCCATCCTGGTGCGTCAGGTCGACTGGGTCGACGAGATCACCGCTTTGGACGACGCCGGAGCTCGGTGGATTCTCGATCTGGGGCCGGGCGACATACTGACCCGATTGACCGCGCCGGTGGTCCGTGGCCTGGGCATCGGCATAGTGCCCGCGGCCACCCGCGGCGGTCAGCGCAACCTGTTCACGATCGGCGCGGTGCCGGAGGTGGCGCGGCCGTGGTCGAGCTACGCGCCGTCGGTGGTGTCCCTGCCGGACGGATCGGTGAAGTTGACGACCAAGTTCACCCGGCTCACCGGCCGTTCGCCCATCCTGCTCGCCGGCATGACGCCGACCACCGTAGACGCCGAGATCGTGGCCGCCGCGGCCAACGCCGGCCACTGGGCAGAGCTCGCCGGCGGTGGGCAGGTCACCGAGCAGATCTTCACCGACCGCATCGATGAGCTGACCACGCTGCTCGAGCCCGGTCGCGCCGTTGCGTTCAACGCGTTGTTCCTCGATCCGTACCTGTGGAAGCTGCAGGTCGGCGGCAAGCGGTTGGTGCAGAAGGCCCGCGGGTCCGGCGCGCCGATCGACGGTGTCGTCATCAGCGCCGGCATCCCCGAGCTGGAAGAGGCCGTCGAGGTGATCGACGAGCTCAACGACATCGGTATCAGCCACGTCGTATTCAAACCCGGCACCGTCGAGCAGATCCGCTCTGTCATCCGCATCGCCGCGGAGGTTCCCACCAAGCCGGTGATCGTGCACATCGAGGGCGGTCGTGCCGGCGGCCACCACTCGTGGGAGGACCTCGACGACCTCCTGCTCGCCACCTACTCCGAGCTGCGTTCGCGCTCCAACATCACGGTGTGTGTCGGTGGGGGCATCGGCACCCCGGAGCGCGCCGCCGAGTTCCTGTCCGGCCGTTGGTCGGAGTCGTTCGGCTTCCCGCCGATGCCGGTAGACGGCATCCTGGTCGGTACCGCGGCGATGGCAACCAAGGAGTCGACCACGTCCCCTTCGGTCAAGCGCATGCTGGTCGAAACCACCGGCACCGACCAGTGGATCAGCGCTGGAAAAGCCCAGGGCGGCATGGCATCCAGCCGCAGCCAGCTCGGCGCCGACATCCACGAGATCGACAACACCGCCTCGCGCTGCGGCCGCCTGCTCGACGAGGTGGCCGGCGACGCGGACGCGGTTGCGGAGCGCCGGGACGAGATCGTCGCCGCGATGGCCAATACGGCCAAGCCCTACTTCGGCGACGTCGGGGAGATGACGTACCTGCAGTGGTTGCAGCGGTATGCCGAACTGGCCATCGGGGACGGTGACAGCACGTCGGACACCTCCGCGAGCGACACGCCGTGGCTAGACGTCACCTGGCGCGACCGGTTCGCCGAGATGCTGCAGCGCGCGGAGGCGCGGCTGCATCCGGCGGAACACGGCCCGATCGAGACGCTTTTCGCTGGCTCCGGAGAAGGCGAACAATTGCTGGAGAACCCCGAGCAGGCCATCGCCACGCTGGTCCGGCGCTATCCCGACGCCGAGACCGTCGCGCTGCACCCCGCCGATGTGCCGTTCTTCGTCACGCTGTGCAAGACGCTGGGCAAGCCGGTGAACTTCGTTCCGGTCATCGACTCCGATGTCCGGCGCTGGTGGCGCAGCGACTCGCTATGGCAGGCGCACGACGCGCGATACGAGGCCGACCAGGTGTGCGTCATCCCCGGCACCGCGTCCGTCGCGGGCATCACCCGGTTAGACGAACCGGTCGGCGAGTTACTCGACCGTTTCGAGCAGGCCGCGATCGATGAGGTGATCTCGTCGGGGGCGGAGCCCGCCGCGGTGCTCTCCCGCCGCCAGGGCCGCACCGACGTGACCGGCTCGCTGGCAGCCATTCTGGACGCCCCCGACGTGCTATGGGCCGGGCGCACAGCGACCAACCCGGTGCACCGCATCGGCGAACCCGGCGAGTGGCAGGTCCACGAGGTTCATGATGCGCCCCAGAATCCATGCGCCACACACCCATCCACCGGTGCGAGGCTGGAAGCCAAGGCTGACTACGTGGTGCTCAGTGTTCCGTTGTCGGGGACCTGGATCGAGATCAGGTTCACTCTGCCGGACAGCACCGTCGATGGCGGTGCTCCCGTGGTCTCGATCAGGGACGCCGCCACCGCCATGCGCTCGGTTCTGGCCATCGCCGCCGGTGTCGACGGACCCGGCGCGCTACCCGCCGTACACGGTGGGGCTGCCAACACCTTGGTGCAGTGGAATCCCGGGAAAGTGGCTGACCACACCGGGGTCACCGCCGCCTTTGGCGCCCCGCTCGCGCCCGGTCTGACGACGGTGCCCGACGCGCTGGTCGGTCGCTGCTGGCCGGCGGTCTTCGCCGCCGTCGGCGCTGCGGTCACCGAGGCCGGTTTCCCGGTGGTTGAGGGTCTGCTCGGCCTGATACACCTGGACCACGCCGCCCATCTGACTCGACCGATGCCGACGTCATCGGTCGAATTACACGTCACTGCAACGGCTTCGGTGGCAACCGACACCGAAGTAGGCCGGGTTATCCCGGTCTCGGTCACCGTGGCCACCGCAGACGGCACGGTGCTGGCCACCTTGCAGGAGCGTTTCGCGATTCGCGGCCGCACCGGCGCTGCCGAGCTCACCGACCCGGTGCGGGCCGGTGGCGCCGTGTCCGGCAACGCCACGGACACGCCGCGCCGCCGGCGACGTGACGTCCGCGTCACCGCGCCGGTCGACATGCGGCCGTTCGCGGTGGTTTCCGGTGACCACAACCCGATTCACACTGACCGGTCGGCCGCGCTGCTCGCCGGCCTGGAGGGTCCGATCGTGCACGGCATGTGGCTGTCCGCCGCTGCCCAGCACGTCGTCACCGCTACCGACGGCACGCCGGTACCGCCTGCTCGGCTGATCGGCTGGACCGCCCGCTTCCTCGGCATGGTCAAGCCCGGCGACGAGGTCGATTTCCGCGTCGACCGAATCGGAATCGACCAGGGCGCAGAGGTTTTAGAGGTCAGCGCCCGGACCGGCTCCGAATTGGTGCTGTCAGCGACCGCGCGGCTGGCCGCACCGAAGACGGTGTACGCCTTTCCGGGCCAGGGCATCCAGCGCAAGGGCATGGGCATGGAGGTCCGCGCCCGGTCCAAGGCGGCCCGCAAGGTGTGGGATTCCGCGGACACGTTCACCCGGGACGCGTTGGGCTTCTCGGTTCTGCACGTGGTGCGCGACAACCCCACCAGCCTGGTCGCCAGCGGCGTGCACTACCAGCATCCCGAGGGCGTGTTATATCTGACGCAGTTCACCCAGGTCGCCATGGCCACCGTGGCCGCGGCCCAGGTCGCCGAGATGCGCGAGTCCGGCGCGTTTGTCGAGGGCGCCATCGCGTGCGGCCACTCCGTCGGCGAGTACACGGCGCTGGCCTGCGTCAGCGGCGTGTACGAGCTGGAGGCGCTGCTGGAGGTGGTGTTCCATCGGGGTTCGAAGATGCACGACATCGTGCCGCGCGACCACCTCGGGCGCTCCAACTACCGGCTGGCTGCCATCCGGCCGTCGCAGATCGACCTCGACGACGCCGACGTCCCGGCTTTCGTTGACGGGATCGCGGAGCGCACAGGAGAATTCCTGCAGATCGTCAACTTCAACCTTCGTGGCTCTCAGTACGCGATCGCCGGTACGGTCCGCGGCCTCGAGGAGCTCGAAGCCGAGGTGGCGCGGCGTCGGGAACTCGTCGGCGGACGTCGCGCGTTCATCCTGGTGCCCGGCATCGACGTACCGTTCCACTCGACGGTGCTGCGGGTCGGGGTTGCGGAGTTTCGCCGCTCGCTCGATCGCGTCATGCCCAGTGACCAGGATCCCGACCTGATCATCGGGCGCTACATTCCTAACCTGGTGCCACGGCCGTTCAGCCTGGACCGCGACTTCATTCAAGAGATCCGCGACCTGGTGCCGGCCGAGCCGCTCGACGAAATCCTCGCCGACTACGACACCTGGCGGAATGAGAAGCCCCGCGAGTTGTGCCGCAAGGTCGTCATCGAACTGCTGGCCTGGCAGTTCGCCAGCCCGGTGCGCTGGATCGAGACCCAGGATCTGCTGTTCATCGAGGAGGCCGCCGGTGGTCTGGGCGTGGAACGGTTCGTCGAGATCGGCGTGAAATCTGCGCCGACCGTTGCCGGGCTCGCCACCAACACCCTCAAGCTGCCCGAATACGCCCACAGCACAGTGGAAGTGCTCAACTCCGAGCGCGATGCTCCCGTGCTGTTCGCCACCGACACCGACCCCGAGCCGGAAGACCACGAAGAGGATGCCCCCGCAGCCGAGGCAGCGGTCGCTGATGCCTACGTGGCCGTTGCGGCCCCGCCGCCGAGCGCACCCAGCTCCAATGTCGCGCCCTTGGGCGCTCCGCGACCCGATGACATCGGCTTCGATGCCGCCGACGCCACCCTGGCGATGATCGCGCTGTCGGCGAAAATGCGGCTCGATCAGATCGAGCCGCTGGACTCCATCGAATCCATCACCGACGGTGCGTCGTCGCGGCGCAACCAGCTGTTGGTGGACTTGGGTTCCGAGCTGAATCTGGGTGCCATCGAAGGTGCGGCCGAGGCCGACCTGGCCGGGCTGAAGTCCCAGGTGACCAAGCTCGCGCGTACGTACAAGCCATACGGCCCAGTGCTTTCTGACGCGATCAACGATCAGTTGCGCACGGTGCTCGGCCCGTCCGGGAAGCGGCCGGCTGCCATCACCGAACGCGTGCACAAGACCTGGGAGCTCGGCGACGGCTGGGCCAGACACGTCACCGTGGAGGTGGCGTTGGGTACCCGCGAGGGCAGCAGCGTCCGTGGTGGTGCTCTGGGCGACCTGCACGACGGTGCGCTGGCTGACGCCGCGACCGTCGACAAAGTGATCGATGCCGCGGTCGCCGCGGTGGCCGCACGCCGCGGAATCGCGGTGGCGCTGCCCTCCTTGGGCGGCGGTGGCGGTGCGAATGTGGACGCGGCCGCGCTGGGTGAGTTCACCGAGCAGATCACCGGTCGCGATGGCGTGCTTGCTTCGGCTGCCCGGTTGGTACTGGGCCAGCTGGGGTTTGAGGACAACGCGACGCCGGCCCCAACAGGCACCGATGCCGAACTGATCGACCTGGTCACCGCCGAACTCGGCGCAGACTGGCCCCGTCTGGTTGCGCCGGCGTTCGACGCCAAGAAGGCCGTCGTCTTCGACGACCGCTGGGCCAGCGCCCGTGAGGAACTGGTCAAGCTGTGGCTCGCCGACGAGGGTGAGATCGACGCCGATTGGGTTCGCCTGTCTGAGCGTTTCGAGGGCGCCGGCCATGTCACTGGTACACAGGCCACCTGGTGGCAGGGGAAGTCGCTGGCCGCCGGACGCCAGATCCACGCATTGCTGTACGGCCGCATCGCTGCCGGCGCGGAGAACCCTGGCAAG
>Ga0114921_10000803_pt1 | contig 13597 bp, 11 predicted proteins | sample BentaG_FD_87016 | JGI IMG/M metagenome (GOLD analysis project Ga0114921, IMG submission 87016) | Deep subsurface microbial communities from South Atlantic Ocean to uncover new lineages of life (NeLLi) - Benguela_00093 metaG | ecosystem: Environmental > Aquatic > Marine > Oceanic > Sediment ...
AGCGGAGAGTACATCGTCGCATTGACCGTCACCGACGACAATGGAGAGACGGCGTCTCAAACACAGTCGCTACGGATAGAGAACCGATCCCCAGTGGCCAGGTTTGACTTTGCCCCGAAAATTCCCAATGAGGGAGAGCAGGTTACGTTTGATGCCTCGACCTCCTACGACGAAGATGGCGCTGTTGTCCGTTATGAATGGGACTTCAACACGGATGGTTTGGTCGATATTTGTACCGAGCAGCCGACCGTCAGCTATACGTTTCCAAAAGGAGGGGAGTTTGAGGTTACCCTGCGCGTGATTGACGCGGAAGGTGCTACTTCATCTTTATTCTCCACGATGATCGACGTTAACTGGAAACCTGTTGCCGCATTCCGGGCTACAAGCTTCTCCCTAAACGAGCTGGAAGAGGTCTCCTTCACCGATTGTTCGCGTGATCTAGGGGGTGCGATCGAGATGTGGCGTTGGGACTTTGGCGATGGTACTTCCTCGGATTTGCCCTCCCCTTGCCACATATATCAGACAGACGGTACCTACACGGTGACCCTGACTGTCACCGATAAAAACGGTGTTCAAGATCAGATGAGCGCCAAGATCGCAGTGCTGAACCTGTCCCCGAGCGCCAAGTTCACCGCCAACGGGAAGGAAGATGAATTGGAGGTGTTAACAAGGGATCTTGTCACCTTCGACGCCTCAAAGTCCGAGGACCGAAGCCCAGAAGGGAAGATCGTCCGTTACGAGTGGGACTTAAACGGCGACGGCACTTACGAGGAGTGCACGACCTCTCCTACTCTTACCCATAGCTACCTCGACGACGGCAACTATAAGGTCCGTTTGCGAGTGGTTGACGATGACGGTGCGACTGCGCGCTCCAGCCTGAGCATTAAAGTGAAGAACCGGCCGCCAAATGCCGCCTTTGATTGGACCCCGAGGTTGCTTGATGACTCAAGCGAGGCAGTGTTTTTCGATAGGTCAACCGATGTGGACGGCGTGGTCATCGGTTGGCATTGGGAGTTCGGTGATGGTGAGACCGCAACGACTCAGCCAGCCTCGCATCGTTTCCTAGACGACGGTGTGTACACGGTCACTCTGGTGGTGCGCGACGATGACGGCTTCGAGTCGCCACTTTTAAGTAAGGGGATCACCGTTGGCAACGCCTCACCGTTGGCGGCGTTCAGGGTTTCCACCTCCTCGCCACGGGTCGGTGAAGCCGTGCACTTCATTGATCGTTCCTGCGATCCGAGCCCCACTGGTGCGATCATCCATGTGGCGTGGGACTTCGGAGACGGAACGAACTGCCCAGGCTTACCAGGCTGCCGTGGTGACGGGGATATCCACTCCCCTACTCACATCTACAATGTCCCCGGCCTCTACACCGTAACCCTGATCGTGATCGACGAGGAGGGTGCACTGAGCAGCATTTCGCGGACACTTAGGGTAAAAGAGTAGAAAGGTAAATGTGTTTTGCTGCCCTACCGCGATGTGCGCGAGGTCTAAACAGCGAGGCGGTAACCGAATCCACGCACAGTGAGTACGATCTTAGGATGAGCCGGATCCTCTTCTAGTTTCTTGCGTAACAGATAGGTGTACTTCTGCACATCCTGTGAGGTGGCGTACGTACTCTTCGGCCACAGATGAGCCAGGATCTCTTGACCTGAGAAGACCTTCCCTGGTTTGGAGGAGAGCAGCTTCAATAAGCTATACTCCTTTGGGGAAAGAGAGACTGTCTTCCCCCGCACCCATACCTGCTTACGATCATCGTCGATCGAGAGCCCCACCTGCTTTAACTGCTTTTTGTAACGGCGTAGGACTGCCTCGATACGGGCTTTTATCTCCTCGAGGTCAAAAGGCTTTTTGATATAGTCATCGGCTCCTTGAGAGAGTCCCTTGACTTTGTCATCTACTCTTCCAAGAGCGGTCAGCATGATCACTGGTGTATCGCTTTGTCTGCGGATCTCTTTAAGAACCTCCCATCCGTTCTTCCCTGGGAGTATTACATCTAGCAGGACTAAGTCTGGCTCCACCTCGGTGAACTGCCGCAGTCCTTCGGTTCCACTAGTGGTGGTGGTCACTTCGTACCCCTGTGTGGTAAGGAAGCTGCGAAGGATCTCTACAATGTCAGACTCATCCTCAATGATCAGGATCCGCATTCCTACCTCCACAAAGCCATCCTTAATGAAAAGGCTAGCCTTTGTTTTGCACGGGCAGCGCTTTGGGCAAAGTGAAGGAGAAGGTACTCCCTTTCTCCTCTCCGGGGCTACTCACCGATACCGAACCGCCCGAATCTTTTACTAAGCGCTTAACGATGCTCAATCCCAGGCCGGTTCCGCCCTCTTCAACTTGCCTCGCGGCCTCGGTGCGGTAGAATTCATAGAAGATCCGTTCCTGTTCCTGTAGAGGGATGCCGATTCCGTTATCTGTTATGTCCACACGCACGGACTCGCCCGTGTCACTGAGAGTGATTGCGATTCCTCCCCCAGATGGGGTATAGGCCATGGCATTTGCCAAGAGGTTTGTCAAGATCTGTTCGACAGCATTTGGATCGGCGTGAACCGTCATCTGCAAGTGCTCTTGATCCCAGGTCAGGCTCTGTCCCTTCTCATCCATCTGCAGCTTAAGTGTCTGGAGGACCTTCTTCAAGGTTGACCCCAGGTCAACCTCTCTTGCGGAAAGGCGGACCTCCCCCGACTCGATTCGCGAAATGTTGAGCAGCTCAGTGAGGAGGTTATCCAGCCGTTCTGCCTGGGCATGGATTCTTTTCACTTTCATCATCTGTTCGGCGCTCAGGCCTTTCTCCCTTATTAAAAGATCGGCGAACCCTCGGATCGCGGTGAGCGGGGTTCGCAACTCGTGCGAAGTCGTGGACAAAAGACGACTCTTTTCATGGTTCAGACGCTCTACCTGAGTGGTGTAGTCCCGCAGCTGCTGCTCATTTTGCTTCCACTCCATCACGTCGTGCCCCACTATTATCACCGCTGTTAAGTTCCCGTCGCTGTCAACCAGGGTTCGGCCGGACCATGACATGACGCGCTCTTCGCCGGCTTTGGTTTGAATGTTCGATTCGATTTTCCGAAAAGACTTATCTTTGGCGGGCTTTTGCTGCCACATCGCTTGCATCTCTCTTTGCAAGATGGAATTCAGCTGGAGCCGCTCCCAAATCTTATCGTTTCCGAGAACCTCCACACGTGAATGACCACTGATTCGCTCCGCTTCATCGTTCCAGACGAGCACCTTCCCTTCCGGATCCAAGACAAAAATCAAGGAGTCCGCCAACTGAAGGAGCTTCTCATTGAACTCATGCAATCGACGCAGCTCCACCACCGCCCGCTTCTCCTGCGTGATATCGCGAATAAGGCAGAGGACCCCCGTACATGTCCCCGTTTCATCAACAACCGGTGTCTTAGAGAGATGTAACCACCTCTTACCTCCTGCTCCCCTGGTTTCCCAATCCTGAGTTTGTGGTTTGCCCGTCTTCATTGCCTTGACATCGCTTCGGCGGTGTCTTTTGGCTTCGGAAGTGGGGAAGAGATCGAAGTCTGTTTTCCCGACGATTTCCCCAGCTGACTTACCCAGAAACCGGCAAAAAGCCGGATTTACAACCTGGTAGACAGAATCCCGATCCTTTAGGACGAGAAGGTAGGGTGTGCCAGCGAAAACTGTCTTTAACAAGTTTTGTTGTTTTAGCCGTTCTTCTGTAGCGCTCATCGGCTGGTTTGTTTTGCGAACGCCCTTGGAGGAGCCCGGGATCTTAAGGACTCGAAGTCTCTTCAAAGTGGCAATCTGGCGGCGGAACCCCGCAAGTTTCTTTTTGAGCTTGTCCCTCTTTCTTAAGTCGTTCATTAAACTGTCCTTGATAGTAGATCTGATAAACGTTTGTTAAGTAATCTTACTAGCATACAAGAAGAATCAAAACATTTGGGAATATTTCATTACTATCATCATTATTTAAACATCTGTTGTCACAGTTTTTTCTTAAGACCCTCCACGGAGGGAAATAGCATGAGTGAAAGGTCACTCGTGCGTCTCCTGCTCACTCTCTACTTCGCGGCTTCTTCGCAGAAAGGTGGGAACTTCAAGGTCTTCGCCTGGCTTGATCCGCTCTCGGCGCGGTAGGCGTTTTCTTTTTAGCTCCTCCTCGATTGACTCCTGAAAGTCGGCAGCGATCACGGTGATCTTGATCCCGTTTGTCAAGTCCTGCTGTACGACCGCGCCGAAGACGAGGTCACACTCCGTTGCTGCGACTCGGCGAATCAGGTCGGCCGCTGCCGTCACCTCGCTCAGGGTCATATCCTCCCCCCCGGTGACGTTCATGATCATCTTCCGCGCTCCCCGGATCGATCCACCTTCCAAGAGCGGATTAGTGCTCGCCAGCTTCGCTGCGGTGAGGGCTCGTTGCTCCCCACGGGCCTCTCCCATCCCCATCATCGCCTCTCCCGCATTGGCGAGGACGTTGCGGATGTCGGCGAAGTCGAGGTTAACCAGGCCGCGAACTGTGATGAGATCGGAGATCCCCCGTACCCCTTGGTGGAGGATTCCGTCGGCCAACTCGAACGCCTTAGTCATCGCCAGCCCTGTAGCCGCCGTTTCCAGGAGACGATCGTTGGCGATGACGATCAGTACGTCTACCGCCTCTCGCAGCTGCGTAAGCCCCTCTTGTGCGCGAGCCTGGCGGACCGTACCCTCGAATGAGAACGGCTTGGTGACTACCCCGATCGTCAGCGCCCGGTTCTCCTGGGCGATCTCGGCGATCACCGGTGCGGCGCCTGTCCCTGTCCCGCCTCCCAATCCGGCGGTGATGAACACAAGGTCCATCCCTTTAAGGAGCGAAGCGATCTCCCAGCGAGACTCCAACGCCGCCTTTCTTCCCTTTGCCTCGTCTCCCCCAGTACCGCGGCCACCGGTGATATCCAGGCCGAGCTGGAGAATTTCGTGGGCACGAGAGATTCCCAGGACTTGTTTGTCGGTGTCGGCCGCGATCAGCCTCACCCCCTGCAGGTGCTCCTCGTGCATCCGACCGACCGCATTCACTCCACCGTCGCCGACCCCAAGCACCGCAATACGCGCGTTTACTCCTCGCTGTAGGCGCTGCTCCTGTGCCCGCTCGACCAACGGGGGCTCGCCGATGACGAGGCGGCGCGGTCCGATCACCCGGGCGATCGTCTCCTCCAGTTTGGCCTGTTTGCGCTGGCAGTACTCCTTTTTGAACTCGCTGTCTACAGCGATGGTGATCTGTTCGTCATTAAGGGTGATCGCCTGGGGATCCTTGGGCAGACACGCCTGTAGGATGCGGTCTTCGATCGCTTCTAGCACCTCACGCCAGCGTTCCCGCAACCCCCCTTCCTGGTATAAACTCTCTTGATAGTCCTTCTCTGACATCTTCTTCTCTCCTAGCATCATTCTCTATCGATATGGGAGAAAAGTCAACAAGGACGCGTGATCAGGGATGCGGGTGGTCTTGCCGGATGAGGGGCAATCCTCTATCATCGGGAGGAGTAGAGAATGAACGTTTCTTCAGTTTGGCACGTATTGAAGTGGGTCCTGGCTGCACTAGCCGCTGGGTTTATCGGCCAGTTTGGTCGTGTCCTCGCCATGCGCTTGATCGCGCGACGCCGCAAAAAAAAGGACACTCAAGCGAACAATACCGATGGAGGGATGACTCCATCACCTGAGTTTCTCCTCAACCAGGAGGAGGTTAAGGCCTTGGTGAAGCTGGAGAAAAAGCGCGCCAAAGCGCAGGTGAAAAAAACAAAGAAAAAAGCTCCTCACGGTTAAGGTAAGGTAACTCACAGAAAGACTCAAGAGATGGGTCTCTCGCAGAGCCGCAAAGAACGCAGAGAGTGAAAATCTATAATTCTTGGCGATCTTAGCGTCTTGGCGAGAGAAAGGAAATACGGCTTCTCACGGTGATGTCGTCTTGGGTTTTATGGCAGGAGTGTATCGGCAAGAGTGCCTCTTACAAGCATCCCTTACCTTAGCCTGGGGCGTGAGGAGCCAGAAAAAGAAGGAAATGCAGGACTGATCCCTGAGATCATTGCCTCACTCGGGTGCGGGGGCTATTCTTTCTTGGTGACCGAGACTACTTCCATTCCGTTGTAGTAGCCGCAGTGTGGGCAAGCTCGGTGAGGTAACTTCGGCTCGTGGCAGTGTGAACACTCACTCACTTTTTGGGGTGCTAGTTTCTGATGCGAGCGGCGCATGCGCACCTTCGACCGCGAGGTTCGATATTTAGGAACTGGCATCTTTCCTCCTTACACTTCAGTAGGCTTTGATCTTAAGCGAGGTGGACAGTTTAGCCGCACTAAGCGTGGGACGCAAGCTCGAGGATGAAGGTAACCGGGCCATCGTTCACCAGTTCCACTTCCATCATTGCTCCGAAGACGCCGGTCTTTACGGGAACTTCCTTTGCCTTAAGAGCGCTGATGAAGGCATCGAAGAGGGGCTTTGCCTCCTGTGGTGAAGCCGCTTTGCTGAAGCTTGGTCGGCGCCCCTTTTTCGTGTCTCCATACAGGGTGAACTGAGAGACCGCGAGGATCTCTCCCTCCACATCGCGCAAAGAGCGGTTCATCTTCCCTGCTTGATCCTCGAAGATTCTCAGATCAACTACCTTTTGCGCCAATCGAGGGAGATCGAGAACCTCATCACCTTTTCCGATTCCGATCAACAGCACGATCCCTTTGTCGATGGAGGTGATCTTCCGTTGCTCAACGCGGACCGTGGCCCGGCTTACCCGCTGCAGAACAATGCGCAATCTCAGTCCTCGCCTTGTAGGTGTTCTGCGTAATCGATTAGCCGCTCCATATTCTCCTTGCTCAACGAAGCGGCACATGACAATAGGCGTAACTCGAGGTGCTTTTGCGTTATCCGCGTCTGGACGCGGTTGTGAAATGCCAGCTCGACAAGGTGTGGAGCGCGCCGGTTAGCGTTGCGATCGATGAAGTTAACCCGCCACTGAGGAAACTCGTTCAATAGGCCCTTGGCGGTCTCTATCAGGTGCTTCAAGTGCGGTTCGCGGGTTTCAAAGACCCCATTTAAGTGATTGGCTAGGAGCTGGTTATCGGTGAAGAAGATCACCGACTGAGGCGAGTAGGGGAGGGCATACCGGCACCCTTCAATCAGTGCGCGATACTCGGCCACCTGGGAGGTGGCCTTTCCGATCAGGCGCGAAACCTCCTCGATGATGTTTCCGTCCTTGTCGGTGATCGCGATCCCGATCCCCGCCTCACCGGAATCACCGCGTGTTTCACCGTCTACATAAACGAACAGCTTATTCATACTCTCAATTGGGCCCACCAGGATTCGAACCTGGGACCGACCGGTTATGAGCCGATTGCTCTGCCGCTGAGCTATGGACCCGATAGCCCTATAATGCACTATAGTTCAGGCGTGAGCCTATGTCAAGAACTTGATGTATAGCCCGAACAACTTGGACGCAGTCCATCTCTCAAAGCCCGAGGGGATGACCTTATCCCTTCATGCTCCCCCAAACAGAGGACCTAACACTGTTACCGTCAGAGCTATGTCCATGCCTACAAACAGGGCCCAAGCGGGGAGAAGCCCCGGCTCCTGTGCACGCCACAAATAGACCAGGAGAACCAGTGCATCCACTCCCAGGAAGGCAAAAGGCAGTCCGACGGTTAAGGTCTGGGAAAGTTCAGAAGCCATCCACTGGCTGAAGGGAACCTGGGGCATAACCCCAGCGGTAAGAAGCACCTTCAGAAACGCATAGGGCAACAGCCCCACTACCAGAAGAGTCTTCATGCGCCAGGTGTCCAGATTGCCCAGTCCACCGAAGATATAATGCCCTACAATAAGCAGCAAACCAGGGACAGCCGCCATGAGGAAGAGAGGTACGAAGGCTATGCCGGACACGATGCCGGAAAGCGTGATCAGTACCATGTGAAGCACATCCGCGGGGACCAGCCGGTCCAGCGAGGAGCGCTCCGCAGGCGCTGTGCTGGCATAGTAAGCGCGGTAGTCACCGTAACCGAGCATGTCCAGCCAGAGAGCGTGCCAACCATCCGGTGACCGGCGCGCCTGCGGAAAGAGGGAAAGCCCGTTCGTTTTTGCAATTGGAGACCATCCCACCAGTTTCCCGCCATGGAAGACAACCAAGGCTGGTTGTATGTCTCCCCCATCGATGCTTCCCATCTTCACCCCCACACCCACCAAAGCGTACTCACGCTGCCCTGGAATTGTAGTCGGACTAAGGGTATCTGTGGGGCGGCGTGCACCTTCGGGTGGTAAGGGAGCCAAGCTTAATCCCTCTGTGCAACATGTGTAATCCTCTGGGATTCGGTCGGGCAAGCTGAGCAGGAATGTCTGTGCCTGCGCCGGCGAGTCAATGGGAAACGTGGTGACATACGTCTCTGAGCTTCCTTGTTTGAGACCGCTCCGGTACTCCACAGAGATAAAGGCGTATACCCAGTCTTCTTCCAGGGCTAGGGCTGGGGGAGAAAAGATTGAGCTGATGCTTGCCCCGGTTTCCCATAGATTAAGGACGGGAACTTCCGTCAAGGCCCCGTCAGAGAAGGTGGCATACATAAGAGCCCGGCGGTTTGGGGTGGGGATGGCGAGCCAGACCGCGTGCAACCTGCCCGCCTGATCCACCAGGGCACTAGGTGGTCCTCCCAGCTCGTGAAGAAGTACCGCTGAACCTTGCGGGGTCGCATGGTCATCCAGTGCTTGCGCCCAGAGACCCCCTTCTGTCACGTTCCAGAAGACCCAGAAGCCGCGCTGACATACGGCCACATCATAAGCTTCAAGCCGTTGTTCGAAGGGCGAAATGGGAACAGGATCTCCGACCTGGGTCCCTTCAACGTTTAAGCTTTGCATAAAGAGGCGATTACGATCTGAAGTCTCACGCGCTAAGAAGAAAAGACACAGGCCGTCGGCTGCAGAGAAGAGGCGCGGTGCGTGCGGGCGATTGAGGGATATGGAAAGGGGGGTAGGTAGGGTGGCTTCCCCCTGGGTATCCACGTAGCTCAGGAAGAGGGCTGTGTTGTCACCAGCGCGACCGCTCCAAACCAACCAGCGCACATCTTCGTTCACGGCAATGGCTGGTGCCTCCCGCGCACTGGCCTCACCTACCGGGATACTCCGGCTCCAGCCCGAGCGAATGGGGTCCGTCTTGCGGGGGCTGCAACCCCACAAACCGAGCACTGCCAAGGCAAGGAACACTACCCCCAACCAGTGTCCCCACTTACTGTATCGTCGCATCATGACCTCCTAATTATACCGCGAAGAGGGTGAAACACGCGGGCGAATACCACTCGCTGTGAGAGCTCTGGTATAGGTCCATAGCGGGCAGGTCTTTCGGCGTACAGTCGACAACTATAGACCAACTTTCCCTTGGAGAACAAACAAGGTAGATTAATACCGGGTTTCTCGCCCCATGATCATCAGGGCGAGAGTCAAAGCGCGGCCAGCCTGTTCGAGTCTGTCTGTTGAGATGGCGTCCAACGTGTCCGTGGGGCGGTGAGATGTCTTTTCCCAGTGTGTCCGTCCAGCTCGGACACAGGCGCTGTGTAGAGACACGGAAAGGGATCCTTGGTGTATGAAATTCAGGCTCCCGTATAGAAAGAAGGGCCTCCCCGTATGGGAAGGCCCTTTAGACCTCTTATGAAGGCTTTAAGTGAGCGTTAGAAACCCCTCACCGCCACATCGACGGACCACGCCTCCCAATGGATCGTGTCGTGCCAGGAGACCGTAGTCCACGGTTGGACCATCCATACATAAGTGTAGTAGTAGATAGGCGCCATGGCGACTATCTCGTCTATCGCCAGCTTCTCCGCGCGCTTATAGAGCGCTTTTCGAACGTCAGGATCTCCCTCGGCTCCGGCCTGGAGGGTGAGTGCCGAGAACTCCTTGATTTCGTCGCCAACGTTAGGATCGTCATAGCTCAGACGATACCGGTTGGCGCCTTCCTCGGGGTTTACCACCTCGTGGACCCAGTTGTTTTGATCCGGGTAGTCCAAGCACCAGCCCAGCCGCCACACGTGTGGCATGTCTGCTAGCGGGCTCTCCTTCTGGAGGACCTTCAGGTAGACCTTCCACTCCATGGTCTCGACAATAAACTTAGCCTTGGGGAAGGCCTCAGTCCACATGGCCTGGATAGCCTGAGCGATTCTGGCGTGGCCCTCGGAGACGTTGTGCATGAGCACAATCTCGAAGCCCTCACCCTCGGGATAGCCGGCGTTGGCCATCAGATCCTGCGCGTCCTCCAGTGCTTGTCCGTAGCCCGTGCCGCCCAGGTCCTCTGGCAACGCCCACGGGGCGATGTCGAGATCGTGAGCCGCGTTTCCAAAGATCATCCCCGGCGCGAACGTGTTTGCCGGGAGCTGGCCTCCCTTGGTAACCTCGTTGATCAAGGTCACGCGGTCGATGGTCATAGAAAGGGCTTTACGAACGTTGGGATCATCGACCGGCGGCTTGTTGGTGGTGAAGCCATAGTAGTACGTACAGCCGCGAGGCTTAATCACAAGTTCCTGCGAGAGACCCGGATCCGCCCTTATGGCATCCATTTCAGGCAGCGGGGCACCGGCCTGATCTAGCTCGTCGTTTAGGTACATGGCGTATGCCGTGGAGGCCTCAACAACCATCACGGCGTAGACCTCATCGATGTTTCCTGCGCCAGGCAGATCCCAACCGAACCAGAACGGGTTCTTCACGAAGACCATGTGGTCCTCGTGCACCCACTCCTTCATGCAGTAAGCGCCGTTGGTGACGATGTTCCCCGGCTCGGTCCAGTCGTCGCCGTACTCGTCGATGACCCACTGCGGCACCGGCCGGGCGATCCACATCGAGGCGATCTGGGGGAAGTAGCCCGCGGGCGCTCGCAACGTGAACTTCACGGTGAAATCGTCCAACGCCTCTACCCCGACCCCGTCGAGCAGCTCCTGGAAATTCTCCGCTGCCGGATCGGCCGAGTTAAGGTCTTTCCCGCCTTTGATGATGTAGAGCACGTAGGCATAGTCGGATGCGGTATTGGGGTCAAGGGTTCGCTTTACCGCGTACACAACTTCGTTGGCATTAACGATGCGCGGATTTCCATCCGCGTCCAGGACCTTTGTGACCTCCCCTGTAGCCGGATCACAGTGAACCCACGGTACGTCGTTGCGCATGTGGAAGGTCCACTCGAGTCCATCTGTGGAAACCTCCCAGTCCGTGGCCAATTCCGGCACAGGAGCCAAATCTTCTTCAGCCAAGTCGGTCAGGCCGAGGAACATGGCCTCGTCGATCTCGACCGAGGTGGTGTCGGTCGCAAGGGCAGGATCCGCGGTAGGGGGTTCAGTGCCCAGGTTGCGATTGAGCACCACCTTCTGCGCCAGAACAGGCCACATTAACACCGACACCGCCAGAATCATTAGAACGGTGAACTTAATCCACCTCATATTTCTTACCTCCTTGTATGATCCTAAAAACTCGAATTGTGTCTCTTTTTATACATAACGCCACAAGTAGTTGCGCATCTCTTTGTCGCATGATGTTCTCTGGAACAACGTCCTTCGGTGCCTATGCGCGCTTATTCACGGCGTTGTGTATAACTTCTAGCCGCTCCTTTAGGAACAACAGCTTTACCTACCTGGTTCTCCTCAATAGCCCAGTCGGGCCTGCCTATCGGGCGAGGTGTTGCTGGTACTTAAAACCAATAGGCATTCACAACCTGGGCATCTGCGCTGTCGCCGCTTAGCGTGACCTGCAAGGTCCCTCCTGCGACGACCTCCACTTCAATCTTCACCAAGGAATAGGAGTCTGAGACTGAGGGGAGAACAACTTCAGATACTGTCACCTTAGTAGCTTCCCCGCCCCCGATCGCGACGACGTCGGCTGCTTCGAGGGCAACCAATTGGTCGAACATGACCACAAGTTTTGCGATCGCTCCCCCAGTTTCGTTGTCGAACAGCAGCACACCCACCGCGCGCGGCTCGACCGCAGTCTCAGCAAGCCCAATAACGCCGGCCAACAAGACCAACACCAGCAGCAGGCTAAACTTTCTTCTCACGGTGTAACCTCCTCGTTCCTAATTATTTTATTGCTCGGCGAGTTCTGCTTAGGAATATCCATTACAAGTAGAGCTCTCCGCCCAAACAAACACCACCCTGATCCAGGATATGAATCAGGCCCACACAGATCTAGCAAAAAGGCAAATAAGTATAGCATTCCTTAAGCTAGATGTCAATGTGGCGAAAGGACCACACTGGCCGCTCTCAACTTAACACATCAGGTGGTGCAACACTCCCCCCACTCCCCCTCGGACCTGATCTTGACTTCACAAGAAGACTCAGTTACGCTTGGCAATCGTGCCCCTTTTCAAGTGAAGTCTATGACGCAACCAGGAGGCTTGGAATATGACGCAGTACATCATCAGGCGGTTTTTGTGGACTGTGCCCGTCTTACTTGCAATCATGACCGCTGTCTTCCTTTTGGCCCATCAGCTTCCTGGGGGTCCTTTTGATTATGCGGGCGAAAAGCAGTTGCCCGCGAGCGTAGTCAAGAATCTGGAGCGCAAGTACCACCTTGATGCGCCCCTTTATGTGCAGCTAGGCAACTGGATCTGGGACGCAATGCGCTTTGATCTTGGACCCTCATTTTACAGCCGAACACGTACAGTCAATGAAATCGTCATGCAAACGTTTCCTATATCAGCGCAGCTAGGGGTCCTGTCCATCTTCCTTGCCCTGTTGATAGGCATCCCTCTTGGGGTCATCGCTGCGGTGAGACAGAATACGATGATCGACTATAGCGCAACGTTTTTCACAGTACTCGGACTTGCGATTCCTAACATGGTCCTTGGTCCATTTCTGATATGGACATGTGCCCTTCTACTCGGCTGGTTCCCGGCCGCACGTTGGGGTACTGACTACTCTAGGCTCATTTTAGGTGTATTTCCCCCGATGACCGCTAAGTTCTGGATGCACGCTGCGCTCCCCGCAATCACTTTGGGGACGGCGTTCTCGGCAAGGATAGGAAGGCTGACGAGGGCGAGTCTGCTCCAGGTCATCCGCGAGGATTACATAACCACAGCGATGTCCAAAGGCCTGTCGACAGGGCGAGTCGTGATCGTTCATGCTCTCAGGAATAGCCTCATTCCTGTGGTGACCGTGCTTGGGCCGATGTTCGCCGCTGTGGTCACCGGCAGCCTGATTGTGGAACAGATCTTCGGAATCCCTGGAATGGGGAAGTACTTCATCACCAGTATAACAAATCGTGATTACCCGGTTGTAATGGGTGCTACGCTTGTGTACGCAGTGTTGTTAGTGCTTGGCAATCTATTTGTCGATATTAGCTACGGCTGGCTCGATCCGCGTATTCGCTATGACTAACTTTTAGGAGGGTGATGTTTAGAAGAAAGACATTAGAGGATCTCAAAGGTAATGTAAGGCTGCCGCGTGGACCCGTGCGTGAGGCATTTCGGCAATTACTTAAGAACAAAGCCGGGGTTGTAGGCGGAGTATTCATTATCAGTTTAGTTATTATATCCTTTTGCCCAGATAGCTTGATTATTTCGAAAATATTCGGCCTAGAAGTAAAGCAATGGATTGCCCCCTATCCGTATGCAAAGGTGAGCTTTCGTAACAGGGATCTGCCGCCTGGAAGC
>Ga0114921_10000805_pt1 | contig 13582 bp, 13 predicted proteins | sample BentaG_FD_87016 | JGI IMG/M metagenome (GOLD analysis project Ga0114921, IMG submission 87016) | Deep subsurface microbial communities from South Atlantic Ocean to uncover new lineages of life (NeLLi) - Benguela_00093 metaG | ecosystem: Environmental > Aquatic > Marine > Oceanic > Sediment ...
ACCAACACCGTCGAACTCCTCACCGCGGCTCGTCCCTCACCGCTCTATCGTCGTCCGACTACCAACACCGTCGAACTCCTCACCGCGGCTCGTCCCTCACCGCTCTATCGTCGTCCGACTACCGGCTGATCCAACCGAACACGTATCCGCCATACAGAACCGCGGCCGCCGCGGTCGACGCGTACGGTGCCGACATCAGCGCGATGGCTGTTGCCGATGCCACCGGCCGGCTCTGCACCATGGCGCTGAGCAGGCTGCCGACGATGCACGACACCAGGTAGACCAAGACCACGAAGACCGGCATCGTCTTGTCCAGCGATTGGTACCACCAGTAGTACAAGCCGAGCCCAGCCGCAGCTGCGACGATCCACACGCCGGCCACGATGAGCACCAACCTCCACCGATTGAGGTAGTGGTCGACGCTGGGAGCGATCATACCTTGTGCGTGTTCAGACTGCTGAACCGCGGGTTCGAGCGGCTGTGTGGGCTCGTCTATGAGCCCCTGCGCGGTGACCGAGCCGGTGAACTCGGGCATGAACGGCTGGGTGTTCTCACCGATGAGCCACTGCCGATCGCCGTCAGGCACTGGAAACCACCTGGACCGCGGCCAGTGTTGCGAACCACCCCGGCCCCATCGCGAGCAGTAAAGCTCCCACTGCGGTGATCCAGCGCCTGCCCGACACCATGATCGTCAGCAGACCGACCACAGTGGGCACGCCGATCACCAGGGCGATGACGATGTCGGGCCGAACCGGCGCAGTGACCTCGACATTGGCAGCGACCGCAGCGATGATGCCGGCGGCGACACCCACGATCATCACCCCGGCTAACACCGATGCGCGCGGCAGCGGAATCACGTCCTCGACGATAACGCCGCTCGGGCTGCAAACCCGGGCGGCGCGCGGGTCGAGCGTGGGTCAGGACCCGGTGACCGGGCGCGAGCTGGGGTTAGCTCCCACCTGCGGGCAGGCATCTGGGGCCTCGGCCACGACATGGGTACCGTTCGACGGCGGGCACACACCACGCTCGAAGTCCACGCCAGTCACCGGTGGCACCCCGGCCAGAGCTTTGTTCTCACCGTCGGTGAACGCGCGGCCGCGGGACAAGAATCTCATTCCCTCGGGGGCCTCCAGGCTGAACCCACCGCCCCGGCCCGGCACCACGTCGATCACCAACTGGGTGTGCTTCCAGGCGTCGAACTGGGGACCGGAGATCCACACCGGCACCCCGTCACCGATGTCGAGGACTGCCAGCAGGATGTCTCGGTCACCCACCAGAAAGTCGCCGTCTGGGTAGCACATCGGCGAGGAGCCATCGCAGCAGCCGCCGGACTGATGGAACATCAGCGCGCCGTGGCGGCTCTGCAGAAGACGCAACAGGTCCACAGCGGCCCCAGTCACCAAGGCCCGGTGCGGGACGCCTGGAAAAGGTTGCGGTGCAAGCATGGTTGTCTCCCCGGCCGCTGTTCTCGCAGTATCGTCGCCCACCACCGTAGTTTCCCGAACAGTATCGCGACGCGTGCTCACCATCTGGGCCCCGCAACTGAGAGGTGGCCGAGGGAGGGCGACAGGCAGCCGCCACAATGGCTGCTGTGGCAGACACGCCTGATGTGGCAGAGACCCAACAACCCGACCCGTACCTCTGGCTCGAAGAGATCAGCGGCGACGATGCGCTGACGTGGGTCCGAGCACACAACGAAACCACCATGACCCAACTCGGTGGCGATCGTTTCGAACAGATGCGATCCGACGCCCTGGAGGTGCTCGACACCGACGCCCGGATCCCCTATGCGCGCCGCCGCGGCGAATACCTCTACAACTTCTGGCGTGACGCGGCCAACCCACGCGGGCTGTGGCGGCGCACCAGCCTGGAGAGCTACCGCACCGAGCAACCGGACTGGGACGTCATCATCGACGTCGACCAATTGGCAACCGATGACGACACCAACTGGGTGTGGGCGGGTGCCGACGTCATCGAACCGGATCATTCACTGGCACTGATCAGCCTGTCTCCGGGCGGCTCGGACGCCGCCGTGGTGCGCGAGTTCGACATGCACACCCGAGAGTTCGTCGACGGCGGTTTCCAACTACCAGAGGCAAAGTCGCAGATCAGCTGGCAAGACAGCGACACCGTCCTGGTGGGTACAGATTTCGGGGAAGGCTCCCTGACCGACTCGGGGTATCCCCGTGTGATCAAGCGATGGCGGCGCGGCCAGCCGCTGACGGCTGCCGACACCGTGTTCAGCGGTGCGCCGACCGACGTCATCGTCGCGGCAAGCGTCGACCGGACCGTCGGCTTCGAACGCACGGTGATAAGCCGGGCGCTGGACTTCTTCAACGAGGAGGTCTACGAGTTACGGGACGGCGAGCTGATCCGTATCGATACGCCGACCGATGCAAGCATCTCGGTGCACCGGGACTGGCTGATCATCGAATTGCGCACCGAATGGAGCTACCGCCTCGGAACCGGCGACAGAACTTACCCGGCCGGCTCGCTGCTGGCGGCTGACTACGACGAGTTCCTCGCGGGCACAGCCGAATTGCAGGTGGTATTTGCTCCCGACAAGCACACCTGCCTGCACCACTATGCGTGGACGCGCGACCGTCTGATCGTCGTCACGCTCGCCGATGTGGCCAGTCGGGTGGAGGTGTTCACGCCTGGAACCTGGACTTCCGAACCGGTGCTGGGCCTGCCGGAGAACACCGAGACCACGATCGTCGCCGCTGACAGCCTGGGTAGCGAGATTTTCGTCGACTCGGCGGGCTTCGACACTCCATCACGTCTGCTGTACGGAGCATCCGGTCAAGCGCCTCTCACACCGATCAAGCGGGCTCCATCGTTCTTCGACGCCAACGACATCGACGTGACGCAGCACTTTGCCACTTCCGACGACGGCACCGCGATCCCGTATTTCGTGGTCGGCCGCCGGCAGCCCCAGGGCCCGGGCCCCACGCTGCTCGGCGGGTACGGCGGCTTCGAGGTGTCGCGTACCCCAGGGTACGACGGGGTGCTGGGCAGGCTGTGGTTGTCCAGAGGAGGCACGTATGTGCTGGCCAACATTCGTGGCGGCGGCGAGTACGGACCCACCTGGCACACCCAGGCCATGCGCGCCGGGCGCCACCTGGTGGCCGAGGATTTCGCCTCGGTTGCAAGGGATCTGGTATCGCGCGGCATCACCACTGTCGAGCAGTTGGGGGCGCAGGGTGGCAGCAACGGCGGCTTGCTGATGGGCATCATGCTCACCAAGTACCCCGAGTTGTTCGGCGCACTTGTCTGCAGCGTTCCACTGTTGGACATGCGGCGTTTCCACCTGCTGCTGGCAGGCGCCTCCTGGGTCGCCGAGTATGGCGATCCCGACAGTCCCGAAGATTGGGAGTTCATGTCGAAATACTCTCCCTACCAGAATATTTCGGCGAACCGCCAATATCCCCCTGTGCTCATCACCACGTCCACCCGCGACGACCGGGTGCATCCCGGCCATGCGAGGAAGATGACTGCGGCACTGGAAGCCGCAGGGCAGCCGGTTCAGTACTACGAGAACATCGAGGGCGGTCACGCGGGCGCGGCAGACAACGCCCAGACCGCGTTCCGCGCTGCGCTTGTCTACGAGTTCCTCCTGCGCACCCTGCAAGGAACCGGCCGCAGGTGACTACGCTGGAGGACGACCCCACTACCCGAGGAACAACATGAGCTGGTCAACGAACGATATCCCCGACCTCCAGGGCAAAGTCGCCGTAATCACCGGAGCCAACGGCGGGTTGGGACTGGCCTCCGCGAAGGCGCTGGCCGGCAAGCGCGCGCACGTGGTGATGGCGGTTCGCAACCAGGCCAAGGCAGCCGACGCGCGCGCCGAGATCCTCGCGGCACACCCCGACGCCTCTCTGGAAATCGTTGAGCTCGACCTCGGATCGCTGGCCTCGGTCGACAAGGCCGCCGACGAGATCGCCGCCAAGCACGACCACATCGACATCCTCATGTGCAACGCGGGCGTGATGGCCATGCCGCAAGGGACTACCGAGGACGGCTTCGACACCCAGATGGGCGTCAACGTGCTCGGCCATTGGGCCCTGATCGCCCGCCTGCTCCCTATCCTGGTCGCAACGCCCGGTGCGCGCGTCGTGACCCTGTCGAGTACCGCCCAACACATGGGCCGGGCCATCGACCCTGCCGACCCGCACATGCAGAAGAACTTCGACGAGTGGCGCATGTACGGCCAGACCAAGCTGGCCATGCGCCACCTGGCCGTCGGCCTGCAGGCCCAGTTCGACAGTGCCGGCGTCGACGCCAAGGCGCTGTCCGCGCAGCCGGGAATGACGAACTCCGATCTGCAGACCACCACGACCCAGGCCCAAGCCGGGGCCGGTCGGCTGGGCAACTTCTTCGAGAAGTGGACCAAAGCCGCGGGCATGTCGACCGATCGCGGTGCGCTGAGCCAGCTGCGGGCGGCCGTCGATCCGGAGGCTCCCGACGCCGGGTTCTACGGGCCGCTGTTCGGGACGAACGGTCCCCCAGTCCGGAAGCCGTTGATCCGGCCGGGCAGCGAGGGCGCCGTCGAAGCCCTGTGGCGGGTCGCCGAACGCGAAACCGGCAGGCAGATCGACGTCAGCGCCGCCGCAGGCTGACCTTTGCCGGGCCCCTTGCTCGTTGTCAGACTCGCCGGTAGCGCCGATTCCACCGACGGCGTGCCCCCGGCGGACACACTCTTGATCCATGGCGACAGATTTCGAGACCCTCCTGTACAAGACCGATGCTTCGGTGGCGACCATCACCCTGAACCGGCCCGAGCAGCTCAACACGATCGTTCCCCCGATGCCCGACGAGCTCGAAGCCGCGATCGGGCTCGCCGAACGCGATCCCACGGTCAAGGTCATCGTGCTGCGCGGCGCCGGCCGGTCGTTCTGCGGTGGCTACGACTTCGGCGGTGGTTTCCAGAAGTGGGGCGGACCGATGAACACCGACGGCCGTTGGGATCCGGGTAAGGATTTCGCCGTTGTCAGCTCCCGGGAGACCGGTCCCACTCCGAAGTTCATGGCGATCTGGCGGGCCTCCAAACCGGTCATCGCCCAGGTGCACGGCTGGTGCGTGGGTGGCGGCAGCGACTATGCGCTGTGCGCCGACCTGGTCATTGCCAGCGACGATGCGGTTATCGGCACCCCGTACGCCCGCATGTGGGGCGCATACCTGACCGGTATGTGGCTGTATCGCCTGTCCCTGGCGAAGGTGAAGTGGCACTCGCTCACCGGTGAACCACTCACCGGAAAGGAAGCCGCCGCTATCGAACTCATCAACGAATCGGTGCCGTTCGAGCGCCTGGAGGCCCGGGTCGCCGAGGTTGCCGCCAAACTTTCGCGCATTCCACTGTCGCAACTCCAGGCGCAGAAGCTCATCGTCAATCAGGCCTACGAGAACATGGGACTGGCGTCGACCCAGACACTCGGTGGAATTCTCGACGGCCTGATGCGCAACACCCCCGACGCTCTGACGTTCATCGACACCGCGAACACCGAGGGCGTGCGGACGGCGGTCCAACGCCGCGACGGCCCGTGGGGCGATTACAGTCAGGCACCCTCGGACAGACGACCAGATCCGACCCACGTGATCGAGCCCTGACTCGTGCCTGCGGCGAAAGTCATTGACGTCCAACAGCTTACCTTCAATTATCCCAAGACCGACGAGCCTGCCGTCCGGGCGATGGATTTCGCCGTGAGCCAGGGTGAGATCTTCGGTTTCTTGGGCCCAAGCGGCGCTGGCAAGTCCACCACCCAGAAACTGCTTATCGGCCTGCTGCGGGACCATGGTGGACAGGCCCTGGTATGGGGAAGGGATCCGCAGGCCTGGGGACCGGACTACTACCAGCGCATCGGGGTCTCCTTCGAACTGCCCAATCACTACCTCAAACTGACCGGTGCCGAGAACCTGCGCTTCTTCGCCTCGCTGTATCGAGGAAGCACGCTGGACCCAGCACACCTGCTCGATGCCGTCGGCCTTGCCGAGGCGGCTGATACCCGAGTGGGCAAGTACTCCAAGGGAATGCAGATGCGCCTGACATTCGCCCGGTCGTTGATCAATGATCCCGAGTTGCTGTTCCTGGACGAACCGACATCAGGCCTGGATCCAGTGAATGCGCGCACGGTCAAAGACATGATCCTGGATCTGAAGGAGCGCGGCCGCACCATCTTCCTCACCACCCACGACATGGCCACCGCCGATGAACTCTGCGATCGGGTGGCGTTCGTCGTCGATGGCCGCATCGTGGCTCTCGACGATCCCGCCGAATTGAAGATCGCCCGCGGGCAGCGCTTGGTGCGGGTGCAGTATCGCGGCCCGCAGGGCGATCTGCAGACCGCGGATTTCCCCATGGACGGCCTTGCCCGGGATTCCGAATTCCATACCGTGCTGCGCGATTGTCATCTGGAAACGATTCATAGCAAGGAGGCCAGCCTCGACGACGTATTCGTTGATGTCACCGGCAGGAGCCTCGTGTGACAAGGTGGCTGAGCGCATTACGGTGGGAGGCCACCACGCAGATAAGGCAGCGGTTCGTCCATGCCGCGGTAATCTCCGGTCTGCTGTGGCTGGCGGTGTTACTGCCGATGCCGGAGCAGTTGCGTCCGATCGTCGAGCCCTACGTGCTGGTCGGCGACATCACCATCATCGGCTTCTTCTTCATCGGCGGTTCGGTGTTCTTCGAGAAGCAGGAACGAACTCTGGGCGCGGTGATCTGCAGTCCACTGCGATTCTGGGAGTACCTCTCGGTGAAAATCACCGTGCTCATGGCAGTTTCACTGTTCGTTGCCCTGGTCGTAGTAGTCGCGACCCGCGGCGCGGGGATCTTCCTGCTGCCGGTGGTGACCGGCGTCGTGCTGGGAACGCTGGTGATGCTGCTGGCCGGGTTCGCGTCGTCACTGCCGTTCTCGTCCGTCAGCGACTGGTTCCTGTCGACGACGGTGCCCCTGGTGGTCATGGCGCTGCCGATCCTGTACCTGTCCGGCGTGTGGCCCAGTCCCGTGCTGTATCTCATTCCGACACAGGGGCCACTGCTGTTGTTCGGGTCGGCATTCGATCAACTGGCCCTGGCGCCGTGGCAGGTCACCTACGCGCTGGTGTATCCACTGGTGTGTGCCGCAGGCCTGTACTGGCTGGCGAAGTGGTTGTTCGGCCACTACGTGATCGAAAGGTCCGGGGTGCTGTGATGGTCGCCAGGTCAACGGCCCCGCTCCTGAACCCCCGCGCCTGGGCCGCGTTCGGCCGCAACGACACTCGCGGCACCTTCCGTGACCCGCTGCTGGTCATGCTGGTGCTGGCCCCGGTGATCTGGACCGTTGGCGTGGCCGTGCTGGTGCCACCGATGACCGAGACGTTGGCCCGGCGCTACGACTTCGACCTAGTGCCCTACTACCCCTTGGTGATTACCGCGCTGCTGCTGTTGACCAGCATCATCATCGCCGGCGGACTGGGGGCTTTTCTCGTCCTCGACGAGATCGACGCCGGCACTCTGACCGCCCTGCGGGTGACCCCGGTGTCGCTGAGCAGCTTCTTCGCCTACCGCGCCGCCACGGTAGTGGCCGTCACCACCGTCTACGTGGTGACTACGATGTCGTTCAGCGGAATTCTGGCACCCGGACTCGTGCCTGCGCTGATTCCCATCGGCATGATCGCCGGCCTGTCGTCGGTAGTTACCCTGCTGCTCATCGTCGCGGTGGCGAGCAACAAGATCCAGGGCATCGCCATGGTGCGTCTGCTGGGCATCGTTATCGCCGGATTGCCCTGCCTGCCTTGGTTCGTCGACTCGGCCTGGAACCTCGCTTTCGGCGTGCTGCCGCCCTATTGGCCGGCCAAGGCATTCTGGGTCGCCAACGAGCACGGCACCTGGTGGCCCTACCTGCTGGCGGGCCTCGTCTACAACCTGGCCCTCATCTACCTGTTGTTGCGGCGGTTCATCGCCAAGAACACCACCTGATCGAGGTTCGCCTACTCCGGTCGCCGCCGCAAGCCGCCGATCCCGGCCGCGATAGCCTTGAGGACCACCAGTCCGGCGCCGCCGAGAAGCGTGATGTTGAGCCATAGATGCAGGCTGTCCTCGGCGTGAGCCACCATGACCTCAGCGACGGTACGGATATCGCCGGTCGTGCGATTCAGTGCGCCCTCGACGTCGCGACGTCCAACCTCGATCCCGGCCCACCCGGCTGCCCCTACGAGGAGGGCCGAGACCCCAAGAGCAATAAGCGCTTTGCCTCGTGATCGGGCCGCGAGGAACGTCAGGGCAGCGAGTACCGCGGTAACCAGTGCCATTGCGCCACTGGCCCACGGGCCCCAGGTTGCCAGACACCGAAGCTTTCCGGGCTGCAACTCGGGTGTGTTTATGGTGATGGGCACCGTCATCGTCTGGGGCACCTGGAGATCAAGGCTGCCGAGCGTTGCAGCGAAAGAAGGGTCCAACAGCATCGGCGCGACGTCGATCAGCCACTGGTCGGTGGAGTTTCCGCTGGGAACTGCCCCGGTGAACATCCACCGGTGCGCAATCCGGTTCGCTTGGGCGAATTGGCCGGGGAATCCGCTGTTTCGGGTGTAGGCGACCGCGACCTGGTCGACCAGTTCTGGGTTCAGCAGGTATCCGTTGTCGGCGCCCAGCGTGATCACCTGTTCGGTGAGCTCGCCGGCCATCGCTTCCTGAAGTCGCTGATCCTGGGCGGCCGTCGCCGCCAACGCGGCATAGCCGTCCTCGTCAACGATGGTCAGTTGTGCCCACAGCGCGGGCACCGCAATCGCCAGCGCAACTGTCGTGAGGAGCCAGAGCATCAGGGCAACCAGAAACCGCAACGGCCCTCCTTGCCGGACGCGCGGCCGACCTCAACTCAGCTGGTCGGCCTGGTGGACTACTTCGCCCCGCGCCGGGGGCCGATCAAGGCGAGCTTGGTCATCAGCGTGTTCATCCGACTGAGCGCCTTGTGGGAATTGTTGTAGTAGTTGCCGCCGGCGCCGACGTTGCTGCGCGGGGACACAATCACTTCCTGGCGACAGAACTTGCGCAGACCCTCAGCACCACCGAAGCGCACACCCATACCCGAGTTCTTCCAGCCACCCATCGGTGCGGTCGTACACATCAGGTTGGAGATTACGTCGTTGATGTTGACGGCGCCGCACTCCAACTGCACTGCAACGGCTTTCGCGCGCTCTACATCGCGGGAAAACACCGCGGCGGACAGCCCGTACTCACTGTCGTTGGCCAACCGGATGGCTTCGTCGACGCTGGCGACCTTCATGATCGGCAACGTGGGGCCGAACGTCTCCTCGGTCATGCACGCCATCGAATGATCCACGTCGACCAGCACGGTGGGCGGGTAGAAGTTGCCTGAATCCGCCGGACGTTCGCCACCGGTCAATGCCTTCGCGCCCGCGGCCAGTGCCTCGCGGACATGTCGCTCGGTGACTGCCACTTGACGACCATCGATCAACGCGCCGAAGTCGTAGCCCTCGCCCGCGCCGTTCTTCAGCTTCTCCACGTCGCGCACCACGGCCTCGACGAACTGGTCGTACACCGACTCGAGCACATAGACCCGCTCGACCGACACGCAGGTCTGCCCGGCGTTGAACATCGCGCCCCACACCGCGGCGTGCGCTGCCAACTCGATGTCGGCGTCTTCCAGCACGATCATCGGGTCCTTACCGCCCAGTTCCAGGCTCACCGGAGTCAGTCGGCGCGCAGCGCGCTCCATCACTTTGACGCCGGTCGCGCTCGATCCGGTGAACTGGATGAAGTCGGAGTTGTCGATAACCGCCTCCGATGCCTCGCGGCCACCCTGCACCAGTGCCAACACCTCGGGCGCACCCGAGTCCAGCCAACCGCGCAGCAGCAGTTCCGCGGTCAGCGGTGTGCGCTCGGACGGCTTCAACAGCACCGCGCACCCGGCGGCGAGCGCGGCGATGGCATCCATCAGCGCGTTGGCGACCGGGTAATTCCACGGCGCGATGATGCCGGTGACCGCGCGAGGCCGGTAGTGCACGGCGATCTTCTTGATCGCCAGGAACGGCAGCGACGCCGGGCGAGACTCCGGCGCAAGCAACTTCTCCATCGTCTTGATGTAGTACGAGGCGATCATGATGATCAGCGGCACTTCCTGGGCGGCATCCACCGCGGACTTGCCGGTCTCCTCGATCAACAGTTGCTCGATCTCGGCGCGATGCTCGCCGAGCCACACCGCGTAGCGGGCCAGCACCTTCGCTCGCCCCTTCGGGCCGCGTGCCTCCCATTCCTTCTGCGCGGTGCGCAGACCAGCCGCGACGTGGGGTACGTCAGCGGGGTCCGTCCAGCGCACTTCGCCGGCAATCGACCCCGTCGCCGGGTTCTTGACGGTGCCGGTGCCGGTGAACGGACTGGGCAGTTCCACATCGGGCGTCGCAGTCATCAGTCCATGCTAGCCACTCCTGCGATCCAGGTCGAAGCGGGGTTTGACACGTGTCAAGTTCGATGGCTCAGGCCTTACTCAGCCCGCGATCCCCCTGAGGTAGGCCGCCTGACCGAGGTGCTGTGCCGCATCGTCGATGATGCTGACGAGCCGCGCGCTCGCGGTTACCGGTGGGGTCCAATGCTCGTCCACGACCCGGGCCAGTTCGTCGGGTGATATCGAGGCGATGTACTCCAGCGACACCTTGTGCACGGCGTGGTAGTAACCGCCAAGCAGCTGCGCTGATGCGCGCACCTTGACCACCTCTTCGGGGGTGTGACCATAGCCGTGCGCGTCGCGCGGCAGATCGAGGGCGAACCGGTCCACCCAGCCGTCGCGAAACCACACCTGCTCGATGCCTGCGATATCGCACAATTGCGCGTCCTGGATGCGCGCGCTGTGCCAGATCAACCAGGCGATCGTGTTGACCTCTGGCGTCGGCCGATAGTAGGCAAGGGCTTCGGTGAGCCCGTCGGTCAGCTCGTCCACGTGCTCGATCAGGCGGGTGAAGGAGTCGCGGAGCAACTCGTGGGCCGCGGAGGTGGCGGCGTCAACCATGCGAGCCGGCACCGTTGGTTCCAAATCCGTCGATCATGAATTCACCGTACATTCGAGCCATGACATTCGACCTAGTCATTCGTGGCGGAACCATCGTCGACGGTCTCGGTGGCGAGCCGTTCGTCGGCGACGTGGCCGTACGCGACGGCGTCATCGCCGCCGTCGTCGGCGCAGACCAACCCATCGGCACCGCCGACCGGGTTCCGGACGCGGCGGGAGCCCGCGAGATCGACGCGACCGGCCTGCTCGTCACACCCGGCTTCGTCGACCTGCACACCCACTACGACGGTCAGGCCATCTGGTCGGACCGCATGACCCCATCGTCGGCGCATGGCGTGACGACCGCCGTGATGGGCAACTGCGGTGTCGGCTTCGCGCCATGCCGGGCCGAGGATCACGACACGCTCGTCGATGTGATGGCCGGTGTCGAGGACATCCCCGGGGTCGTCATGGTCGACGGCCTCCCGTGGACCTGGGAGACGTTCCCCGAGTTCCTCGACGAGCTCGACGGCCGATCGAGGGACATCGACGTCGCGGCCTTCCTGCCGCATTCACCATTGCGCGTCTACGTGATGGGCCGACGGGGCGTCGAGCGGGAACCCGCTACAGCGGAGGATCTGGCCCTCATGCGCAAGCTCGCCGCCGAGGCGATACAGGTCGGCGCGCTGGGCTTCGCGTCGTCCCAGCTCACCTTGCACAAGAGCGAAAGTGGCCATCCGATACCGAGTTACGGCGCCGCCCATGCCGAATTCGAAGCGATCGCCGAGGGCATCAAGGACAGTGGCGGCGGTTTGCTTCAGTTCGTACCCGACCTCGTCGCCGGTGACTACGAACCCGCGTTGAAGACGGTGTTCGACGTCGCCGAAGACGTCGGCTTGCCGGTGACGTTCACCCTTGCGGTCGGCAACGCCGGTGACCCCTTCTATGCCGACGCGCTCCTCATGGTCGAGAAGGCTAATCGCGATGTCGGAGCAACCGGGCCACGGGTGACCGCGCAAGTCTTCCCGCGCCCCATCGGCCTGGTGATCGGCCTCGAGTTGTCCGGGAACCCTTTCGTGCTCTACCCGAGCTATCGGGAGATCGCCCATCTGCCATTGGTTGAGCGCGTCGCAGAGATGCGTAAACCCGAAGTGCGGGAACGCATTCTGGCCGATAAACCGGCCAGCGACGGACATCCGCTGATATTCGCCACTCAGGCCTGGGGCTGGATGTTCCCGCTAGATGACCCGCCGAACTACGAGCCCGAACCCTCCCAGAGCATCGCAGCGCGCGCCGACGCCCGTGGGGTGAGCCCGCTCGAAGAGGCCTACGACCGGGTGCTCGACGACGACGGTCACGCGATGCTGCTCATCACGCTGGCCAACTTCCGCGATGCCTCACTGGACACCGTCGCCGAGTTGATCCGGCGCGACGACGTGGTACTCGGACTGGGCGACGGCGGCGCGCATTACGGAATGATCTGCGACGCGAGCTTCCCCACCTACATGCTGGCGCACTGGGCCCGGGATCGCGCATCGGGCCGTCTGACCGTCGCCGAGGCGGTGCGCGAGTTGACGTCAGTACCCGCCCGGGTCGCGGGCCTTGCCGACCGTGGCCGCATCGCGGTCGGCTACAAGGCAGACCTCAACGTCATTGACCACGCCGCACTGACCCTGCACAAACCGGTGATCGCCTACGATCTGCCCGCAGGCGGGCGCCGGCTCGACCAGACCGCAGACGGCTACGTCGCGACCGTCGTCTCCGGCGAGGTGATCGCCGAGAACGGAGTGCCCACCGGGTACCTTCCCGGAAAGCTGATCAGGGGCCGCCAAGCTTCCCCCGACCGAACGTGAAGCCATTCGCACGGCGGACCGCGAGCGTGCCGATAACTTCACGCCCGCCACTGAGCGCGCACGCCCACTGAGCGCCCGCACCCACTGAGCGCCCGCACCCACGCACGAAAAAGCCCGGCTCGCGCGCGAGCCGGGCTTTCCCGTGTTCGTGAAATGCAGCTTCGGACTAGAAGTCCATGCCACCCATGCCACCGGTCGGGTCGCCACCCATGGGTGCAGCGGCGGCCTTCTCCGGCTTGTCGGCCACGACGGCCTCGGTGGTGAGGAACAGCGCCGCAATGGACGCCGCGTTCTGCAGCGCCGAGCGGGTGACCTTCACCGGGTCGGCCACGCCGGCCTTGAGCAGGTCCTCGTACTCACCGGTCGCAGCGTTCAAGCCGTGACCTGCGGGAAGGTTTGTCACCTTCTCCGCGACGACACCCGGCTCCAGACCACCGTTGAAGGCGATCTGCTTGAGCGGGGCCGACAGCGAGACCCGGACGATGTTGGCGCCAGTGGCCTCGTCGCCCGCGAGTTTCAGCTCATCCAGCGACGGAGCCGACTGCAGCAGGGCCACGCCGCCACCGGCGACGATGCCCTCCTCGACGGCGGCCTTCGCGTTGCGGACAGCGTCCTCGATGCGGTGCTTGCGCTCCTTGAGCTCCACCTCGGTGGCAGCCCCGGCCTTGATCACCGCAACACCGCCGGCCAGCTTGGCCAGACGCTCCTGCAGCTTCTCGCGGTCGTAGTCGGAGTCGCTGTTCTCGA
>Ga0114921_10000806_pt1 | contig 13576 bp, 12 predicted proteins | sample BentaG_FD_87016 | JGI IMG/M metagenome (GOLD analysis project Ga0114921, IMG submission 87016) | Deep subsurface microbial communities from South Atlantic Ocean to uncover new lineages of life (NeLLi) - Benguela_00093 metaG | ecosystem: Environmental > Aquatic > Marine > Oceanic > Sediment ...
CCGTCCCAGGGCGGTGATGAAGTCCGCGTCGTGCTTGCCGGCTTCGCGGACCAGGGTGGTCTCCACCTCGACCCGGTCGCGCTCCGAGGTCGCTGAGGGCAGTATGTCGAGCACCCGGGTGATGGCCCGTAGATGATCCTCACCCAAGAATCCCGAGGCCACCGCCTCGGCCAGGACACCGAACTGCGCGCCCAGCGCTGGACCCACGAGTTGGCGCCGGGGACTGATCCGGGCGGCGACGGTGAAGCGGCGTTTGACCTCGCGAGTCGGGATCCGCAGCCGCGCGCCCAGTCTGGCGACGGTGTCTGGCACCATCGCGGTTTCGTCGGGCGGGTCGGCGATCTGAGCGAATGTCCGATACATCAGCCCCCGGTTGAGTCGTTGCTGGTGTTCCAGCCGCTCGGCCATCTGCTCTCGGAATGCGGTGCCGACCTCGTCAGCCGGCAGGTCGCTCAGTTCCTGGTAGGCGGCCTCGACCTGATCGAGCAACGTACCCACCCGCTGGCGCGCTGTCTGGCCGGTGAGGAACTGACTCATGAACCCAAACTATCGAACAAACGTGCGACCACGATCCCGACATCGCCACCACAGCCCACCCTGTGGACAAAAACCGAATTGGGGATAACCGCGATCCGGCAGACTAATTCGATCCGGCAGAATGGGGACCATCCGGCATCGGAGAACACTGGAGCGGCTGTTCCCAGCGCCAGGGCCATAGACCTGGGTCTTCGCAGCCCTGCCGGAGTTGTCTGAGCTTCCTGGTGCTTTGCTGAATGTCTCCGGCGACGTGTGATTCGTCTCAGTCCGGCCCAACTGTTCCTCGCGTAACGCTTTGGTCCAGCCAGTCGATATCGGTGCAGCTCAGTGCAACCTATCCGGACAGAACGAAAATGCTCGGCAGCGAGACTGACTCTCGCGCTGTGCCACACTGGGTGTAACCGCTGAACTGGAGGTATACGCATGCTGCGGCGAAACAAGAGTCGGCTGATCGCCGCTTTCCTGGCGCTCACCGTAATCACCGGGATGACCGTGGGCGCGCCGTCAGCGCTCGCGCAGCCGGCCCCGGCGCCGGTCGATCCGTTCGTCTTCCCCCCGCCACCGCCCGCGGACCCCCTCGCGCAGCCGGAGGCCGATCCGCTGGGCGCGATACCGGGGCAACCGCTGCCCATTCCCCCGGGCACCCCGGGCGGGCAGAACCCGAACCCGTTCCGCGGAAAGCCGCCGTTCGTGCCGCCGTCGTTCAATCCGGTCAACGGGTCGATCGCGGGCGCCGCAAAGCCGATCTACATCAACTTCCAGCGGCCTATCGCCAACCGGCAGATGGCCCAGGACGCGATTCACATCACGTCGAATCCACCAGTGCCCGGCCGGTTCTACTGGGTCACCGACACCCAGGTGCGTTGGCGGCCCCAGGACTTCTGGCCGGCCGGCACCGTCGTCAACATCGATGCCGCCGGTACCAAATCGAGTTTCACCGTTCCCGAACAACTGGTCGCGACGGTGGATAACGCAACCCATGAGATGTACATCGTTCGCAACGGTGTGCTGGAGAAGACGTTCTCGGTTTCGATGGGCAAGAAGGGCTACGAGACCAAGAACGGCACCTACTACGTGCTGGAGAAGTTCGCCGACCTGATGATGGATTCATCGACGTACGGGGTACCGGTCACAGACCCCGAGGGCTACAAGATCAAGGTTCAGGACGCGGTACGAATCGACAACGGCGGCATCTTCGTGCACAGCGCGCCGTGGTCGGTGGGTGCACAGGGCAACAGCAACGTCAGCCACGGGTGCATCAACCTCAGCCCGGCTGACGCGCAGTGGTTCTTTGACAACTTCGGCAGCGGCGATCCGGTTGTGATCAAGAATTCGACCGGCATGTACAACCAGCCCGACGGTGCGTCGGACTGGCAGATGTTCTGACCGGTTAGCACCAACGCTTTCCCGGCGCATGGCGCGAGCAGCGTGCCACGATGAGCACAGGCCGACGGCCGTCCCGGCCGTCGGCACTGCGTTGAAGATGGGCTCGCGCCCATGATGCTGAGGATGGTCCGATGCCCGGTGGCAACAAGGCGGTGGCACGCACGGTCGCGGTGATCGTGCTGCTACTGCTGGCTGTCGTGGCGCTGCGGGGCTATCTGCCCGGAGCCGAACCCGCTCCGGATTCTCCCGAACCGGCGTCCGGCGGTCCCAGCGGCTTCTACGCCATCGTCGCCATGCTCGCCGTATCGATCTTCATCATCGCGGCCGCGATACTGGCCCAGGAGCGTCGCCGGGCAGTCCCGAGCCCTGGCGAGCTGCTGCGCAGACGCCGCGGCGCGGGAATCAAAGTGCCGTGGCGGCTGCTTGCGATTCTCGCGGCTATTCTGATCGGCTGGCTGCTGGTGATGCTGCTGCTGATGCGGTGGAGATCCGGATTGCTCCTCGACGAGGTGCCGTTCACAGACCCCGAATCCGGGGTTGTGCTAGAGGGTGACGAGGCCGAAGCCCCGCCACCGACGCCGACCGACGACGGCGGTGTGTTCGGCGCACTCGTGGTAGCCGCGGTCACGCTGTTTGTTCTGTCGGCCGCCGCGACGTGGATCGGACGCAGACGCGCAGGCGCCGCGATGCCACCCACCGTCTGGGCCGATGCGCCGGCTGGCACTCCGTCCGCCGCGCCAGATCTTGCCAGGGCCGCAGAACTCGGGCTGGTCGAGATCGGCGACCTCAGCCGCGATCCTCGCGAAGCGATCATCGCCTGCTACGCGGCGATGGAGCGGGAGCTGGAGAAGTCGCCAGGCACCACGCCCCAGGATTCCGATACGCCCTCGGAGGTACTTGCCCGGGCCGTTGAGCGCCGGGCTCTGGACGCAGACAGCGCGGCCGAACTGGTCGACTTGTTTCAAGAGGCGCGGTTCAGCCCGCACGTGATGAACGAGGGCCACCGCGCGGGCGCGGTCCGGGCGCTACGTCTGGTGCAGCGCGACTTGCAGGGCGCCTCATGAGGAACCTGATCATCGCAGGAGTGTGCCTGGTGGCGGCGGTGCAGTTGGTTGCGGTAACCCAGCTCGACCGGCATCTGGTAGTTGCGGTGACGGGCGCCGCAGTTGCGGCTATGCTGCTCATCGCGCGGTGGCACCTCACTTCTCGCGCAGCCGATGCCGTCGATGACGCCGTGACCGAGGATGCCGTCGATGACACGGCAACCGAAGATGCCGGCGCAGCGCTACGTCGTTGGTTGACGCGTACCGAGACTATGATTGCTTGGTCGGAGGCGTCACGGGCGGACTGGGACCGTCGCCTGCGCCCGATTCTGGCGAGGCAGTTCGAGCTCGCCGCAGGCCAGCGGAAAGCCAAGGACCCTAAGGCGTTCCAAGCGACCGGCCACATGCTGTTCGGCGAACAGTTGTGGCAGTGGGTCGACCCGGAGAACATCTCCCGGAACGGGGGTCAGGAGCCCGGGCCCGGCCGAGAAACGCTCAACGACATTCTGCAACGCCTGGAGCGGCTATGACGCAGGACCTTCAGCCGGCAACGACCACCGCGCTCTGTGAATCGGTGTTGGACGAGATAGGCCGGGTGGTGGTAGGCAAACGTCCGGCGCTCAACCTGATCCTGATCACGGTGCTCGCTCGTGGGCACGCACTCATCGAGGATCTACCGGGGCTCGGAAAGACGCTCATAGCGAAGTCTTTCGCCACCGCACTGGGCCTGGAGTTCACCCGTGTGCAGTTCACCCCGGACCTACTTCCGGCTGACCTGCTCGGTTCGACGATCTACGACATGCAGGGGGGGCGGTTCGAGTTCCGCCGTGGCCCCATCTTCACCAACCGCTGCTGGGCGACGAGATCAACCGGACACCGCCCAAGACGCAGGCCGCGCTGCTGGAGGCGATGGCCGAGCAGCAGGTCAGCATCGACGGGGTGACCTATCCGCTGCCCGAACCCTTCCTGGTGCTGGCCACCGACAACCCGATCGAGTACGAGGGCACCTATCCGCTGCCCGAGGCGCAACTCGATCGATTCGCGATCAGGCTGGAACTGAAGTACTTGTCCGAGCAGGAAGAGGCCACGATGCTGCGCCGCCGACTCACCCGCGGATCCCAGATCCCGGTCGTGCAGCAGGTAGTCGACGCCAGCGATCTATTAGCCATGCAGGAATCGGTCGAACAGGTGACCGTCCACGATGACGTGCTGCAGTACGTCGTGTCACTCGCGGGCGCCAGTAGGAAGCATCCGCAGGTCGCCGTCGGCGCCAGCCCGCGCGCCGAACTCGATCTCGTGCAACTGGCGCGGGCCCGCGCGATGCTCCTCGGCCGCGACTACGTCATCCCCGAGGATGTGAAGGCGCTCGCGGTTCCGACGATGGCGCACCGGATCAGCCTGCGACCCGAGATGTGGGTCCGCCGGGTGCAGGGAGCTGACGTCGTCGACGAACTGCTGCGGCGCCTGCCGGTGCCCCGAACGCGGTGAGCGCAATGAACTTTCCCGGCGAGCCTTCCAGTGTGATCGCCGAATTGCGCTGGCGCGCATCACCGCTGACCAGAGCGATCGCCACCTGCACAGGCGCTGCGATAGCCTGCGCTCTGTTGACTGCCAGGTGGGAGCTCATCGCGTTTGCGGCACCGATGCTCGGCGTGCTGTGCTCCATCGGCTGGCAGCGGCCGGTACCGAGTGTCCGGGTGCAGGGGCAGCCCGGAATGCCGCGGTGTTTCGAAACAGAGCAGGTGCGAGTCAACATTTGGGCGGAGGCCGACGACGGCGGCGTGGTCGAGTTGGACTGCTCGGTGTTGCCGGGAATGGAACTCGAGCGCGTCTCGAACGACGGCCCCGCAACAAGAGTCGCGGTCGAGGGGTCGGCGCAGGCCGCAGCGGGCCAGACCTTCGACGTGCAGGCGGCCCGCTGGGGCCGGTATCCGATCCAGGCCTCGGTGCGGGTGCTGGGCCGCGGTGGGCTCCTTGAGGGCACCGGCACAGCCGAGGTCGCCGAGGTGTCCGTATTCCCGGTAGCTTCGCCGCAGTCGACACCGATCCCGCGGACTGACCTGCTCGACCGGATCGGTACCCATCTCACCCGCCACGTCGGTCCCGGCGTGGAATACGCAAGTATTCGCCCCTATGTCCCCGGCGACCAGATACGGACCGTCAATTGGCCGGTCAGTGCGCGACGCAGCGCGCTGCACGTCAACGAACGGCTGACCGACCGCGCGGCCGACGTGGTCGTGCTGATCGATACCTATGCGCAACCGCCCGGTCCGGCCACGGCTGCGAGCGAGCGGACGGCGCGCGGCGCAGCGCAAGTGGTGCAGAGCGCATTACGTTACGGCGACCGTGCCGGCTTGGTGGCGCTCGGCAGCCGCAACATCCGCTGGCTCGGCCCCGACACCGGTCAGCGTCAGTTCTACCGGATTCTGGACACCGTGCTCGGCGCCGCCGACAGCTTTGATCGGGCAGCGGGCACCCTGGCGCCCCGGCCCGCGGTGCCTCCGAGCGCACTGATCGTCGCGTTCTCCACCATGCTCGAAACGGAATTCGCCCTGGCGTTGATCGATCTGCGCAAGCGAGGACATGCCGTGGTCGCAGTGGACGTTCTGGACGGCAACCCGGTGGAAGGCGAGCACGATCCGCTGGTCGACCGGATGTGGACGTTGGAGCGCTCGCTCATGTACCGAGATATGGCTGCGGTCGGGGTTGACATCGTGGGCTGGACCGGAGATGTCTCGCTTGACGAGGCGATGGCACTGGTGCCCGAACATAGGACGGACATGCGACGGTGACGCCCGTGTCTGAGGCGCGAGTGCCGGGCGAGTCGGCGCTATCCAAGCTTGTGTCGTGGCAGCTGTTGCTGCCCAGTGCTTTCGGAGTGCTGATGGTCGGTGCGGCGGCTCACCGTGCCGACCCGACAGGACAGATCGTCGCCGCCGCGGCGCTGCTCGCCGTTCTGGTTGCGGTGTGGTCGCGGGCGGCAGCCACTGTCGCGGTGCTCCTGACGGTGAGCATCGTCGTGCTAGTCGATCCCGCGCCGATGTATGCGGCGCTCGCCGGGCTCGCCGCCACGGCATATCTGGTGTTGCGGCACGGTGGGGGCCGGACCAGCACGCCGACCGCGTTCGCGGCCGCGGGTTTCGCTGCGCTCGTCACTGTGGCCGTGGTGGCGCCGGTGCAGACGCCGTGGCTGCCACTGGCCGCTCCGCTCGTTCTGCTGGTCGGGTACATGTTGGCGCTCATGCCGTTTCTGGCCCGCCCGCGCCGCTAACTCCAGATACGCACGCGCTGTTGTGGTTCGAGATAGAGCGAGTCGGCCGCACAGACGTCGAACGCCTCGTAGAACGAGTCGATGTTGCGGATCACCCCGTTGCAGCGGAACTCAGGCGGGGAGTGCGGATCCACGGCGAGGTGACGGATTGCTTCGGCATCGCGGGACTTCGTGCGCCACACCTGAGCCCAGCCATAGAAGACGCGTTGCTCACCGGTCAGCCCGTCGATCACCGGTGCCGGCTCACCGTGCAGTGACAGCTGATAGGCCAGCAGGGCGATGGACAGGCCGCCGAGGTCGCCGATGTTCTCGCCGACCGTGAACGCGCCGTTCACATGGTGGTCATCGGCGCCGGAGCTGAACTCACGCGGGACATACTCGTCGTACTGCTCGATCAAAGCCTTGGTACGCGAACTGAATTCCGCGCGATCTTGGTCTGTCCACCAGTCCACGAGATTGCCGTCGCCGTCGTACTTGGCGCCCTGGTCGTCGAACCCATGCCCGATCTCGTGTCCGATGACCGCGCCGATGCCACCGTAGTTGGCGGCGTCGTCGACGTCGGCGTCGAAGAACGGGGACTGCAATATCGCCGCCGGGAACACGATTTCGTTCATGCCCGGGTTGTAGTAGGCGTTGACAGTTTGCGGCGTCATGAACCACTCGTCGCGATCCACCGGGCCGCCGAGTTTGGCCAGCTCGCGCTCGTGTTCGACGGCGTAGCCACGCCGGTAGTTGCCGTACAAATCGCCACGGTCGATCACCAACGCCGAATAGTCTCGCCACCTGAGCGGGTAGCCGATCTTGGGGGTGAACTTGTCGAGCTTGACCAGTGCCTTCTCCCGGGTCTGTGGCGTCATCCAGGCCAATGTGCTGATGCTGGCCCGGTAAGCCTCACGCAGGTTGGCGACCAGTTCGTCCATCCGCGCCTTGGCCCGCGGCGGGAAATGGCGTTCGACGTAGAGTCGCCCCAGCGCGTCTCCCATCAAGCTCTCCACCACCGAAACGCCTCGCTTCCAGCGGTCGCGGATTTCTTCGGTGCCCGACAGCCTGCGCCCGTAGAACGCGAAGTTCTCGGCGATCAAATCCTCGGTCAGCAGTGACGACCTGGAGTGGATGACTCGCCACCGCGCCCAGTTCTTCCAGTCCTCGAGGCTCTCGTTCGCCCACAGTGCGGCGAACCCGGTGAGAAAGTCAGGTTGACGCACCACCAACTCGGTAGGCCGGCTCTGGGCATCGTCGAGATGGGCGCCCATACCTGTGAACCAGCGCATCCAGTCGAACCCGGGTGCCTCGTCGATCACTTCGTCGAAGGTGCGCAGGTTGTACGTCAGGTCGGCGTCGCGACGCCTGACCACATCCCAGTGTGCCGCGGCGATCTTGGTCTCCAGCGCGACAATCGCCGTGGCCCTCTGGGCGTGTTCGTCGGCAGGAGCTTGTCCGGAGCCGGCTTGTCCACTGGCACCGTGGACGAGCGCGAACATCGCGGCGATGTGTCCGGGATAGGCGGCCAGAATCTCAGCGTGCTGTTCGTCGCGGAAGTACGACTCGTCGGGCAACCCGATGCCCGACTGGCTCAGGTGTAGCAGATAGCGGCTCGAATTCTTCGAGTCGGTGTCGACGTAAACGGCGGTGCCCCCGCCGATTCCGGTGCGCTGCAGTGCGCCGAGCACCGCCGCCAAGGCGTCGGGGGTGTCGGCGGCGTCGATGTCGGCCAGTTCTTCGAGCAGCGGTGCCAGACCGCGCCGGCGAACGGCTTGCTCGTCCATGAAGCTCGCGTAGAGGTCGCCGATGCGCTGCCCATCGGTGCTCATACCCACGACCGTGCTCCCGTCCGAGGGCGTTGCCGCGGCCGCCTCGGTGATCAGGTCCCGGATCTGCTCCTCGGCGCGGTCGTGGAGTGTGCGAAAAGCCCCATCGGTGGCTCGGTCCGCGGGGATCTGATAGTCGGCAAGCCATCGGCCGTTGACGTGACCGAACAAGTCATCCTGAGGGCGGGTCTCGGAGTCGATGCAGTTCAGGTCGATGCCGGATGTTGTCTTGCGATTCGTTTCTACCGTCACCCCGACATCCTTCCAGAATTGTGTGGGTGGCCCCACGGTCACCAACTTGGCCAGCGGGAACCCGCTTTGCGGACGGCGACCGGCGACAGACCCGTGACCGGTTTCGTTATTCCGCCGGTGGGCGGTGACTGCGCATCTTGGCGAACCGCTCCGACAGCCGGCCCATCCGGATCATCAGCGAGGCCTGGGGGCTGACGGTGCCCTGCAGGTACTCGGCCAAGTCTTCAGCGGGTACGCCGATGCGCGATGCGAACTCGTGTTCGCCGAGGCCCGACCGATCAAGCAGCAGATGCACGTGTTTGGCCACCTCGGCGCACTCGTTGGCCTCAAGATGTTCCCGGGTGCGCTCCAGTACCTCCGACATGGCGCGGGACACTCCGTACGGTCTGGCGGTCTCGAGGACCTCCTCGACCTGGCGTGCCGTCCTGCCGAACGGATCGCGCTTGATCGCAGCCACGATGCGCTGCCATACGTTGAGGTTGTCGTTCTCCAGCGCGGCCCGGATCTCAGCGGTGGGCCAGAATTCCACCGGCCGGTCACTGAGCGGGGGTTCCGGTGCCCGGGAGCGCACGGAAGAAGGATCCGCACCCCTTACTTCGCCCCGGATTTCAGGTGTCATCGTCACCTCCCGTCCTCCAGCATTGCCACCGCGACCGTCAGGCAGCACTGCCTGACGGTCGCCCACTCAGACTCCGCGCCGGAACCCGACGCTGCGGCCTCGGCTCCATCGGAGGGGCGAGGTTCTGCCAGGCGGCGCACCAACTGGGTGGCCACCCACTGCGTGCGTACCGGTTGACAAGAGTAATACCGATCAATGCCGGAGAGCACCTCTGCAGCGGTCTGTGTGTCCATCGAGGTGACTAGCTCGGCAAACTCGTTGTAATCGCGGGCGCTGTTGCGCTGCATGACCAGATAACTCTTGAGCCGAAGTGTCTCGGCCCCGGTCGGAATCTGCAGTCGGTCGCCGGTGGGCAGCAGCACGTTGGTGGTTTCCATGGGGCTGCAGCGCTCGAGAGGCGGGCGCGCGCCCAGCGCATCGGCCTCGAGGTCGAGGGTGCCGGCTTGGACGGCGAGGGCATCGAGTGCGACGTCGAGCCTGCCCCGCCACATCGTTACCGGATGCTTGGGGAGGCGGACCGCCACGGTCTTGCCGTGGGCGCGGTTGCTGATAGCGACGGTTAGTTGCCCTTCGCCGCCCTCGGTGAGGCGGCTGCTGCCCAAAACCTTGCGCGGCTGACATCCGCTGAACGCCAGCGGGTCGGCTACCGTGATGCTCTGGGGAGCAAGGGTTTTGAGTTTGGCAGCGGACTTCACGACAGTGCGCAGGTCCGAGCCGGACGGCGCAAGTGCCGAGATGTCGTCGGGGATGATGACGAGGTCGCCGATATCGGCTTTGGGTAGTGGCTTCTCGAAGTCGACGGACGGCAGGATGCGGTCCAACCAGCGTGGTAGCCACCAGTTCCATTCGTCGAACATGGCCATCAGCGCGGGTACCAGGACCAGCCGAACGACGGTCGCGTCGACGGCGATGGCCACCGCACAGGCCACCCCGAGTTGGGCCACCAGCGGCATCCCGGCGAAGGCGAATCCGATGAAAACGGCGATCATGATCAACGCGGCGCTGGTGATCGTGCGCGCGCTGGTGCTGACGCCGTAGGCGACGGCGTCGCGGGTGTTTCCGGTCTGCAGGAAGCGTTCCCGGATCCGGGTGAGCAGAAAGATCTCGTAGTCCATCGACAACCCGAAGGTGAGTGCCAGCACCAGGGGCGGGATCGTGCTGTCCAGCGAGGAGAGCTGCTTGAAGCCCAGGTCGGAGAACCAGCCCCACTGAAAGACGACCTCCAGGCTCCCGTAGGCGGCCGCCACCGACAGCACGGTCATCAGCACGCCCTTGAAGGCCAGGAACACCGACCGGATCGAGATGAGCAGCATGACGAATGCGATCAGCGCGACGAATCCGAACACCAGCGGTTGCGTGTAGGCCACCCAATCGTCGAAGTCCTTGATGAGCGCGGTGGGTCCGCCGACGTCTATGCGCGCCCGTCCATCGGCGACCGGCGGAAGTTGCTCGCGCATCCAGTCGACGGTGTCGCGGGCCGACATGGCCTCGGGGTCGACGGAGGGCACCGCCGACAGCAGCGCGCTGCGGTAATCGTTGCCGAATATCGGCGGGGTGACCGACACGGTGTTGGGCGCCTGGCTCATCTTCTGCCGGATCGATTCGAGCAGGGGCTCTTTGGCGGCCGCTGACGCGGGGTTGCCGTCGGGGAAGGTCACCAGGACCCGGACCGGTCCGAGGGCGCCGGGACCCAGCGCCTCGGCGGCCGCGTTCACCCCACCCCGGATCTCGTGCGTCTGCTCGAACTGCCGCTGCAAGCTGTTGCCGAGAATCATCGAGAACGCCGGCGCGGCCAAGGCCAGCAGCAGCGCTGTCGCGGCCAGCGCCGACAGCCAGGGCCTGCGCATCACCCCACCGACCCAACGGGTCCAGAACGGGGATTGGGTCGATTCGGGGCGGCGGGACAAGTGCAGGTACGACGACCGTTTCGCCGCGGCGCGGCCGAATGTCGCCAGCACCGCGGGAATCAGCGTGGTCGAGGTCAGCACCGCCACCGCCACGGCGAGGATGGCGCCGGTGGCCATGGACTGCAACACCGGGGTGTTGATCAGGTAGAGGCCGGTGACCGAAGCGATCACCGTCAGACCGGACAGCACGACTGCCAGGCCTGAGGTGGCCATTGCGGCGTCCGCGGCGTCCTCGGGCTCTCGACCGGCGCGAAGCTCCTCGCGGAAGCGCATCAGGATGAACAGCGAGTAATCGATGGCCACCGCGATGCCGAACATCGACACCGTCGACGTCACGAATACCGACATCGTCGTGAAGGTCGACAGTAGGTAGACCATGCCCATCGTCACGACGACGGTGCAGACACCGAGCAGCAGCGGCATCGCCGCAGCGGCCAGCGAACCGAATACCGCGAGCAGGATGATCAGCACGATCGGCAGGTTCCACTTTTCGGCCTGCGCGATGTCCTGCTTGGTGGCCAGGGTGGCGGCCGCGCCTAGCGCGCCCTGCCCGATGACATAGAGACGGACCTTGCCGTTTTCCGTCTCGCCCGGCTGATCACCACTGACCCCGATCTTCTCCCGCAACTGCTTGGCGATGTCGACAGCGCCGGTGTTCTCGAAGTCCAGTTGCAGGGTGATGACGTATGGGCGGTCCGGTTGGGGTGCGGGCTGCGCCCCGGGTGCCCCCACCACGTTGGGCATCACCGTGACGCTGGGAACCTCGGCGGCTAGCCGCTCCAGATCGGCGACGGCGTCGTTCATGTCGCTGAAGGACGCGTCCGGCCGGGGCGCGGCGACTAGGGCCAACGGGGATGCCCCCTGGTCGGGAAACTGTTTCTCGAGCTGGTGCTGAACATACAGTGATTGCGAGCCTTCGACCTCGAAGCCGCCGCCGGTGAGATTGCCGGACTGGTTCATGGCGAGATACACCGATGGCACCAGGAGCAGCAGCCAGGCCCCGAACACCGCCCAGCGGTATCTGCGCAGGTTGCTGCTGATGCGCATCATGAACTGCTGGATCGGAACTCCTCGTTTTCTCCCCGGCGCCTCGTAGCCAGAGCGTACCGCAGCCGCCGATGGGCAGGTTGCCCTCGTAAGGCCCTGTGACCGCTGCTTTATGCAGCTCCAACAGCCACGCCGTGAGTGCGTGAGTTGGTCGATTCTGCGGTCGCGATGGCCGGATGGCGACAGCGCAGTCTCGGCCCCGGACATCGGCTGGCAGTGATCGCCGGGAGTTTGCGGGCCGGTGAAGCGTTCACCGGCCCAGCGGTCGCCTGGAGTGGCTCAGGCCGCCGGGGCGCGGCCCGGACCTGGTGTTTCGTGGCCGCGATGATCGACTGTTTTTGATTCTTCTCGGTATCGATTGGCCGCTAGACAAGAAACTGGGCAGGTGTTCTGATTAGCTTTCTAAGATGACCCTGACCGGCGACCGAAACTGGTCTCGGTCTACCCCCGACCAAAGGAGCCTTTATGTTGTTCTCGGCAACCAACGTTCGTCGTGCGGTCACTTGCGGGCTGGCAGGCGGAGCTGCGGCGTTCGGCCTGCTCAGCGCTGCGCCCATGGCCTCCGCGCAGCCCCAACTCCCGAACTGCACCGCGGGCGACTTCTCCGGTACGGCAGCCGGCGTCTCGGCGGCATCCGCAACCTACTTGTTCACCCACCCCGAGGTGAACGCGTTCTTCACCGGACTGCACGGCGCCCCCGCTAGCCAGATCGAAGCCGATGTCGACGAGTATCTTCTCGCCAACCCGCAGGTTTTGGCGGAGCTCACCGCGATCCGGCAGCCGCTGGCGGATCTGAAGAACCGCTGCGGCATCATCTACGCACCCGACGCTCGCTGAGGCAGGTGCCCGACTGGGTGCCGGCTGACCCCGCTGGCGGGGTAGCGGCTTCCAGCCAGGACAGGTCGGGCCAGGACGGGTCGGGCCGGACGGTGCTGATGGTCGATGACGACCAGGACGTCCGGACTTCGGTGGCTCGGGGTCTGCGGCACTGCGGGTTCGACGTCCGGGTCGCATCGAACGGCAAAGAGGCGCTGCGGCTGTTGTCCAGCGAACCTCACGATGCGTTGGTCCTTGATGTCCAGATGCCCGAGATCGACGGCGTAGCGGTGGTCACCGCGTTGCGAGCGCTGGGCAATGACATTCCGATCTGTGTGCTGTCGGCGCGGGATACGGTCAATGACCGGATCGCCGGGCTTGAGGCGGGGGCCGACGATTACCTGACCAAACCGTTCGATCTGGGCGAGTTGGTCGCACGACTGCACGCCCTGCTGCGCCGGGCGCACCACTTTGACCCGACGTCGGACACGATGTCGGTGGGGTCGCTCACCATCGACACCGCGCGCCGGTTGGTTTTCTCTGCCGGTGAGCGCGTAGAGCTGACGAAGCGTGAGTTCGATCTACTCGCAGCGTTGGCCAAGAACGCTGGTGTCGTGTTGAGCAGGCAACGCCTACTCGAGCTGGTGTGGGGCTACGACTTCGACGTCGACACGAACGTGGCCGACGTGTTCGTCTCCTATCTGAGGCGCAAGCTGGAGCGCGACGGCCTGCCGCGAGTGATCCACACGGTGCAAGAAATCGGCTACGTGCTGCGGGAGGAACCGTGAGTGGCCCGGTTCCGCCATTCTTTGGTGCCTGTAGTCGGTGAAACCGCCGAGACTGCCCAGGCCCCTCCGATCGGAGGGGCCTGGGCAGTCTCGGCGGTTTCA
>Ga0114921_10000808_pt1 | contig 13569 bp, 9 predicted proteins | sample BentaG_FD_87016 | JGI IMG/M metagenome (GOLD analysis project Ga0114921, IMG submission 87016) | Deep subsurface microbial communities from South Atlantic Ocean to uncover new lineages of life (NeLLi) - Benguela_00093 metaG | ecosystem: Environmental > Aquatic > Marine > Oceanic > Sediment ...
ACGACGACGGCTTCTGTGCACGACAGCAGAGTCGACCTATCCAAGCCTGGAGAGGTGGTGTATAGGGATAAGGGCTACTTCGGCGTCAAGCCCAGGGGCTACGACGCCACCATGAGGCGTGGCGTGAGGGGTCACCCGCTGAGCATCAGGGACAGGCTGAGGAACAGGCGTATCAACAGGAAGAGGGCTCCAAGGGAACGCCTGTTCGCGGTGCTGAAACGCGTCTTCAACGCAGATCACGTGCTGGTGACGACGGTGCCCCGGGTCCACGTGAAGATAATCTTTACCTGCCTCTGCTTCAACCTCGCCCAGTTGTCCACCTTAACAGCGAGGTCGTAGCGTGAGCTATCGATTGGGCGCTGGAGGCAGGTGGAGATACGTGGAAATGAGCGGGATTGAGGTGGAAGACACGGCGCGAGGGCGTGGAGGGCGTGGTTCACCGAAGGAATGCTGATGCATAGAAACGTGTTACAGGTGGATCAGAGGCCACTCTATTCACAGTTAAACTATAAATAGATTATGTCAACAGAAAACAAGGTTAATCCAAATCCTCTTCAGTTTAAGAGTTGGTTATTTCGATGATTTGCATTTTAGAGTTGATCATTTAAGGGGGTATTACTCAATGAAGAAACAGTTTGATTTGATAAACTTTGAATAAAGCGACGCATAATCAACATTCTTAGCAAGAAAAATATTAGAACGAATGTCAATTCAATATAATAAGACTATTATATAATTAGCTCCAACATTTTTTATTTTAGTATTAAATATGAATGGGCGTAGTAAGTGTTTAATAAAGTGACAGTATTGTTAACGATGATCGATCTTCGAAAACCAAATATTTCGTTTGGTAAATTAATATCCGTGATTCAGAACAATTTTTATTCAATTACTATTTTTTTATTTTCGTACATTCTTAGACTCATTGGAATTTTTTCGATTAATTTGACTATGTGGGATGAAATGATCTACATTGAAGCGGGGAAACGATATGTCGAAGGTCTTCTTTTAGGTAATTGGAGTAATTTTAATGTGAATTATGGGCATCCAATGCTGGGGAAGTGGATTTTTGGATTTGCCAGCCATTTTCTTCCTTCATTTTTACCATATAGTGATCTCGTTTGTGCTAGACTCGTTACTATCTTTTTTTCTTCTTTCACATGTGTTCTAATCTTTTATATTTGTAAAGAGTTGGTAGATGAAAAATTTGGCTTCATCTCAGCCATACTACTCAGTCTCAATGGTTTCTTCTTTTTTATGAGTATAAATTGTATGCTTGACACTATTCTTACTTTTTTCTTAACTTTATCAGTCTACTTTTTTTTGAAAGGGCGTTATTTGTTGTGTGGAATATCTACGGGTATGGCTTTAGCCACTAAATATTCTGCTATCTTTATTCCATTATTATTTTTCATTTTAATGTCTTTAAAAAATTTATCATTCCATCATCGAAACAATATTATTAATTTCACTATCAAGAAGAGGATAAAAAAAGAAATACTACGCCTTTTTATATTATTAATAATTAGTGCTATAGTTTTTTTTGCAATTCAACCTCGATTGTGGACAGATCCTTTACAACGCCTTATTGAGTCATTTGAAAGATCTCTAGGTCATTTTCAAAAAGGACATAATGTGTGGTTTATGGGGTCTGTTCGGATGTTTGCCCCTCCATCTTTTTTTCTTCTTCAATTATTAGGTCATTCATCAATAATAGAAACGATTGGCATTGTCCTCTTTTGTATTTGTATTTTCAGAAAAGGATTGACAAAAAGATTTCAAACGATTCTCGTACTTTTCCTTGTACCGTTGCTGTTTCTTTCAATATTATCCGTAAAGTTGCCCCATTACTTAACTATAGTTTATCCCTTTTATTCTCTTGCAGTAGGTATCGGATTTTATGAAATAATAAATGAGAAAATGGGAAAAATGCAATTATCTTTTCTAGGAATCAGGAAGGTTCAGGTAGTGACTTTATTTTCTATAGGTTTGATTATAATTCAATTCATCTCGATTATTCCATACTTTCCATACACCGAAGTGCAGTCAAACCCATTTATTGGTAGAGATAATGTCGACTATATCGTTGGATTATGGATTGCTAATGACGGAATCGACGTCGCAAGTCAATGGTTAGAAGAGATTGCGCCGAACTCAAAAGTCTTAGTTTACGGAAACGATGATATAGTTAATTATTATGCACCTTCCTTAATTCTTTACGGATGGGAAGCTGAGGATCAACTATCTAAACTAAACATACAATACATTATATACAGTAAAAAGAATTGGGGGGGAAAATTGCTTCATTATTATATGAATAACGTTGAACCAATTTACATTTACCGAGTGCATGATGTGATAACGGTGTATATTTGGAAAGTATGAAAAAAAACTTTTTTCGATGGACTATTAAGCATTCTTTAAAAAATGAAGGTGTAGAAGTATCAAAATCACACTATGTAAAACACACACGCTATTTATCTCCAAACCAAAAAAAGAAGTAATACCTGCACTACACACTAGTGCATATTTTATCTAGGTATAGGGGACTGTTAAGCTTCATTAGATATAGTGAACTATCGTCTATTAGAAAGTTTAGTATTGTTACTATACTTGTTTGTTCAACGTGAAATGTTACTGACATTCTAACATTCCATGAGCCATCAATTTTTATTTTGTACCAACCATCTGTTTCTGCGATGAAGTTGAATATACAGGTGGGATACCCCTGTTTTTTAAAATATGATCGTTTCTTAGTCTGGTGTGTAAATATTAAACATGACATCTCTTCCTGCAGAATAACTTCCAGAAACCGTCTATCCTTTTTTTATTTTTAGATTGATTTTGACTGGATAATAATAACTAACTGAAGAGGTTTGTGTACCAAGGGATTCTTTAATGGGGACTAAGGGGACAATGATAGTTACAATACACGCTATGAATGCAATCATTATCTTATTAGTTTTTTGTTGGCTCTATTTTCCATTTTTTTCCCACTTTTCGATTTAATTCATAGAAACCCTCACAAAATATTACCCCTATAATTAGTTTAAAGTTTAGTCCCCGAACTCAAAGGAATTCACTCTCTAAAAAAGGTCATATAAATTTCGTAGCTATATTTATTCATTTTGAAGCAAAAGTACTATTGGAGATTTTGGTCATTTCCAATTTTATTACCAAGTTAGGGATTTCAATAGGAAGATACCTGGAAGTATTTCGTATGTAGCGGTCCACATATCGAAGGGTTTTCTGTATATAGAGGTGATGATATAGGCATCACATTTTTCTACCCCATATGGTTCTAACCTGGATAAAAAGTCATTCCAATAGTAAAGGGAGAGTTCATCTCTCCATCCTTGGTAGGGAGTGTATGTTCTCTGCTGGAGGTACCTCAACTCTCCATAGTAAATGAGGCAGGTACCCCAAAAACTATCAGGTAGGAACTTTAGCTCATTAGAGTAGATTTCTAACATCCACTCATATTCTTGGCGCATAGTATTAAACATTGAGGGGGTTAAGGCTAGATCGAGGGACCAAGGCCACTCTCCTACTGTAATAAAAATTGGTATACGGTCTGGGCGGTTTATTGCTCTCCAAGCAGCTAACTGTTCCAATTTGGATTCAAGTTCTTCTTTCCAGTTGTAATAATGTATTTGTGAATGTTGAGAATATTTCACAGCGTAGTAAGAAGTTGGTACAAGCGTACCTATTAAAAGTAATATTATTATTGGGTTTAAAATAGTTGAATGACTGCCAAAGTGGAAACGAGACATTAGCGCGCGCACTGGAAACTTTTTTAGACCTTGGATTATCCATTGCAAACCTATTGCAGCAAAAATCGGTATGGGTAAAAGTAGAGACGCACGATGTATGAACGCTGCTTTAACAAAGGGAAATCCAAATAAACCGCTGAAAATAAGCGCAAAATTGACCGCAAACCACGCAAAAAGAAACGTTGACATGTTCCCTTCAGAAGAGTTTTTAGGTTTTATTAAACCTCTGTGAAAAACTATTAGTACACCTAATATCATTAGAGAGCTCATCAATGTTGAGTTGAAAAGGTCCAGACCTGCATAAGTTCCTGTGATCTCGCGACCCCAAATGTGCAGTAACCCTAATGACCCAAAGGGATATTCAGCACCAAAAAAGAGTTCATAAAGAGAAGGGGGGGAGGGTAGGTCCATTCTTTGTGTAAATTCAAGCTCAATTGATAATCGCATAGTTAATGTTTCAGGTAATACTAGAAATAACAGGCCTGCTATTGCAAGGCCAATGATGATTGGTGAGAGTGCCACTAACAATTTATACAATGTACGTTCACCTGAGGGTCGGATTAGCCGTTGAATAAATATGAATACGGAAAATGCGATAGAAACAGAGACCGCGAGAAGAAAAACATGAATGTGAGTGTAGGCTGTAAATAAAGAGAAGAAAATAAACACAGTTGCCGCCCATTTTTGGCGAGAAGATAAATTATTGGAACTTGACTTCAAAAAATATAGGAAAAAGAGGACTGCAACCGAAAATAATAGGTATGCGAATAAGTTGGAATGGAGATCGCGGGTCAATCTCATCCTTCCAGGGAAAATGCTAACGAAAAAACCGGATAGTAGGGATGTCATCCTATTATTCGTGTATGTAAAGGTAATGTGATAAAAGATTACTGCGAGAGTGGATGATGCAATGATCGGTAGAAATCTTCCTATGTCAAAAAAGGTTGCACTGGTTATTTTCTGGGTCAAGACTGCGATAAGTATGTATCCTGGATGGTAAAAGTAAGGTTCACCCATCCCTCCAGAAATGAAATAAGCTATACCCGTTCTTTCAGCTCTAAACATGTGGGCAATGTAATGAATAGTGTCATGACCAACTGGAAAAGTAGAGTTATTACGAATAATTGGAACTAAGGACAAGAGAAGGGAAATGATGAATAAGAAGGAACTGTCTAATAATAACGACTTTGATAAGTGTAAAACTATACTAAAAGAGGGTTGATTTGAATCGCTATGAACAATCATTTTTTAATTATATTGTAATATGATTAATAAAAGCATATGTCTTGATTTATTTCATTTAATTTTTAAGTTGATAGTAAAATATCAAAAACACTCTTCTAAAAATACTCTTAATAGTAACAATCCCACTGGAAGAGTACGATTAGAATGTCTAACAATTTATATAAACTAAGATTAATTAGTTATTGGGTGCAACTTCTTTGAGATTAGTTGTAACGATTCCAGCATATAATGAAGAGAGGACTCTTGGGAAAGTAATCAGAGAAATTCCTCGGAAAATCGATCAAATTGATGATGTTAAAGTCGTTGTTGTCGACGACGGTTCGATTGATAACACTCGAAAAGTAGCGTTTGAAGCAGGAGCCGATAAAGTCATCTCGTTTAAGCAAAATAGGGGCCTTGCCCAAGCGTTTAAAATAGGATTAAATGTTGCCTTACAAATGAATTCAGATGTTATAGTGAATATAGATGCTGATGGACAATATGATGGAGCTGAAATAATTAAGTTGATTACTCCAATTTTAAACAGTGAAGCCGACATTGTATTGGGTTCCAGATTTAAAGGATGGATTGAATACATGCCACTACAGAAAAAGTTGGGAAATTCTCTTGCCACTAAAGTTACTAATCTATTATCTGGTTTAAAAATTTCTGATTCTCAGACTGGATTTAGAGCCTTCTCTAAGGAAGCTGCATTAAGAATCAATGTGATGTCTAATTACACTTACGTCCAAGAGACAATAATGCAAGCTGTATATAAAAGGTTAAAAATCGTGGAAGTTCCAGTTCATTTCAGAAGAAGAAAGGGAAAGTCGCGATTAATACCTAACATTTTTAGTTATTCGAAGAGAGCAGGTCTAACCATATTAAAAACTTACAGAGATTACAAACCATTAAGAACTTTCTTACTTATTGGCGGATTCATTATATTAATAGGTTTAGCTTTTGGTTTAAGAGTTTTAATCCACTACCTTAACACTGGCATGGTAACACCACATATTCCCTCGGCGATTTTAACAGCAGTTCTTTTAATAGTTGGTTTTCAAGTGGTAATATTAGCCCTCATCGCTGATATGATTGGGAGTAGCCGTAAAGTACAGGAAGAAATTTTATACATGTTAAAGAAAAAGGATTCAGAAAGATGAGCAGTTATATTTCCAAAGTATAGCTATCACAGAAGATATTAAGTCAGTTCATTAATCAAGAACACTGTAAGATAAATGAATAACACGAGCGAGTATTTACGATATGGCATATTAGCCAAATGCATGGATGAGAACGCGACAAGTAGCAGGAGAGAACAAGGCTTAAAATGGAATATGAAGGGAGATTGAACGTTGACTGGCGACGATCTATTGAATGAAATTTTCTGGAAAATCATTTGGCTTATTTACATAGGCATGTTTTGTTTACTCTCATTCCTGTATTTGCCATTAATGTTGTTGAAGAAATTTAGGAAAGAACCTATAGAACCCAAGAAGCTTGAGACCATTCTTGTGCTTAAATTTGGGCATATAGGTGATGCGGTCCTTACCTTACCTGTGTTGAAAGCTCTAAAGGAAAGTTTTCCAAGGGTTCAGATTGTCTTTGTTGTCGCTTCTTGGGCTAAGGAAGTGTTGCTAAACAGTCCATATGTTGATAAGTTAATCGTCTTTGATGATCCATTCGATAATCGAATAATATTAACAGAACCCAACATCGTTAGAAAGCTAAAGAGGATTCATCTTCAAGAAATATTGAAGTTCATCATCATGATCCGCAGTTTGAACTGCGATGTCGTCTTTGATCTTAATGGTACCTATAGAAGCTTTATTTTTACCTATCTTAGTGGAGCCAAGCATAAAATTGGTTATGACTGGCAAGGAGTAGGATATTTACTAGATGCCAAGGTTAAACATACAGAGGATAAAGGAGAGGTGCAACGATGCTTTGATGTGATACGCACATTAGGAGTAAATACAGATGTTAAGGGACCTTTCATATTTTTATCTGGAGGAGATAGATTGTTGGCGGAAAAATATTTGAAAGATATTAATGTTCATGAAAATGAATTATTGATTGGGATTCATCCTGGGGCACCATTCATTCCGAGGAGATGGCCAATGGAACGTTTTGCTAAAGTGGCAGATGAGCTTAATCAGAAATTTGGCGCAAAAATCATCTTCTTCGGGGGATCCGATGAAGTTTATTTAGTTGATAATATAATAGGGCTAATGGAAAAACCCGCCTTTAATTTAGCAGGTAAAACTACGATCAGACAAACAATGGCAATGATAGAAAAGTGTAATCTTTTCATCTGTAACGATTCATCACTTATGCACATCGCTGCAATGTTAAATATCCCCATCATAGCTCTTTTCGGACCTGGAAAGTATCCACAATTTGCGCCGTATAATGAAGACAGCGTTGTAATAAGGGAGGATGTAGGCTGTAACCCTTGTAATGAGGGTTCAGCTGTCTGGAGAAAAATGTGCAAGCGAGGTAAAGCCTTTTGCATGGAAGCGATAACGATTCAGAAAGTGTTGAAGATTGTGGAGGAGCTGATAAACAAAATTAGTAATGATTAACTCTTGAAAAATGTATTATATTATAATTTAAATTTATTTTAAGTAGATTGGAATTGGAATTAGCATATTACCAAAAAGAATAATTGTGGAAACTCTTACGTAGAATGCATTGAGTATAAACGAGGGGTATGTTATGCGCAAAAAAATAGTTGAGATATTGGAGGAAAGTTGTAGATTAAAAGAGACATTAGCCCGAGATTATGTGGATGAAATAAAGAATATGGTGGAGTTAATTGTCACTGCATATATGAGAGGAAAGAAAGTAATTTTATTTGGGAATGGCGGCAGTGCTGCTGACGCTCAGCATATTGCAGGTGAGTTGGTTGGTCGATTTAAATTGGAGAGGAGGAGCCTACCTGCTCTGGCATTAACGACTAACACATCTATTTTAACCTCTTTAGCAAATGATTATGGATTTGACGAAGTATTCTCCCGTCAGATTGAGGCACAGGTGAACGAAAATGACGTAGTAGTTGGCATCTCTACAAGTGGAAAGTCCTCAAATGTGTTGAAAGGACTAAAAGCAGCGCGTTCGAGAGGGGCTAAGGTTATAGGGTTAACCGGGAAATACGGGACTGAGTTGAAGGAATTAGCTGATGTAGCAATAATGGTACCGTCTACTAACACTCCTCGAATTCAGGAAGCCCACATCACTATCGGGCATATAATTTGCGAATTAGTGGAGAGCGCATTGTTTGGGAAATAAAGCAGTCTTCCTTGATCGAGATGGGGTGATCTGTGAAGATGTCGAATACATGGAATATCCTTATCAAATTAAGCTAATACAGGGAGTGACTAAAGCCATAAGATCGTTAAATAAGAACGGGTTTAAAATTGTAATCGTTTCTAATCAGTCCGGTGTCGCTCGTGGTTATTTCACTGAAGAAGATGTTAAAAGAGTCAACCTAAAGATGATAAGTAAGTTGGGAGATGGCTGTCGCATCGACGCCATCTACTTTTGCCCGCACCATCCGGAAATAGGTGTAGAGCGTTACAAGAAAGATTGCGATTGCCGAAAGCCTAAACCGGGTATGTTAAAGAGCGCTGCAAAAGATTTAGACATAGACTTGAAACGGTCCTTTATGGTCGGTGATAAGATGGACGATGTTTATGCAGGACATAGAGCTGGTTGCGAAACAATACTATTGCTCACTGGTCAAGGTCAAGATGAAGTAGAATACTTTAAAACTGATAATACAGATATGGAAAAAAGTATTAAACCCAACAACATCGCTTCTGATTTATTTGAAGCAGTATCAATTATTTTAAAAAAAGTTCAGAAATAACCTTAGGATGAGTTTTTATGATCTCGGTATATAGATTAGTTGACATCATAGAACAATTTAAAGGTAAAAGATTTTTTGTATTGGGAGATTTGATGGTAGATCATTATGTCTTCGGTGAAGCAAACAGACTTTCGCCTGAGGCACCAGTTCCAGTTGTAGATGTTATCTCTGAAGCTTTCAAGCTTGGAGGGGCTGCCAATGTCATTAATAATATTTTATCTCTGGGTGGAGAGGTCTCTGCCATAGGGATAGTTGGTGATGATAAAAATGGAGCTAGACTAATCAACAAAATTAAGAATCAAGGCGGGGACGTAACAGGAATTATAAAGGATAAGAATAGGCCTACAACTACAAAGATGAGAATTTTAATTGGACATCATCAGTTGGTGAGAGTTGATTATGAATCAAGAGAAGAAGTTGACACTAAGTACACTGACAAAATTCTAGATTACATGAGAGAAAACATGGATGAAGTAGAATGCATCGTGGTCTCCGATTACGATAAAGGAATCATGACGACTAGCCTCATAAAAGAGATGATCAACTTAAAAAAGGAAAAGGGAAAAAAAATAATTGTTGACCCAAAAATTAAGCATTTTCTAGACTATAAAGGCGTCTCCATAATCAAGTCGAATGTCAATAACGCCAGGAAAGTATTAGGGATGACATTAAAAGATGAGACAAGTATACGTGAAATAGTTATAAAGCTTTTAACTCAATGTGAATGCGATGCTGTTATAATCACCCTTGGAAAAGATGGGATGTCCTTACTTGAAAAAAACGGTCACTATGTTCATATACCTGCTTTGGCAAGAGCCGTTTATGACATAACAGGCGCTGGAGATACTGTGACTGCTGCTTTAGCCCTATCCATGTCCACAAATGCATCAATGGTGGAGGCTGCAATGATAAGCAATGTCGCTGCAGGAATAAAAGTTGGAAAAATTGGCACAGCTGTTGTGACCAGAGACGAAATAGTTGCACAATTAAATTCCATTGACCTCTCTCTCTTGCATTTGTAAGTGGAGGTGTAAAGCGAGTGAATAAAGTTGTTTCACAAATTGAACTGAAGCAAATTGTAGGCAGTTTGAAGAGGGAAAAGAAGAAGATTGCTTTTACATGTGGCTGTTTTGACCTCTTACATATTGGACACACGAGGTCTCTGCAGGAAGCAAAATCACATGGAGATGTGTTGATAGTCGGAGTCAACAGTGATAGTAGTGTCAAAAAAATTAAGGGTAAATGTCGACCTATCGTCCATGAAGATGAGAGAGCTGAAATAATTGCTTCGCTTGAATGTGTTGACTATGTTACCCTTTTTTCTGAGTCAACGCCTGAAAAATTGATAAGTATTTTAAAGCCTGATGTCCACGTGAAAGCTGGCTACGACCCCACCCAATTACCCGAAGCGAGCATCGTTCAATCCTACGGAGGTAAAGTAGTTGTGGCTAAGGAAGTTAGCGGACACTCCACAACTAAGCTAATCAAACATATTCTTGATAACTGTACTTAACTCTACTTCTCATATGGCCCAATTTAAATAGAACTATAAGAATTTTAGCAAATTAAAGAAATTGTTTAAGAGAATCGAAAGGCTTACGAGGAAACCTGATATGAATGGAGCCAAACCGACGAGTGAATTGGATAATCACGTCAAATATGCCATTATAATCGGCTTAGCCTTCTCAATAACACTCACCTTAATCATCCTCAGAAAAGTCATCTTTACACCAGGGCTTATAGAGTCAGGGGACATATATTTCTCATACACACTTGACCAAGAACCACTGTATGTGTGGAATCGATTCTTAAGCAGCATTCACGTACCATACCACCACGTGGTTTTCTCGTGGTTAACTCCCCTAATGGAGATAGCCGCCAGTGCTAAGTTGGTATCCGCTTCCATCGAAACCCTGCAAAGACTGCTATGGAGCCTCTTTTTCACATTAATAAGTTTCGTGATCTTCATAGTAGTATTCAAGTACACGAGAAAAGTTTTTGATAGAACATTACCGTGCTACGCTGCCGCCATACTCGCCTCAATAATCTACACGTTCAACCCTTACGTTGTGGGAACCATACAGTGGTGGCCTAACCTTTTAAGCTACGCACTGCTTCCACTATTTTTCATTCTCATACCCGCAGCAGTCAACGATCCTTCATGGAAGGGAACGGTGAAGATCGGGTTAGCCCCTGCCCTGTTATTAGCATTAAACTTTTGTTCACCAGGCGCTGCTTTAAATACCACATTATTCATCCTTTTCCTCATAGCAGTTGAATTTATCTCCAAGATTAGGAAAGGCGTTATACGATATTTTTTTCGTTGCTCTGTCTTACTCATCGAAATCGTTGGCTTAGCCCTCCTTCTGAATGCCTATGCTATATTACCCTTTTCGCTCTTTCAAGAAGAGTACACTTGGGGAGGCCAAAATATTCCACTTCAAGTTGAAGGGCTCTACGGCGCAGGTGGCGCTAATATAAAAATATGGGACGCGTTCAGGCTTTGGAAATCGAGTGTGATAGAGCCGTTCGCTCTCAACACACGATCACTGTTGACATTAGTCGTCCCAGTAATCGCCACATCAGCACTGACCGTGTTTATCATCAAGGCATTGTCCCCCAAACATTTTTCGTCTCTCAAGAAAATTGATAAAAAAACTTTGGTTACAATCACACTCTTAATATTACTAGCTCTTTTCCTCGCGAAAGGAATCAATGAACCCTTCGGCGACTTCTACATATGGCTAGTTTTCAGCACACCTTTCAGCTGGCTATTTGAACACTCAGAAGTATGGATTCGATACCTATGTCTTGCTTACGCCTTCCTATGCTCACTCCTCCTAGCCCAACTCGTAAATAGAATTCATTCACCAACAGTTCATAAGAAGTACAGGATCACCTTTTTTAAACTAAAACGTCAATTCCCTCAACGCATACAGCAGTATGCTTCCTGGATATGGAATAGTAAAACAGTAATTTCCATCATAGCGATAATTATTTTCTCAGTATCAGTGCGCACTGCAACCATACAGGCTTACCAGTCCAGTCTGTTTCTAGGCGATGGATCACATGTCCTCAGACCATCAGTTCTACCCCAACCATATTACGACGTGAATGATTGGTTTTCCAATGATAATGAAGAATTTAGAACTATCTGGTTACCCATATCTGGTACACCTACTTGGTGGGTTACAGGCGGTCATCCCCCACATCCAATTGGAGATTGGGCCAGTTCCAGACCCATAGCAACCACGAACCATCCGTCACAGAAGACATTTATGTCATTCACACTAGACCGCGCAAGCGCTTATAATAAGTTTGCAGAGCTTCTAGGAATCTTCAACGTAAAATATGTAATTAATCACCAAGACACTTATGGCTCTAATGATAAGCATGTCTATGAAATTCTTAAAGATAATCCAATACTAAGACAGGTCTACAACAATGATTTCCTATACGTTTTTGAAAACGAATATTTTCAGTCATATGTACGCACTTTAAACAAGGCTGTTGTGTGTATAAGTAACCTCAGAGCATTAGATCTATCTTCAACCATATCTACATTCAATATGTCAAATTTAGCGATAATATTTCCGGAGCAACTCCCTGGATTGGGAATGGATGCCCTAAAACATCTGACGAACAACGATTTACTACTATTTTTTAACAAGCCCTTCACCGATCTCCTATTTAACAGCTTAAGCGGCGAGTACATCCATGCCCCATCAAGCTATCTAAGAGGTAACGTTCAGTGGAGAGTGGAAGATAGAGAAGATGTAATGAAGTATGAATTCGATTATGGTAAAGGTTACGTTTATTCACTTGAGAAGCGTCCATTCAGATTTAAGATAGACGTAAAAAAATCATGCACATACGAGGCGTGGGCAAGAGTACTCGGGTGGCAAAGACTCACCTTACTAATCAATGATTTTAATAAAACTGTGGCTGGAGGATCAGAGAGTGAAGGTTTTACGTGGGTAAAGCTTGGGGAACTTATGTTGAATGAGGGAAATCATGAATTAACAATAATCAACGATGCAGGCTGGGGAAACATAAACCTCATCGCAGTTGTCCCCGTAGAAGAGTTAGAGAATAAAAAGGAAACACTGTTAGACTATATAAATGAATCAAATACAAGGATCGTAAATATATTCGATGAAAAACTCTTAGGGCAGAAGAAGTCAACCATTATCAGTTTTCAGGAATCGTTTGATGATATTTCTGAGAAGACGCCTCCATGGCTTTTCAGTGGCAACTGGACTATTACAGACATTGATGGAAACAAAGTTCTATCTCAACTGAATGAGAACAGCGAAAGTACATGGATTAGGGTTGGGAATAATCTGACGATGATGGATGGCTTTTTTGAGGTCAATATAAAACTAAAATCGGGTTCTGTTGTTGGTGTGACTCGTGAACAACAGCAAGGACAATCCTACATTTTTACGTATACGGGTCAGGATAAGAAGTTAATCATTTGGAAGACAGTTGATCAGGACATTATTAAGCTTGGTGAAGCTGATTTTATAATGGATATAGACCAGTGGTATAATTGGAGACTTGAATTTAAAGGTCCACAGATAAGCCTTTATGTGAATGGCACACGTTACATTGACACTGTTGACGAAGAGCCTCCATATGAATACGGACAAATTAGTCTCCACACTTCTTCAACGAAGGCTGATTTCGACAACGTCAAAT
>Ga0114921_10000809_pt1 | contig 13551 bp, 10 predicted proteins | sample BentaG_FD_87016 | JGI IMG/M metagenome (GOLD analysis project Ga0114921, IMG submission 87016) | Deep subsurface microbial communities from South Atlantic Ocean to uncover new lineages of life (NeLLi) - Benguela_00093 metaG | ecosystem: Environmental > Aquatic > Marine > Oceanic > Sediment ...
GGTTTCCTGCATACCGGAATCGAGAAGAACATGGAAGCCAAAGCCTACGAGAAGGCTTTGGTGATGACCGATCGCATGGACTACCTCAACAACTGGGGCAACAACCTTTGTTACTGCCTCGCAGTTGAGAAACTGGTTGATCTTGATGTCCCGGAAAGGGCACAAGTGATCCGGGTACTCCTGACGGAGTTGCAGCGCATCGCCTCACATCTCGTTTTTCTCGCCACGCATGCACTCGATACAGGTGCGATGTCGGTTTTTCTCTACTGTTTCCGCGAACGAGAGATCATCCTCGATATTTTTGAGATGTGCTCCGGCGCACGGATGATGACCTCATACTTCCGACCGGGAGGCCTCTGGCGTGATATCCCCGATGGCTTTGAGGATGCCGTGCGGGATTTTTTGCGTATCTTTCCGCGACGGATCAAGCAATACGAAGCGCTGCTGTCAAAGAATCCGATTTATCTCGATCGAACGAAGGGTATTGGTGGGATCTCGAGTGAGGACGCCCTCCGTTGGGGGCTCACTGGTCCCAATTTGCGTGCTGCCGGTATGGAGTTTGACCTACGCAAGGCCAACCCTTATAGCGGGTACGAGAGGTATGAGTTTGAGATTCCCGTCGGCTCTGTTGGGGATGTGTACGACCGATATCAGGTTCGTATAGAGGAGTTGCGTCAATCCTTACGGATCGTCCAACAAGCGCTCAATAACATCCCTGATGGACCGGTGCGAAGCGACAATCGGAAATTTGTGCCCCCTCCACGTTCAGAACTTGGTACGAGCATGGAGGCGCTGATCCATCATTTCAAATTATGGACGGAGGGTTTCCCAGCACCAAAGGGCTCAGTATTTGTGGCAGTTGAATCACCGCGGGGAGAGTTGGGATGCTATCTTGAGGGTGACGGTGGGCCAAAACCATATAGAGTTCATTTCCGCACCCCTAGCTTTGCGGCCGTCCAGGCGATCCCGGTCATGGCGCGGGGGTACCTGGTAGCTGATTTGGTCGCTATTATCAGCAGTCTTGATGCGGTCTTGGGTGATGTGGATCGCTAATGTCTTGATAAAAGTCTTGGTTGGATGAAAAACGACAAGACCTAGGAGCCTTGCCTGTGCTCGCTGAAAAGTACTCATCGGAGATCAAATCTATCCTTGCGAAATATCCTGCAGACAGGAAGCGATCCGCGGTGTTGCCGTTGATGTATCTGGCACAATGTGAATATGGAGCGGTCACGTCGGGATCGATGGTGGAGATCGCTAATTTACTCGACATAGATGTCACCCAAGTAGCCTCGCTGATAGGCTTTTACACGTTGTTATATGATAAACCTGGCGGTAAGTATCGTATCCAGATCTGTACTGATCTTCCGTGTGCCTTGCGTGGTGCGGAGGAATTTGCCCATGAGTTGTGCGATAGATTAGGCATCCTCCTGGGCGAGACGACACCCGATGGGACGATCAGTGTGGAAGAGGTCATGTGCCTTGCTGCCTGTGATGGCGTGCCCATGTTCCAGGTGCAGGCTCCGGATGGGATCTATTACCACGAACTTCAAACAGTGGAATCGGCACTAGCTGTAATCGATGAGCTTCGTAAGAGGGACGACGATGGCTGATCATATCCTACTCCGCCATCGAGACATCTCTGATTTCGATGAATTGGATGTCTACCTTGAGCATGGAGGGTTCGAGGCCTTAAAACAGGTCGTTACCAGCAAAACCCCCCAGGAGGTCATCGACGTTGTCAAAGCCTCCGGGTTGCGCGGTCGCGGCGGAGCTGGTTTCCCGACTGGTGTGAAATGGAGTTTCCTCACCCCAGGTGTCTTCCCACGCTATGTTGTCGCGAACGCCGATGAGTCTGAGCCAGGCACTTTCAAGGATCGTGAAATCCTCGAACATAATCCGTATCAATTCCTCGAAGGAGTAGCTATTTGTGCTTATGCCGCACAGGCGAACACAGCATATGTTTACTGTCGTGGTGAGTTTTGGGATCTAGCCCACGAACTCGAAAACAAAATAAATGCGTTACATAAAGCTGAGCTGCTCGGTAAAGGACTCTTTGGGACCGATTACGCACTTGAGATCCATGTTTACCTTGGCGCCGGTGCTTACATCTGCGGTGAGGAGACCGCTCTTCTTGAGTCGATGGAAGGAATGCTTGGGCAACCGCGCTTAAGACCTCCGTTTCCTGCCGCTCAAGGACTCTACGCCAAGCCGACGGTTGTCAATAATGTCGAGACCCTAACAAACCTCCCTCCGATTATTATCCGAGGCGCGGATTGGTATCGCAGCATTGGGACCGAAAGGAGCACGGGCCCGAAAGTGTTTTGTCTCTCCGGTAATGTTGAACGACCTGGGAATTATGAATTACCACTAGGCACTCCGTTTCGCGAGTTGATTTACGAACATGGAGGAGGTATTCCAGGGGGTCGGAGGATTAAGGCCCTCCTTCCCGCAGGTGCTTCAGCACCTCTCTTGCCGGCGACCGACGAAGTGCTCGATACGCCGATGGATTATGAATCTGTTCCTGAAGTCGGTTCGCAGCTAGGTTCGGCATCGATCATCGTGATCGACGAGACGGTCAATATCGCTTGGTTGGCTTACAAGACTACCCGTTTCTTCGAACACGAATCTTGCGGGAAGTGTACACCTTGCCGCGAGGGTACCTACTGGATGTACCATCTTCTCCAAAGGATCGAGCGAGGTGAAGCAGCTCTGGAGGACATCGATCTCTTGGACGCTGTCGCGCAAGGGATGGAGGGAAAGTGTCTCTGCGCGTTGGGTGAGTTCGCGATTATGCCAGTGATCTCTGGGATCAAACACTTCCGAGCTGACTTTGAGGCTCGCATCAGGAACGGAAGATGACCAAATCTTTGGTGAACTTGACCATCGATGGAATTGAGGTCTCAGTACCCGAGGGAACGTTGATCGTGGATGCAGCGAAGAAGCTAGGGATCGATATCCCGGTCTTCTGTTATCACCCGAAGCTCGATTCGGTTGGTATGTGTCGTATGTGCTTGGTGGAAATCGGGCGCCCGGAACGTGATCGTTCGACAGGCGAGCCGATCTTAGACGAGAACGGTCAGCAAATCATCAACTTTGGCCCCAATCTGGAGACCTCTTGCACGACGCCTGTCGGTGAGGGTTGGGTCATTAGAGTAAACAGTGAAAAAGCACGCGAGGGACGTAAACAAATTGTTGAATACATATTGACCTCGCACCCGCTCGATTGCCCAATATGCGACAAGGGTGGCGAGTGCCCGTTGCAGAACCAGACCATGGAGCACGGGCCGGGGACAAGCCGATTTCTGTTCGATGAGAAGATTCGCTTCGACAAGCATGTCCCGCTGGGTGAGTTGATCTTCCTCGACCGGGAGCGTTGCATCCAATGCGCTCGATGTATACGTTTTCAGGAAGAGCTGGTCGATGACCCGGTCATCGGATTCACAAACCGTGGTCGACGATTAGAAATCATAACCTCTTCGGACCCTGGCTTCGATTCCTATTTTTCGGGAAATACAACGGATATATGCCCTGTTGGCGCGTTGACGACCGCAGACTTTCGTTTTGGCGCACGACCTTGGGAGCTCAACGCAGCTGCTTCCATCTGCCCTCACTGCCCGGTGGGCTGTAATCTCACGCTCAATACCCGTCGAGAAGCACGCGCAGAGGGAAGGGAAGTGATTAAACGTGTGATGCCGCGTCAAAATGAGCTTGTGAACGAGATCTGGATTTGTGATAAAGGCCGCTTCGCTCACCATTTCGCCTCCAGTGAGGAACGTCTAACAAAGCCGATGGTGCGGGTGGACGACGAGCTAGTGGAGGTCGGTTGGGATGAGGCCCTAGAACGAGCGGCGGAGGGATTGAAGGATGCTCTCAACCGGTCGAAGGAAGGACTGGTTGGAATCGCCGGGGGACGTGCCTCCAATGAAGATCTCTTCTTATTTCATCGGTTTATTGAAGGATTGGGCGGTCAACCGATCCTGGACGACAATCTGGCTGGTGGTGATCTGATCCAAGAAAATGGTGTTGGCCGTGGTACCGATTTGGGAGAATTGGGCTCAGGGGATGTGGTTATGGTGATCGCCTCCGACCTTCATGAGGAAGCACCTGTCTGGTGGTTGCGCCTTAAACAGGCGGTTGAAAGAGGGGTGGAATTAATCGTAGTCAATGCTCGAGCCACCCGTCTGGAACAATATGCGGCTCATATCATTCGGTATCCGTATAAACATGCTGTTCATACCGCGCTAGGTTTTCTTCAAGCCGTGACTGAAAGGGCTGATCTGACCCCGTTCAAGGGTGATAAGAGCCTTCAGAGAGCTGCTATACTTTTCGCGAAGGCAGAGAACGCGATCATCTTCTACGGTGGGGAAGGATTGGACTACACAGGTTCGGAAGCCTTGGTTCAAGCATGCGCTAGTCTGTTAACTGTCACTGGCCACGCTGGGCGTACGAACAATGGATTGATCGCAGTCTGGCCACGAGCTAATTCCCAGGGCGCGTGGGATATGGGTTTACGACCCAATCCATCCGGCCACGCAAAAGCTTTGGAACAGGCCTCGGCTGTCTATGTGATGGGCGCAGATCCGGTGGCTGATGATCCATCACTAGATGGTATTCTCGGGGAAGATACTTTCCTCATCGTCCAAGAACTTTTCTTGACGCCGACCGCGAAAATGGCGGATGTCGTTTTTCCAGCTCGGTCCTTTATCGAGCGCGAGGGGACTTACACCTCAGGTGAACACAGGGTTCAACGCTTCTACCCTGCGGTCCTGCCGCTCGGTGAGACGAAGTCGGATTGGCGCATCGTGATGTCGCTTGCGAACGCGATGGGGATTGAAATGGATCTACCCTCTGCGGGTGCAGTGATGCTGGAGGTCGCTAAGAACGTTCCTGAATACGAAGGCTTGTCCTACCAGGTTCTGTCGGAGTTTGAACCTCAATGGCCCCATGTCGGAGGTCGGAGTTTGTATTTCGGTGGGACCGCTTTCGAAAATACACAAGGTCCTGGGGTTCAAATCGGACCAACAATTTTGCCTGATGAGCCAATTGAGATAACATGGACGATGCCTGTTGAGGAACCGGAGGAGGAGGGCATATTGCTGGTCCCGATCACGCGTCTTTACGATCGGGGCATCACGGTGCGTTCTTCAAAGGTCCTCCATCCACGTCTTGCCAAGTTACATTTGGAGCTCAACCCCAAGGACGCCAGTCGCTTGGGTGTAGGCGATGGCGCTCAAGTTGAATTTCGTTTGGATGGGAGAAGCGTACGACTACCGGCTCGATTGGTGGAAACCGTGCCGGAGGGTGCAGCACTGGTACCACGCAGCCTTGGAGCTCAAGTGGTTACACCGACTCCAGTCCAGATCACGCCGGTGGAATAGTGGGAAGTCAGATGGATATATTCTTGCTCTTAGAATGGGCGATCAAGTCGGTGGTGATCATTGTGATCATCTTGGGAGGGTTTGCGTATCTCACTCTTTATGAGAGAAGAGCGCTTGCGCGTATCCAGACGAGGATTGGGCCTAACCGGGCTGGACCGTGGGGCTTGCTTCAGCCCGTCGCTGATGGCATCAAGCTCATGTTTAAGGAAGAGTTGATCCCCGAGAAATCCGACAAAGTGCTCTTCATCTTAGCGCCAGTGATCACAGTTGTGCCAGCCTTGATCCTGCTGGCCGTGATCCCGATGGGACCAGATATTTTGGGATTCAAAATCGGGCTCGCCGACGGTATCAATGTAGGCGTGCTTTATATTATGGCCGTCGCGTCCATCTCTGTGTACGGCATTGTGATCGCTGGTTGGGCGTCGAATAACAAATATGCGTTGTTGGGAGGATTGCGTGCTTCGGCGCAAATGGTCAGCTACGAACTCTCGCTCGCTTTATCGTTTGTGGGCCCCATTCTGCTTGCGAACTCTATGAGCGTTCGGGAGATTGTCATTGCTCAAAAGGGGCTTTGGTACATCTTCCTGCAACCATTAGGGTTCCTAATCTATCTACTGGCGGCGGTAGCTGAAATCAACAGGGCACCTTTTGATATGCCTGAGGCGGAACAGGAACTCATCGCTGGATACCATGTCGAATACTCCGGATTGAAATTCGCTTTATTCTTCATGGCCGAGTACGGCAAGATGATCGTTATCTGCTTTATCGGTGCGACGCTATTCCTGGGCGGGTACTGGGGGCCTTTCGTAGATCAAGCTCCTTTATTAGGGCCGATCTATCTTTTTGTTAAAGTCATCATTCTTCTTTTTGTGTTGATTTGGATCCGGGCGACATTTCCCCGCATTCGATATGATCGCTTGATGGCTTTTGGTTGGAAGATTATGCTTCCTGCGGCTTTGTTCAATGTGGTGCTTACTGCTGTGATCGTGTTGTTGGGGGGAGGCTGAGGTATGAGGAAGAACCCGTTAGAATTGCTGCGGGGGCTGTGGACGACCTTCCGGAGTATGTTTGAGAGGCCGGTGACCTATCAATACCCGGAGATTAAACGCCCGGTAAGGGAGCGTTTCAAGGGTCGACATGAGTTGAAGCGCTACGAAAACGGATTGGAGAAATGTATCGGATGTGCGCTCTGCGCCGCAGCCTGTCCTGCTGATGCGATTTTTGTGGAGGCAGCCGAGAACACCGACGAAGAGCGTTATTCTCCCGGTGAGCGCTACGCGAGCACCTATGAGATCAACATTCTCCGCTGCATCTTTTGTGGATACTGCGAAGATTCGTGCCCGACGGAGGCCATTGTGCTTGAACAGAACTATGAGATCTCTTTCACCGACCGCAGACAAGCCATTTATACGAAGGACACGCTGCTCGTCCCTGTTCCGGAAAACGGTCGGGGTACACCGATCAAGGTTTCCCCCGGGTCCTTTGACCGGTCGATTCCTGAGATGGAAGATCCGCAGTGATAAAGGGCAACTGGGCACCTGGGCGATTAGGTACTTGGGAGGTGTGGAGCGTCTCAAATAAATCGGAGACCCTAGTGCCCAAGTGCCCAAGTGCCTTAGCGCCCTTAGAAGTGATCATATTATGACCATAGATCTCATCCTCTTCTTCGGTATCGCCTTCATCGCGGTGATCTCAGCGATAAGTATGTTAGTCAGCCGTAACGCGATTTATTCGGCCCTTTTTCTGGTACTGAACTTTGTTGCCATCGCTTCGCTTTACTTGTTACTCAACGCAGCATTCATCGCGATGGTTCAGGTCACGGTGTACGCCGGGGCCATCATGGTCCTATTTCTCTTCGTGATCATGCTGCTTGGGGCCGAAAAGGTCGAGACCAGCCCGAGCCTTCCGTGGCAGCTGCCGGTGGCGATTCTCTTGGGTTTAGTGCTTGTAGCAGAGTTTGCCTACGTGCTCTTTGGTCGAGTGGCACAAGTTGGTGGTGAGCTGGTAGGCGTAGGGGAGGGGTTTGGCAGCCCTGCTTCAGTGGGGCGAACGTTGTTTGATCAGTATCTCATTCCTTTCGAAGTGACGTCTATCCTGTTGCTGGTTGCAATGGTGGGTGCAATTGTGCTGACAAGGGATGACCGAAAGGAGGACCGATGAACGTACCGACGGATTACGTATTGGCTCTCTCAAGCATCCTATTTGTGCTCGGAGTTTTAGGTGTCTTAGTCCGACGCAACGCGATCGTAATTTTCATGTCCATCGAGTTGATGCTGAACTCAGCCAATCTGGCTCTCATTGCGTTTGCACGTGCCATGGCGCCAGCAGCAGAAGCGCAACGTGGGCATGTGCTGGTCTTTTTCGTTATCGCGGTTGCAGCAGCCGAGGTTGCGGTCGGTTTAGCGCTAATCGTGGCGATCTTCAGATCCAAGCGCAGCATCGACGTCGATCAGGTGAGCAGCCTTCGGGGCTGATCTCGGTGGCGGAGGGTGTGGATGTCCTTTAGCGAAGTCCTGCAGGGTGGAAACTTGTTCACCTATGCACCTCTGATCATTGCTTTCCCCCTTCTTGGCTTACTGGTCAATATGATCTTCGGACGCCGATTTGGAGAACGGGCTGTCGGTATCATCGCCAGCGGAGCCGTCGGACTGTCCTTCGTTGTGGCAATACTGCAATTCTTCGCCCTAAGAGCACACCCTGAAGGCACAAGCGTCTTAGTTGCGGATTGGATCACCATCGGGCAGCTAGCCGTTCCTTGGTCGCTGCAGGTTGACACACTTTCAGTGACCATGATGTTGATGGTCACCGGTGTCAGCACCTTGATCCACATCTATGCCATCGGCTACATGCATGAAGATGTTCGCTTCCAGGGCGAACCCGGCCGCTTTACACGCTTCTTCGTTTACTTCAATCTCTTTGTCGCCGCGATGATGGTGTTAGTGACGGCGGACAATTTCCTTATGATGTTCGTTGGTTGGGAGGGTGTTGGCCTCTGTTCTTACCTGTTGATTGGTTTTTGGTACGAGAAAGGCGAAGACGGGATCGGTAACGCTATCGCCGGGAAGAAGGCATTCGTCACTAACCGCATCGGCGACTTCGGCTTTTTAATCGCCATGTTCTTGGTCTTTGGAGCCGTAGGAAGTTTGCAATTTGCCGACGTTTTCCATTGGGCCCACGAGCATGGGCTTGAAAACGTTGGCGTGATCACAGCGATCACCCTCTTCCTGTTGCTTGGAGCGACTGGTAAATCTGCTCAAATTCCACTCTTCGTTTGGTTGCCAGACGCGATGGCAGGCCCGACACCGGTCTCAGCCCTCATCCATGCCGCCACCATGGTCACAGCCGGTATTTACATGGTTGCGCGCAACCAAGCGCTGTATGAAGTGGCAGGACTTTCATCAAACTTGGTGGCGTTGATCGGCGCTGCCACGGCTTTGTTCGCGGCGACGATCGCCGTCGCGCAATTTGACATCAAGCGCGTCTTGGCCTACTCGACGATCAGTCAACTGGGTTTCATGCTCGCTGCGGTTGGCATTGGTGCGCAAGTGGCGGGCATGTTCCATCTCATTACCCACGCGTTCTTCAAGGCCCTACTTTTTCTATCTGCAGGCTCGGTTATTCAAGGCATTGAACACGGTCACCATCATCTAGAGCATGCTGGGGCGAATCCTGAAGGGGGAGAAGCGTTCGATCCAAATGATATGCGGAACATGGGTGGACTCCGCTCGAAAATGAAGATCACTTTCTGGGTGTATCTGATCGGTGCGCTCGCGCTCTCTGGTATCTTCCCACTGGCGGGTTTTTGGTCCAAGGATGAGATTCTAGCTGATGCTAGTCATGAAAGTACTGTGATATTCCTGCTGCTCACTTTGGCAGCTTTCTTCACTGCCTTCTATATGGGCCGCCAGATTCTCATGGTCTTTTTCGGTCAACCACGCAGCGAAGCAGCTGAACATGCACCTGAGAACCCACCTGTAATGACCGTGCCGCTGATCTTGCTGGCAGTAGGCGCGATCCTTGGGGGTGCCCTCAACCTCCCTGGGATACATACATTAACAGATTGGTTAGAGCACACGCTCCACGTGCATGTATCTGAGTTCAACATCATGGTCGCGGGTTTATCGACCGTGCTAGCACTGCTGGCGATTGGTATCGCTTGGTTAGTGTATGGCCGTCAACCCTTGGGTAGGGGTAAACCTGATCCGCTGCGCCGGATGTTGGGGCCGATTTTCGTTGGGATGGAAAACAAATGGTGGGTGGACGAATTGTATCAATTTCTGATTGTGCGACCTTATATCGCCCTTGCGGACATTCTCGCTGATGTTATCGATGGGCGATTTTGGCATGACTGGTTCCACGATACAGTTCTCGCCCGGTCATTCCGGGAGGGAACACGTTGGTTGAATGAGGCGTTCGATATGCGGGTTATTGACGGTATCGCGAATGGTCTAGGAAATATAACCAAAGTAGTCTCTGGTCGGATGCGATTTCTACAAACGGGTTACGTGCGTAATTACGCGCTCTCATTCTTGGTCGGGGTGCTTTTGGTTTTGAGTTATTTTATATTCGGATAGTCCTTGTATCTTAGTAGGGTGTTCCTGTTGAAATGTCATTCTGCGCCGGAGCCCTTCAAATACCCTCAGAGCCTTCGGCTCCGCGGAGGCGAAGGCTCTGAGGGAAATCGAAGGGCTCCTCAGAGTGACATTAACCCGGAATAATCATATTGATGTAGTACTGATTGAGGAATGGCTATGATCTCGTTCACATCGATTTTAACTTGGGTTGCTTTCTTCCCGCTTCTTGGCGTTTTGGTGATTCTTTTCATTCCCAGAGATCGCCCTAATGCCATTCGCTGGACCGCACTGCTCGCTTCAACGGTTACCTTTCTGATCTCCCTGGTGATGTTGTCACAGTTCGACGCCACTGATCCAGGCGTACAGATGGCTATCCGCCACCCCTGGTTTCAATTAGCAGGAGTTGAGATTGAGTACTCCCTCGGTGTGGACGGTTTGAGCATCCTACTCGTCTTACTTACGACTTTTCTTACTCCGATTTCGATCCTCTCGACATGGACAGCGATCGAAGAGCGAGTGAAGGAATTCATGGCTTTCTTCCTCCTGCTCGAGGTCGGTATGGTTGGCGTTTTTGTAGCGCTTGATCTGTTTCTCTTCTATATCTTCTGGGAATTTACGCTTGTGCCTATGTACTTCCTCATAGGCATCTGGGGTGGTCATCGCAAAATCTACGCTGCGATTAAGTTTTTCCTCTACACTATGGCTGGATCGATACTCATGCTCCTCGCTATCCTTTGGCTCGGCATACGATTTGAGACCTTCTCTGTGCCGGATCTCATTGCTCAAGGTAATATCCCTCCCGACATCCAGACATGGCTATTCTTGGCTTTTGCAGCGGCGTTTGCGATCAAAGTTCCCATGTGGCCACTCCATTCCTGGCTTCCGGACGCCCATGTTGAGGCGCCCACAGCTGCTTCTGTGATCCTTGCTGGTGTTTTGTTGAAGATGGGGACCTATGGCTTCCTGCGTTTCAATATCCCTATGTTCCCTGAAGCAGCCGCTCGCTATGCGCCGTGGATGGCCGGTTTAGCAGTGATCGGGATCCTTTACGGTGCTGCCGTTTCCTACGCCCAGCGGGATGTTAAGAAGCTTGTCGCATACTCATCGGTCAGTCACCTCGGTTTTGTGGTGCTGGGCTTATTCGCTTTGAACTCGCAGGGTATCCAAGGCGGTATTTTACAGATGGTTAACCACGGGCTGAGCACAGGCGCTTTGTTTATCATCGTAGGCATGATCTACGAGCGTCGGCATACGCGCGAGATGGACGATTTTGGAGGGTTATGGCGGGTGATGCCCGTATATGCTGCGTTGACCTTGATTGTCACCTTGTCGTCGATGGGTTTACCCGGGCTGAACGGTTTCGTCGGCGAGTTCACCATTCTACTCGGCTCTTTCGGATCCGCAGCCATCGGGTCGAGCTGGTTTGCTGGACTTGCGGCGATAGGGGTGATCCTAGCAGCTATTTATTTGCTATATATGTTCCAGAAGCTCTTTCTTGGTCCGTTGGACAAGGAGGAGAACAAAATACTCAAGGACTTATCTTGGCGAGAAGTTGTAACCTTAGTGCCGTTGATCCTGTTTATCTTCTGGATCGGCCTTTATCCGAAGCCGTTCTTCGATCTGATAGCGCCGGCGGTTGACCAGCTCGTGTCAACCCTTCAAGCGGCAGCGATGGTGGTTCATTAAGCCATGGATATCCGTGATTTGGTTTCTATACTCCCATTGCTCATCCTCGCGGGTTGGGCGTGTATCTTGTTGCTGATCGATCTCTTTGTGCCTCGCGAACGAAAAAGTATCACCGCGATCCTAGCGGCGGTGGGGATTTCGGCAGCTCTAGTTATTAACTTGCTGCAATTAGGCGAAGTTCAGCAAGCCTTCAACGGGATGATTGTCATTGATGGATTCGCCTCGCTTCTAATCACGCTTTTCTTGGCTATCGGTTTAATCGCCGTTGCGCAGGCTTATGATTATATAAAACGTCGCGAGATCGAGCGTGGAGAATATTACGCACTTTTACTCTTCACGTTAAGTGGGATGCTGCTTATGGCAACCGCAGGTGATCTCATCGTTGTCTTCTTGGCACTTGAGCTGCTCTCGATCCCGCTTTATGTTTTGGCAGGCTTCGCACGTCCTCAATTGGAGTCAGAAGAGGCGGCGCTCAAGTACTTTCTTTTAGGTGCCTTCGCTTCCGGCTTTATGGTCTACGGCATTGCGCTTGTCTTCGGCGCGACGGGGACGACGTCCTTAGATGGCATCGTAGCTTCATTTCCCTCGATTCAAGAAACTCCTATGTTACTCTTGATTGGTGCCGGAATGATCCTCGTCGGATTGGGTTTCAAAGTAGCCGTGGTTCCATTTCACATGTGGACGCCGGACGTTTATCATGGTGCGCCCTCGTCGGTGGCGGCGTTTATGTCGATAGGGGCGAAGGCAGGGGGGTTCGCTGCCCTGCTACGTGTATTCCTTGCCGCATTTCCTGAGCTTTCAAGCGCTTGGGCTCCTATGGCGATGTGGATCGCTGCGCTAACGATGGCCTGGGGTAATATCGCTGCCATCGCTCAAAGGAACATCAAGCGCATGCTGGCATATTCAAGTATCGCTCATGCTGGGTATATTATGATGGCACTTCCGGCAGCAGCTGATCCTGCAGTGGCACCCGAGGCTCTGCGGGCAGCCCTTTTCTACCTATTAGGGTACGCCATCACCAACCTTGGTGCTTGGGGAGTGGTTATGGCGATGGAAAAAGCTGAAGGAACCGGATTGGCTATCGAGGATTATGCAGGTTTAAGCAACCGACGGCCAGGTATTGCTCTCGCTATGGCTCTCTTCATGCTTTCATTAACTGGCATGCCTCCAACTGTTGGTTTCATTGGAAAAGTTTACATCTTCAGAGCGGCCATTGACGCTAATCTCATCTGGTTGGCGTTGGTTGGAGTGATCACATCTCTGATCTCCGCATATTTTTACTTGCGTGTGATCGTTGTAATGTATATGCGACCGGGGGAGCCAGAGACTCGTTCGGAGAATTGGTTGAATGCCACCGTATGGCTGACCGCGATTGGGACGATTGTCTTTGGCATCGTGCCAGGACCCTTACTGGCGTTGGCGAGCCATTCATGGTTATCCTCTCTAGTGCCGTAGGAGAATTGATTGTATGAAACCTGTCGCAGGCGATAACCTGCGATGGTTTAAAAAAAAGGTTATTAAGGACATACTGCGATGACATATACACCAAACTGGACCTGCATGATCTCTAACTGTGCCACGTTCACCAAATATCTGCCCCATGTACACTTTTCGCTCTAAGTGATACGATATTCACCTCATGCGTAAGATAATCTACGGCTTACTTATTCTGCTTACTATCTATTACGTGTCCACGCACTACGAAGAACTGAAACAGGTTCTCGAGGTGTTCGGAGAAGGTGATGGGCGTTGGTTATGGGCCGCTATGGGTGTACAGATTCTCTGGATGGTGAACATCGCCGCAGCTTTCCAAGCTTGTTATTCCATAATGGGAGTGAAAGAACGCCTAGCTAGGTTAGTGATCTTGACCTCAGCGGCGATCTTCGTTAACGTAGTTGTCCCCACTTATGGAA
>Ga0114921_10000810_pt1 | contig 13550 bp, 13 predicted proteins | sample BentaG_FD_87016 | JGI IMG/M metagenome (GOLD analysis project Ga0114921, IMG submission 87016) | Deep subsurface microbial communities from South Atlantic Ocean to uncover new lineages of life (NeLLi) - Benguela_00093 metaG | ecosystem: Environmental > Aquatic > Marine > Oceanic > Sediment ...
GCGAACCCACTCCCGGCGAACATCGCCGAGCTTGATCATCGCGCCGGTCAGATCATCGATGCGCTCGACGAGGCCGGGGTCGCCGACGACACCATCGTGGTCTGGGCGAGCGACAATGCTGCCGCGCGGCTGCAAGGCCACCTGGGTGGCAGCTCAGGGCCGTGGCGCGGCTACTTCGGTGGCGGGTGGGAGGGATCGATCAGGGCCCCGGCCATCGCCCGCTGGCCTGGTCACATCCCTGCCGGTGTCACGACGAATGAGATCGTGGCGACATATGACTGGATGCCGACACTGGCCGCACTCACTGGCCAGTCGGAGAACATGCCCACTGATCGGCCCATTGATGGACTGGATATGTCGGCGCTGCTGCTGGGCGAGAGCGATTCGTCTGGCAGGGAGCATTTTGTCTTCCTGGGTACCGACGGCGAGGTTGTGTCGGTGAAGTGGAAGACGATGAAGGTGCATTTCCGCTACACCGACTCCGACTCCTGGACAGCTCCCCTCGTCAAACCACAGGCTCCCTCGATCTACGACTTGTACTCTGATCCCGGCGAGACGTTGAACCTGATGGACTCCGACCTCACGGTCATGTGGGTCGTGCGTGATGCGATGCAGCCACTCATCGAGCTGCAGCTGAGTGCGACGAGATATCCGCACGTCCCGGTCGGCGCCGAATTCACTGGCTACGACGTTTAGTCGCCCCGAACGTCCCGTCGGCGGCGATAGTATCGAACCGCGGTAGGCGCACAGAACCTCTGGTGGCTTCCGGTCAACTCCTTTGCCTCTTTTCTAAAGAAACGAGGCTTCATCCAACCCGCCAGGCCCGGCCAGGCTTGTGGCGCGTGGCGTTCGTTGAGGTGCCAGCCGCGTTTTGTCCCACGGGATGTCTCCGTTCTAAAGAAACGCGGTGGATCACGTCCTGTCTCGGGTCGCACGCCGCCGATCAGGGATTGAATCGCCCCGGTGAGTCCGGAGACTTCCTGAGTTGAGAACTCAGCCGGCGGCTGGTCTCTGAGCTTGAGCCTGGCCGAACCAGACCTGCCGCCCGTGGTCATAAATTATTTTGCTCTCAGGTACTGTCAGGTAGTCGCGAAGCGAATGAATTCCGGGGTTACAATGGTGATAGCCAAGATTCTCGCCGTTTGCCTGTAGGGCTTGCAATTGAGCTAATGTTCGTTGGCTTGAATGGTTGGGGTGTGGTTGAAATCACTGGTCTAAAAGCGGGATAGGGCTCGGTTTATTTCATGAAGCTGAGTTCTAAAAGTATATGATGGCCTGTTCGGAGAATCTGTCATGGAGATAGCAAACAAACGCGCCCTGGTCCTCGGGGGCACATCTGGAATCGGCTTCGCCGTGGCAGAACAGCTCGTGGCAGCGGGAGCGGAAGTGATCGCGGGTGGCTCGTCCGAGACCAGTATCGAGGTGGCACGCTCCAGCACGGGGGACTCGATCGATTATCGCGTGATCGACGTACTGGATCGAGATGCTCTAGCCGGACTGTTTGCTGACACCGCGCCGTTCGACATTCTCGTCAACACCGCAGCGCCCCGGGCTCGTGCTATGGGCCCGTTCCGCGAGTTAGACCTCGATGCATTCCAGGGGGCCTTCGGCAAGCTGTGGGGCTACGTCAATTCGGTGCAGCTTGGGCTCGAGCACATGAGCGAAGCCGGGAGCATCGTGATCATCAGCGGTTCGCCGGCCCGCAAGGCTCCGCCTGGTACGTCTGCTATCTCGACGGTGGGCAATGCAGTGGAGGGCTTCGTTCGTGCGATCGCGCCCGAGATCACTCCCGTACGGATCAATGCGGTCTCCCCGGGGCCCATCGATACGCCGTTGGTCCCTTTGCAAGGGGAGCAGCGGCAACAGTATTTCCAGAAGGTCGTCGGTGACCAGGTCATACCGCGAGTGGGACAGCCGAGCGAGGTTGCTGATGCCGTGATGTTCCTGCTTCGAAACGACTTCATCACCGGCACCGTGGTGGACGTGGACGGAGGAGCACCCCTGCCGTAACCGGATTCCATTTTACCTTATGATTTCTCAATCATACTGCCGAACATATCATCACCCGCCTTTACTATGGCCTTGCTGATAAGTGATAACCATTTGAAATATTTATTAATATAAGAAGGAGTGTAATTATGAACCAAACAGTAATTCAATATGTGCTTTCGCGCCTTAAGGATGAGGGTGTGGCGGATATTTTTGGTGTGCCGGGCGATTATGTATACCCCGTCCTGGACGGTATTCTCGATGATCCCGACCTGGAATGGCGGGGTAATTGTAACGAATTGACTGGCGGCTGTGCCGCGGATGGTTATGCGAGGAGGAAGGGTCTTGGCGCATTCTGTGTGACCTACGGCAGCGAACTTGGATCCTATCTTGCGCTAGCAGGTGCCTTCGGCGAGTTCAGTCCGGTGATCATGATGACCGGCTTCCCGTCGACGGCAATGCAGGCTTCAGGCGAATCGTGGCATCACATGCTCGGTAAACACGAGTATTCGCTCTTTAGCGATATGGCCCGACCGTTGACAGCCGGAGGCGATGCGGTTGCCATCCTGACTCCCGAGAACTGTGTCGCGGAATTTGAACGTGTTTTTGCTTCAGTCCTTTACCACAAGCAACCCGGCGTTCTGGCATTTCCTGCCGATTTGGTGCATCAGCCGATCGTGAACACTGCCGTTCCCGACAACATTCCACTCAAGGATCCACAGAGTGACCCAGTTGCGCTGCAGCAAGCGGTGGACGCCATCGTCGATGTGATGTCGAAGGCCAAAAAAGCCTGTGTCATTCCCGGGATCAAGGTCAGTCGCGCCGGACTTTCGGACCTGGCAAGTAAACTCATCGCGTCCAAGAATCTTCCTTTTGCCACTGCCTTCCAGGACAAGGGCACCCTCGACGAGACTCCCGCTTATATGGGAACCTGGATAGGCCGTTTCGCCAATTTGGAGGTGGAAGAATTTGTGACGTCCTGCGATTGTGTCCTCGGACTGGGACCGGAGCGTCAGTACTTCAACGCCGGATTCTTCACAACCCAGTTTGATCGCAACAAGTCGATTAACGTACAGTTACATAGCGTGCGGGTTGGAAGCGCAGAATACAACGATGTCGAAATGAAGGACGTGCTTGAAGCGCTGCTCAAACGGTTGCCCGAGTGGGATGATATGGGTGCTCCCTCCCGGGTCACAGAATATACTGAGACCACCGGCGGCGGCGATGACCCCATCGATGCAGGCAACCCACTCTACGCACGACTCAAGGAGTTCCTCAAACCGGGAGATATTCTTGTCGGTGACCCGAGTAGCCCTGGGATTTCTTGCAACTATTTAATCCTTCCTGAAGGAGTCAGCTACGAGAGCCAGGCCCTGGCTGCGTCAATCGGCTGGGGCACCCCGGCATCGCTTGGCGTCGCGGTCGCGGAACCTGATCGCCGCTTAGTCCAGATCGGTGGCGAAGGTTCCCACCAACTGACGGCCCAGGAGATCGGGCAGTTCTACAAGTTTGGCTTGAAGCCTGTCATTATGGTTGTCAACAACGACGGCTACCTGGTCGAGCGTTACACCTGCCGGGATCCAGAAGCAAGCTTCAACGACCTGCCTCAGTGGCAGTATTCCAAGCTACCTGAGGTTTTCGGCTGCGAGGACTGGTATTGCGTCAAAGTGACAACCACGGGCGAACTGGATGCTGCTCTTGAAAAGGCGAATAGCTGCGATACAGGGGTCTACATAGAAATCGTTACCGACAGGTACTCCATGCCACCATTAGCTGAAGTCATGTTCGAGCTGACACGACCAAAGTTCGGTCAGAAGATCACCTGGGAGGAGTGGTACTCCGAGTTTAAGAAAGGAAATAACGTCCTCGCGCCGAAGCTATAATCTTTGCCCGTGACAGTACGGAACAGCTTGATATGGAATATCCAATATCGGATCTATGTGATGAATACCGTGATGAAACCAGTGTCTTTCCCGAAGGTTTTATCAACTTTGGCCGCAAGAAATTCCTGTGCGCCCCAGCCAAAACAGTGCGCGCTCACTGCAATTTGGCGGGCCCGATTGCAATATTGAAAAGCCCCGGCGAAGGTCGTGTTTTTGTACTGGATCCGGATAGGACAGATTATTACGCTGTTTTTGGGGGCAAAATGGCCCATCTCGCGATGGAAAGTGGGTGGGCCGGCGTTATTGTTAATGGCTATGTACGTGACGCGGATTATATCGCATCGCTGGATTTCGGTGTCTGGGCGCTCGGCGCCTGCCCCCGCCGCCCCTGGGAAGAAGAGACGCCGATGGAAGAGGATGCGACGCTGACCATCGGTGAAGCAACCTTAACCACGGGTCATTACATTTACGCTGACCCAGACGGCATAATCGTCGCAGACCGAGAGCTTGAATGGCATGACCCGTTAACCACTGTTTAATGGGCTTATGCAATTGATCCGTTACACCAGAATTCACGGAGAATTACCATGAAAACCAGGGCCGTATTCATGCACATGGCTCCCGGCTCGATCGAAGATATTGCCCTCGCATCAACGCCAGACGGATTCACCATGAGCAAGATCAGGAGCCAGGCCAGCGATGACGAGAAGATAGAGGCGCTTGCCGATGCTGAGTTTCTGCTCGGCTTCGGTCCCATCCTGTCAGAAGCTGTATTAGGCGCTGCTCCAAAGCTCAAGCTCATTCAGCTTGCATCGGCGGGTTATGACACCCTGGATCTGGATGTGCTAAGGAAACTCGGGATACCACTTGCGACATCAACGGGAATCAACGCCGCGGTCGTGGCGGAACACACCGTCTTACTGATCCTGGCGCTGCTACGCAAACTTCCTCAGGCAACAGCACGTGTCGCTGAAGGCGGCTGGGTCATGGACAGTCCCGCCAGCGATCCTTTCACGTACCACGATCTCGTCGACAAAAAGATTGGGATTGTCGGATTTGGCAACATCGCGCAGCAAGCAGCCAAACGACTTCGGGGTTTCGATTGCCACTTGCAAGTTTACAATCGGCCGAAAATCAACGACAAGCAACAACGGGAGTTTGGTGTGACCCAGGTCGAACTACAGGAATTGATGGAGACATCCGACGTAGTCACATTGCATGTCCCGCTAACTTCGGACACTGAAAATATGATCGGTCGAGCGCAGCTGGCGTCAATGAAGTCCTCCGCAGTGCTCATCAATACGGCACGCGGCGCAGTTGTGGACGAGTCCGCGCTCATCGAGGCCCTGCAGGAGGGTGAAATTCTCGGCGCCGGACTGGATGCAACCACCGAAGAGCCCCCGGCATCCGACAACCCACTGCGCACGATGGAGAACGTTATTCTTACTCCGCACGTCGGTGGATCACTCGAAACCATGCGGCGGGTGTTCGAGCATTGCTGGCAAAATATCCAGGGCGTACTCGACGGTCGAGAACCGCGCAATCTCGTTGACAATTAAACGAACGGGCACGAGTAGGGCCTGGAAAATCTCTTTATTTGAGCCGGGACTTACACGAATGTCGGTACGACGTTAGAGCCCTTACAAATAGTGGGCTCAGGAATAGGGTGATTTACGTAATAAAAAGACTGTCTAAGGATTCCACCTTAGACTAGAAAATAGTTTAGTAAGAGTAGGTAGATATCTAGCCGGACTTCATCTAACTACTTGATTTTAAGGTAACAGAAAAAATGGTGGGCCCGGGAGGACTTGAACCTCCGACCAATGGATTATGAGATTACATCGTCGTGATGGGAAACCGCCGCAGAACAACAATGTCACGTCTGATTCCTTCCAACCACGTAGCGGATATTTATGCGAGTCATACCCGTGCCGGACGCGCAGCACTCTACTTACGAGGCTCTGTTGGCCTTCCCTCCGATGAGCTGTTCGCGATCCCAGCAATCCCCACGGCGTCGGTCTATGTTGAGAGCTCAATGACTCGAGAAATCTGAGACGTTGCCTCCGTGCGGGCGGGCTGCAACCACGACGTCAATCCCAACCCTCAGCCACGGCGGTGCCCCCGCGCGACACCCATGAACCCGCAGTAGCACCACAGGAATCCCGACCGAGCGTTTGCCGGACCAGGCCATGACTGGCGAACAACCGTCAGTTCCCAGAACCACGCCGGTCTGTAACAAGACCTCAAAGATCCGATAAAGCTCAGGCGTCGGCCCCAGGGCCTGACAGTCGTTCGGGACTAAGTAGATAAATCCACTTGCCGCCGCGGGATCTCGGCTGCGATTTGGTCCATCAGAGCGGTGTAGCGGTTGGCTTCGCGATGCTGGCCGGGTTTTCCACTGCTGATGAGACCAGCTGCAAGCCTGCGCTCGGGATCGGCCCAGACGGCGACGTTGACCAATCCGAGATGCCCGAATGCGGCCGGTGCATTGCGCCCGAACGGCCCGAACCGCTTCGACCCCAGCATGAATCCGGTACCCCAGCGAAGTGGCATCAGCCCGTTCGCCATATCCGGCCGCAACCGCCGACATTCCGCCACCGCACCACTCAGGGTTTCCGGTTCCAGGAGGCGTACACCATCGAGTTCACCACCGCGGCGCAGGATTTCGGCGAATCGGGACAGCTCATAGGCGGTAGACACCGTGTTGGAGGACGGCATCACGCCGGTGAGGAATATCGGATCGTTGGTAAAGGGAATGATTTCGTGCAAGGTTCCGCCGATCGCCTTGCGGAAGGCTGCCGCGATCGGAGCGGGCAACGGCGTACCGGTGGCGTGGCTGGGCGCCACCAGTGAAATATCTTGCGCTGCAACGCCGTAATTCGTCCAACGGAATCCCAGCGGATCGAGGATCTCGGTAGCCAGGGTGTCCCGGATGTTCTTGCCGGTGGCCGCTGAGACGATCTCGCGGGTAAGGATGCCCCACGTCGCCGCATGGTAGAGATGCAGCAATCCCGGCCGGTAGATCGGCTTTAGCTCGCCGAGCTGTTCGCGGGCGTACTCGCTGTCGTTCATCCGGTTGACGTTGGGCCTGCGTTTGGGGGCGAATGGGACACCTGCGCTGTGGGTCATCACGTGCCGGATCGTGGTGCGGTCCTTGCCGTGACTCGTATAGCTGGGCAGATAGTCGCAGACGCGATCGTCGAGCGAGAAGCATCCGCGTTCGACGAGTAGGTGGACGAGGGTCGTGGTGATTGCCTTGGCCGCCGAATAGACGCAGAACGGCGTTTCCGTCGTGACCGCCACCTTCTCGGCGTCGGGCGGATCAGTCGGGGCGTTGCCCCAGCCGTGCCCGATCGCGCGGTTGAGGACGACCCGTCCGTCGTGGCGCAGACACAACTGGATCGCGGGGTGCATTCCCGCCCGGTACCAGTGACGGGTGGCTTGCCAGATCCGGTCGACGGCGGCACCGTCGATCCCGGTGTGGTCTTCTTCGCCGATTGCCGTGACGGTGTCGAGGTCGGCTGGGACGTCGATCCTGCCGGGCATCCTGCCGGGCATCCTGCCGGAGCCTGCCATACTCACGATTCTTTGCGCAACGTCGCGGCGAGGTGGTGTTGCAGCGGTTGCCCGACCGCGCCTAGCCGCAGCGTGTAGGTGAGCTCCTCACCTTCGATGCGAATCGAACGACTCAGCGCGGTCACGTCTTTCGCTGATGCAGTGAGACCGATCGCCGTCGCGCCCAGCTCCATCTCGATCGTGGTGTCGGTAACCGAGAGCGCACCCTCTTCGATCTCGGTGATGCCGGTCGGATGGGCCAGCACCAGTTCGACCCGCCCCGGGGACGGCACCCGCACGTAACCGGTCTCCGCGTGCAGCGGCCGACCGTCATCGAGGGCCTTCGTCCGTTGGTCGTAGCGCAGGAATGGCTTGCCGACATGTCCGAAGGAGACTTCCTCGGCATAGCCGAACGGCGAGATGGTCGGGTACTCGCCGGCGCCCTGACCTGCCCAGGTGCCAAGCAGTGGAGCGAGGACAGCGATGTCGGGATGTAGGTCGGCCACGTTCGCCAGGGTACGTGTGCCTACTCGCCGGTGAACTGCGGCGGCCGCTTGGTGAACGCCGCCGTCATGCCTTCAGTCAGATCCTTGGACGGTAGGAACGCAGCGTTCCAGGCCGCGACGTAGCGCAGGCTCTCCGACACCCTCGAACTACGTTGCTGGTCCAGGACATCCTTGACCCCACTGACCGCCAGCGGCGGGTTGGCCGCGATCTCGGCGGCCGTGGTGCGCGCAGCGGCCAGCGTCGCTTCAGCGTCGTCGTAGACGTCGTTGACCAGGCCGATCTTCTCGGCGCGGGCCGCGTCGATGTCCTTGCCGGTCAGCGTCAGTTCCCGTAGGTGCCCGTCGTTCAGGATCAGCGGAAGCCGGGCCAGGCTGCCCATGTCAGCGACGATGGCCAGCTTGACCTCACGGACCGAGAACTTGGCATCGGCGCTGGCGTAGCGAATATCGACCGCCGAGATCAGGTCGACGCCGCCGCCGATGCACCAGCCGTGCACCGAGGCGACTGTCGGCGTGCGGCAGTCCGCGACTGCGTTGATCGCTTTCTGCATCCGCAGCAGCTCGGCGTGGAAGTCAGTGCGGGGGCGGGCAAGCCCGCCGTCAGAAAGCACGCCGGTCAGGGTGCCCTCCATCGCGGGTAGGTCGAGGCCGTAACTGAAGTTGCGTCCTGAGCCGGTGATGACGATCGCCCGCACGTCAGGATCGGCGTCCAGCGCTGCGAACACCTCGGGCATCTCCGATCAGAAGGCCGGGCCCATGGCGTTGCCCTTGCCCGGGCCGACCAACGTCACTTCCGCGACCTGGTCCTTGGTCTCAACGGTGACCGATTCGTATGCGTCGCCCATTACACCTCCTTGCGTGGGGGTCTTTGAACCTGAGGTTACTGCTCCTGCGGACAACCGCAGACAGACACCGACAACCCATTGACCCAATGCGTTAGTGGCAGCTAACGTATTGGGTGTGCTCGACATGCTGGAGGTTGCAGCAGAGCCGACTCGCCGTCGGTTGTTGCAATTGCTGGCTTCCGGCGAGCGTACCGTCACCGAACTCGCGGCCCAGTTTTCGGTGACCCGTTCGGCGATATCGCAGCATCTCAGGGTCCTGGCCCAGGTCGGCTTGGTCGCAGCCCGCAAGCAGGGACGCGCTCGGTATTACCGGCTGGATGAGGGGGGAGTCGCGCAGCTGCGGTCGCTCTTCGACTCGTTCTGGAGCGACGAGCTTGACCGCCTCGTCGTCGACGCAACACACCGGTCGCCGCTACAAGGCCGCCATAACTAGAAGGAGCCCCCGCCATGTTCGACAAGACAGTGGTCGTGCCGCTGGACCCGACCGCCACGTTCGCGCTCGTGACCGAGCCAGACCGACTCCGCCGGTGGATGACCATCGCCGCGCGGGTGGACCTGCGCGCCGGCGGCGAATACCGGTGGACGGTCACCCCGGGTCATACCGCAGCCGGCACATTTGTCGAGGTCGAACCGGGACGCCTGGCGGCGTTCACTTTTGGCTGGGAAGACCACGGCGATCCGGCTCCTGGTGGGTCCACGGTCACGGTGACCCTTACCCCGGTCGACGGCGGAACCAACGTCCGGCTGGTTCACGACGGACTGACCGACGAGCAGGCCGTCCGGCACTCCGAGGGTTGGAACCACTTCCTCGATCGCCTGGTGACCGCCGGCGAGGTCGGCGATGCCGGCCCCGACGAATGGGTGGCCGCACCAGACCCCATCGACGACCTGTCGAGCGCCGAAGCCACCTTGGCCGTTGTGCAGAGCGTGCTTCGTGGCTTGGACGAGGCCGATCTGTCCAAGCAGACGCCGTGTACCGAATTCGACGTGGCGCAGCTGGCTGACCATCTGCTGGGTGCGTTGGCGTCGATCGGCTCCGCGGCCGGCGCGGCCATGCCGCCACGCACAGACGACGCGCCGCTGGAAGTCCAGGTGGCCGACGCGGCGCAGGCAACCCTGGAGGCCTGGCGAAGACGTGGCCTGGCCGGCCAGGTCGACCTGAACGGAAACCAAGTTCCGGCGCTGTTGCCGACCGGCGTCTTGTCGCTGGAATTCCTGGTCCATGCTTGGGATTTCGCCGTAGCAACCGGGCGGGAGGTGGTGGTTTCTGAACCGGTGTCCGACTACGTCTTGGGGCGGTGCCGCCAGATCATCACGCCGCAGGCGCGCAAGGGCCCGGGCTTCGCGGACCCCGTCGCAGCGGGAGCCCACGCAAATGCTCTTGACCAGCTGGTCGCCTTCACCGGGCGCACGCCGACCAGTGTTCAATCATCCGCCAACTAGGAGATAGGGATCGTCATGCCAACACGAACCGAATACGCCCAGGGCACACCGAACTGGGTCGATCTGCGTACAACCGACCAGGCCGCCGCCAAGAAGTTCTACACCGCGCTGTTCGGCTGGTCCTATGACGACAACCCGATGCCCGACGGTGCGGTCTACGCCATGGCCGAGCTGAACGGACAGAGCGTCGGCGCCATCGCGTCGCAGCCTCAGGGTGCGCCCGCGGGCATGCCGCCAATGTGGAACACCTACCTTGCCTGCGACGACGTCGATGCCGCGCTTGGCAAGGTGCCCGGTGCCGGTGGCCAGGTGATGATGCCGGCCTTCGACATCGAGGATGCCGGCCGGATGGCGTTTGTCACCGACCCGACCGGTGCCGCGGTGGCGCTCTGGCAGGCCAACAAGCACATCGGTGCCACGCTGGTCGGCGACAGCGGAGCGTGCGTCTGGAACGAATTGATCACCGACAAGCCCGAATCGGCGTTGCCGTTCTACGAAGCCGTCGTCGGCATAACAGCCAACACTGTCGAGATGGCACCGGGTCAGACCTACACATTGCTGCATGTCGGCGAAGACCAGGTAGGGGGCGCCACCACACCCCCGATGGCCGAGGTTCCGAACCACTGGCATGTCTACTTCGCCGTGGCCGACGCCGACGCCACCGCGGCGAAGGCCGCCGAGCAGGGCGGGCAGGTCTACGCGGCACCCTTCGACATTCCGACGGTCGGGCGCTGCGCGGTGCTGGCCGATCCGCAGGGTGCGGTGTTCAGTGTGCTGACGCCGGCGCCTCAGCAGTAGCCGCTGCGGCGGGGAGACGCGCTCAGATCCAGCCTCGGGCGAACTCGATAAGGGCGTCGTTCTCCGCTGGGGCGCCGGTCGTGACCCGCACACCGTCGGAGCCGTATGGGCGGACCACGATTCGGGCGTTGGCAGCCTGCTCGACGAAGTCCGGAGTGCGTTCGGCCAGCGGTAGCCATACGAAGTTGGCCTGCGACGGCGGCAGTGTGAATCCGGCGTCGCGCAGCGCGGCGCTGACCCGGGCGCGCTCGGCTACCACGGCGTTGGTTCGGGCCAGCAATTCGTCAGCGGCGGCCAGCGAGGCGATCGCCGCGGCCTGCGAGACGCTCGTCAGGCTGAACGGCACGTAGACCTTGTTCAGCGCGGTGATGATTGCGGGGTCGCCGACGGCGTAACCGACCCGCAGGCCCGCCAGGCCGTAGGCCTTCGAAAATGTGCGCAGTACAACGACATTGTCGTGCGAACGCACCAGGCGCAGGCTGTCGGGATTGCCCTCGCGGAGGTACTCGACGTATGCCTCGTCCATCGCGATCAGGATGTGCGGCGGGACGGCCGCGACGAAGCGGGCCAGCGCCTCTGGCTCGACGACCGTGCCTGTCGGATTGTTCGGGTTGCAGATGAAGATCAGCTGGGTGCGGTCGGTGATCGCGGCGAGCATCGCGTCGAGGTCGAAGGTGTGGTCTTTCAGCGGCACCCGAATTCCACGGGCCCCGGCGACCCGGACCTGCAGCGGGTAGATCTCGAAGCTGCGCCAGCCGAACAACACCTCGTCGCCGGTCGACGTGGTGATCTCGATGAGCTGCTGACACAGGCTCACCGATCCGCAGCCGGCGGCGATGTGCTCGGGTGCGAAGTCGACATGCTTGGCAAGCTGCGACTTGAGTTCGGTGTAGCCGTTGTCCGGGTACCGGTTGACGGTGTCGGTGGCCCTGTCGATCGCCGCCCGGACGCTGGGCAGCGGGCCAAGCACGGTCTCGTTGCTGGCCAGTTTGATCGCTCCCGGCACGGACTTACCCGGCGTGTATGCCGGCAGGTCGGCTATTTCAGGGCGCAGACGGGCGGTCACTTCGACAGCATATGTCCAGCGTGTGTACGCTGTGCCGGCGGTGGTTCCGGGGCTTAGCAGTCGTCCGGTACCCTCGGAAAGTTCGGGAGGCGTGCCAGAGCGGCCGAATGGGACTCACTGCTAATGAGTTGTTCCTTCACGGGGACCGGAGGTTCAAATCCTCTCGCCTCCGCTGCGGCCCGTGGAAGCCGGGCAATAAGATCCAGCTGCACAACTGAAGACAGGCGCCCGTAGCTCAACGGATAGAGCATCTGACTACGGATCAGAAGGTTGGGGGTTCGAATCCCTTCGGGCGCGCCCGGCCTGTGACCGGCCAGCCATCCTGGTACACCACTGGGACCGCTACTTCCACACCTCGGGTGCAGACAACAGGCGTTGTTGGATGGTGATCGCCCGACGCAATGCGCCGCGCTACACCAGGCGCAGGCAGCCCGTCGCGTGAACCTCGGCGGGCCGACGACGGGGTGGGACGCCGGAACAGGTGTCACATTTGTGACAGCTAACCGTGAGACAGTCCGACAGGAGATTGAAGGTGACAATAGAAGGTGACAATAGATTGTCACCTGACCTCTGGGCGAGGAGCCTCGCCTGGAACGCGTTGCGCTCCGACGAGCGCGGCACAGGCCCGCATACCTCGTATAAAGTGGGACACCAGCCGTACACTATTTCCGCAGCTGAGGAAAGGACATCACGAATGTTAGAGAAGATCGCCTTGATCTTTTCGTTGGCATTCGTCAGTGTCGTAATAGCAGCGCCAGCCCAAGCTGATGATTGCACTAGTTCCGGGGGCGTCACCATATGTGCGCAGGGCGATGCGCGTGGGTCAGACACTGGCAAAGACCCTGCCTCTTCGGCGCATGAGTATCTCGTCCCCTGCGCTGTGGACGGGTTGTGTGACGGCTCAGATTTTGATTTTGCTGAGCCTCAGGAGCCTGACTCGCCGGGTGATGGTCGACCCGACCGTCCCCTTCGACCCAACCGTCCCCTTCTGCCCAACCGTCCCGGCGGCGGTATCGGGCCGCGGTAGTAAACGTACCGGTTCGGATGTGGTGGTGCCGCAGGCGTTCCTGCTGCTGAACATCGTGACGGCGAGCTAGCAGGCTTCCGTCGGGCAGGGAAAACGTAGTCGATTCGTCGGCCGGTGAGCGGTCTTCAAGAATCAGATCTGGCGACGATGGTTATCGGCTAACCCTTTCCAGCCCTGTGACCCCGTCTTCGCCGCCGCCGGGGGGGGGCGGGGGGAAGCCCTCGACGCCTCGGACCCGGCCCGGCACGGACTGCAGTTTTTGTTGGCGACAGGATTCTGACTTTGTAGTGGGCTTTGTATCAAGCACTGCATTTTGACCACCTCACGTTGCGGTGGGGCTGTGAGTGTCACGTGGGTGTCACAACTCATCAAGAACTCCCGTGCGGACGGCGACGGACTGCCATGGACCCGTGTGGTCTTGATGGCGCAGGTCAGAGC
>Ga0114921_10000811_pt1 | contig 13539 bp, 10 predicted proteins | sample BentaG_FD_87016 | JGI IMG/M metagenome (GOLD analysis project Ga0114921, IMG submission 87016) | Deep subsurface microbial communities from South Atlantic Ocean to uncover new lineages of life (NeLLi) - Benguela_00093 metaG | ecosystem: Environmental > Aquatic > Marine > Oceanic > Sediment ...
CCACCGAGGCTGGCCAGGCTGGCCAGGGTGCCCAGCCCCGGCTCGGCCCGCGCGGCGAACGCGGCGACGCCGGATGCCTGCGAGGACGACAGCGCGGGGCTCAGCGCGGCCGCCGTAAGCCAGGGCAGCGCCGCGACCACCGAGCATCCCAGCGCCGCGGCGGCACACGTCGCGCGCGACCGGCCCGCTCCGGGCACGGCCACGCACGCGCACGCCACCGTCGCCGCCAGCATCAGCCCGGTCGGAGTCAGCCCGGCCAACGCTATCCAGAACGCCAAAGCGGCGAACTGGGCCCACCCGCTTCCGGCCGACGGGGCGGGCGAACGCAGCCGCAGCATCGCCGTTGCCACCCAGGGAAGGCAGCCATAGCCCACCAGCAGGCTCCAATGTCCCTGCAGCAGGCGTTCGGCGACATACGGATTCCAGATCGCCAGGGTGATCGCGACGAACTGTCCGGACAGCCCGGCGTCGGGAACCACCTGGGCGGCCAGCATTGCAGCACCCCAACCGGCCAGCCACAAACCGGCGATCAGCAGCACCTTCACCACCACACCGCCGTCGAGCAGATGCGAACTCAGGGCGACCGCGAAGTCCTGCGGTGCGGCGCGCGGTGCCGATTCCGACAACCCGAGAGCGGCATCGGACAGATACGACCTCGGCGTGGACACCGCGTCGCGAAGCAACAGGTAGCCGGGGGTCAGCAGCGGCGCCGTCACCAGCAGAGTCAACGCCAGCGAATAGCCCGGCCCGGCCCACTGATGAGCCCATCTGTACGCCCGGATCACCCTTGCTAGCGCCGGTCGGGCGGGTCCGGATCGTCCTTACCGCCCCCGGGATGCAGGTCGGCGCGCTGTGCGGGCAGCTTTACGGTCTCGGCTTCTGCCCCGGGTACCGGTTCGCCCGACGGTCCGCGCGGGCCCAGGAAGCCGTGGTCGGCGTTGTCCAGGCCAGGGTCGATCAGTGCCGATTCGGCCCGTAGGCTAAAGGAACCCAGCGACCCTCCGCCGATCAGGGCGATGAGCCCTGCCGCGGCGAATGTGATCGGCAGGATCCGCGACCATACCGCAATCCGGTCACGCTCGTCGCGGGCTGCGTTGACCTGCGATTCGACCGTCTCCTCGTTTGAAGTGACCCGGTAGTCCGCCATCGCCAACTCCGGTTTGGCCGGGTCGCGTGCGTAGTAGTGGTTGGCGTGCTCTTCGGCCTTGACGATGGTGCCCGACACCGGATCTACCCAGAAGGTGCGCTGTGCGGCGTAGTAGCGGGACATCGTGATCTGCTCGTCCGGTTCGCCCTCCAGACCCCACTGCGCCGCGGTAGCGGTGACTTCGCTGTCCTCGTCCTCGTCGTACAGCGACGCGTACTTGACCGGGTCGACCAACTTGCCGTCGGCGTCGTAGCCCACGTTCTGGGTGAACCGATACGTGGTCAGCCCGTTGACGTCATCTTCACTGCCGTAGTTGGTGTCGAACGCTTTCTGGGCTATCGGGTCGAAGTACGGGTAGGTCTTCTTCTCGGTATTGAACGGGAAACGGTGGGACAGGCCCTCGTGGGGCAGCGCGATGTTCGTGGGCGGCTTCTCGTCCTCCATGGTGCGCGGCTTCTGCACAAAGCCGCCGGGATGGGTGTCGTCCGAAACCGCCATCGCGGTGGAGCGGTTCAGCGTGACCGTGTCGACCATGGCCAATAGCAGGCCGTTTTCCTTCTGCTTATCGGTGCGCCGCACCGAGGTGCCGACCTGCAGCGTGACCACATCGGCGTTGGCGGGCGACTCGACGCTGATCTGCTGCTGGGACACCAACGGAACGTCGTTGTCAATGACGAAATGTTGACCGGACAGCGACTCTGGGTCGAGCGCGGTTCCGGATCCGTCACCGACCAGGGTGGTGTTGAAATCGAGAGGAATCTTCTTGATCTGTCCGGCGGTGTAGGTGGACAGCAACGCCGCGGCGATCAGTAGGGCGGCTCCGAATCCCAGGATGCCGCACGCAGCGATACGCAACTTGGCCGCTCGGTTCACTTCGCCGCGCCCTCCTCCCGGTCAGCAAAACCGGCACCCGGTCTGAAAACCCGCCCAAAGTCTTTCGTTGCGACCCGCTCCGGCCAGGCAGCGGGGCAAAACCGGTTTGACCCTAACAGCAGAACGTAAGGCGTCGGCTTAGTACCCGCTGCCCACTTCGGGCACCCAATAGGTCGTCGGCGGTCCCACGACCTGCACACTGGGTGCAATGATTGGGCGCGCTGAGCACGACCCCCAGGTGGGCGGAACCCGCGGGTTCCTGCCCGCCGTCGAGGGCATGCGCGCCTGCGCCGCCGTCGGCGTGGTGATTACCCATGTGGCCTTCCAGACCGGGCATTCCACCGGCGTTGCGGGACGGTTGTTCGGACGCTTCGACCTGGCGGTGGCGGTGTTTTTCACGTTGTCGGGTTTCCTGCTCTGGCGGAGCCACGCCGCCGCGGCCCGGGGGAATACCGGTGCGGCGCCACGATCGACCGGGCACTACCTGCGATCGCGGGTGGTGCGGATCATGCCCGGCTATCTGGTGGCGGTTGTCGTCATCCTGAGCCTGCTGCCCGCAGCCGCGGGAGCCAGCCTGACCGTGTGGCTGGCGAACCTGTCGATGACCCAGATCTATGTACCGCTGACCCTGACGGCCGGGCTGACCCAGATGTGGAGCCTGTCCGTCGAAGTCGCCTTCTACCTGATTTTGCCAGTTCTGGCGCTGCTCGCGCGACGGCTCGGAGTATCGGCTCGGGTTCCGGTGATCGCGGCTGTCGCCATCGCCAGCTGGGCATGGGGCTGGATTCCGTTTGATGCCCCCTACGGGATCAACCCGTTGAACTGGCCGCCGGCGTTCGCCTCATGGTTCGCCGCAGGCATGCTGCTGGCGGAGTGGGTGGCCAGCCCTATCGGCCTGCCGCACCGGCTGGCCCGCCGCCGGATCCTGATGGCGCTGGTCGCGCTGGCTGCGTTCGGAGTCGCGGCGTCCCCGCTGGCGGGTCCTGAGGGGCTGGTCCCGGGCACCCCCGCGCAGTTCGCCGTGAAGACGGCGATGGGTGCGGTGGTGGCGGCAGCGCTGGTGGCGCCATTGGTGCTGGACCGTCCCGACACCGCGCACCGGCTGCTGGGCAACAAGACCATGGTGACGCTGGGCCGTTGGTCCTACGGGCTGTTCATCTGGCACCTCGCCGCGCTGGCCATGGTGTTCCCGGTCATCGGGGAGTTCCCGTTCAACGGCCGGATGCCGGTGGTGCTAGTGCTGACGCTGGTTTTCGGCGTCGCGATCGCCGCGGTCAGCTATGCGCTGGTAGAGGCGCCGTGCCGGGAGGCGCTGCGGAGCTGGGAACGGCGGCAGGAAAATCGGGACGGCCGTCCTACCTCGCCCCCGGACAGCGCAGTCACTGCCGGGGCCACGCCGGTCGGCCTGTGATGAGCTAGTACCCGCCGGAGTGCTCGAAGATCCGGCGCGGGTTGTCGACCAGCATGGCGGTGATCTGCTCGTCGGTGACCCCACGGGCGCGCAGCGCGGGGAGCACGTCGTTGTGAATGTGCAGAAAGTGCCAATTGGGCAGTGCAACCGGCAGCGCTGCCTCCGGCAGCCAGTCGATGAAGCACGCCGCGTCGTGCGAGAGCACCATCTTGTCGGCGTGACCGCGGTCGCACATCCTGGCCACCGTGTCGACGCGGTCGGAAAACGACAGCATGTTGTCCAGGCCGAATCGGTCCATGCCGAGATAGGAGCCGGTAGCGATCAGTTCTTCGAGGTACCCGACGTCGGTGGTGTCGCCGCTGTGCCCGATGACGACCCGGGACAGGTCGACCCCCTCCTCGGCGAAAATCCGCTGCTGGTCGAGCCCACGCCGGGTAAGGGCATGGGTGTGGGTAGAGATCGGCACGCCGGTGCGGCGGTGTGCCTGAGCTACGGCCCGCAGTACCCGCTCGACGCCCGCGGTCACCCCCTGCTCGTCGGTGGCGCACTTGAGGATCGCCGCCTTGATCCCGGTGTCGGCGATGCCTTCTTCGATGTCCCGGACGAACATGTCGGTCATCGTCTCGGGTCCACCCGCGGCGGTACCCGGCCCGGCGAAGTGGAAGTACATCGGAACGTCGGCGTAGGTGTATATGCCGGTGGCGACGACGATGTTGACGTCGGTTTGTGCGGCGATCCGCGCCACCCGGGGGAGGTAGCGACCCAACCCGATGACGGTGAGATCGACGATGGTGTCCACACCGCGCGCCTTCAACTCGTCCAGCCGCGTGATGGCCTGCACCTCGCGGCGGGCTTCATCGCCCCACGTCTCCGGATAGTTCTGCATAATCTCGGTCGAGAGCACAAAGACGTGCTCGTGCATCAGCGTCACCCCGAGCGCTGCTATGTCGATCGCGCCCCGCGCCGTCTCTACCCGGGCTCTGTTCGCCATTCGGTGTCTCCCGCCAAACTCTCGTCGGCGCTTCTGTTCGCGCCCACTGCAGTTGCAACCAGCATGCCGAGTGCGATCAGCGCCAGCAGCTGAACAACCCACCCATCGCCGGCGTAGCCGTCCACAGACCGCCACGGGTGGCGGGACAGCACGGCCCCGGCGAGGATCAGCGACCCGGCGGTAACGCCGATGGTGACTGTGTTGCGTAGGCGCGGAAGGGTTCTCAGCAAGTACCGCACACCTATCGCAGCGCCAAACGCCGCCACCCCGGCCACCCCGGCGATGACTGCCCCGGCGCCTAACGCCAGCGCGGTCGCCGCCCACGGTGTGGGGCTCCACGGCCGCGCGGGTTCGCCGGCGCGTGCGGGTCGCCGGTCCGGCCACAACGCCAGCAGGGCGAGCAGCGGGAGCAGGGTCAGCCCGCCTGCCAGCGAGGCCCGATACAACGAATTGGTGGCGAATGTGAGTGTGATGGTGCCGGCGGCTCCCGCGGGGACCACCCAGCCCTGCTGCCACCCGATGACGACGACCGGCGTGAGCCGGGTCCCGTCGGCGGTGCGTGCCACCCAGCCGGGGTTGACGCTTTCGGGCACCACCAGTACCCGTGATTTCGGGGTTGGCCGGATGTGCACCTCGCGCCTGCCCGGGCCCCACGCGCCGGTAGAGGCGGGCACCACTGTGTCTCTATCTGTGGCCGTGGGCAATCCGGTCGCGCGCGGGCCTTCGAGCGCAGCGCCGTCGACGGTGAACGCCGGGCCAGGGCTGATCAGCAACTGTTGTTGCCCGGCGGGCAGTGCGATGGGCGCGGTGTCGCACGGCTTGGCAGCGACCGGCTCGCCATCCAGCAGGGAGCCCACCGTGGTGTGGATCGATGTGTGGACGAAACGGCCCGCGACCGCGATCACCGGTCCGGCGTCGCAGCCCACCGTGACGGCGCGCGATCGGTTCGCGACGTTGTCGGCGGGCGTGATCGGCTGCCCGTCGTCGCCCAGCACTTCGACCTCGGCCAGACCCGGTGGCTTGAGCTGGTCGAAGCCGAGTGCGGTGCGGTCGATGACGTCGTCCCAGTCCAGCAGGCTGAGGGTGACGGTGTCGGTGACGCGGGGTTTCAGCGTGAGGGCCTGCTGGCCGGCCGGGCCATCGGGGGAGGAGCCCGCCTCGCGCGGGGTCAGTTGGCGGACCTCGGGCCCGTCGCCGAGGTCGACCGCAACCATCGTCGGATGGGTTGGCAGCGGCGAGGCGCTGGGTGTCAGGCGCAGCCCGGTCACCTCCGTGGGCTCTGGCAACGTGATGGTGAGCGTCGCCGGGCTCCCGTGCTGCACGACCTGCTGAGGCGCCGTCCACGCAGTGCGAGGATCACCGTCAGTGGCGGCGAAAGCCGATCCGGGCACGTCGACCAGGTCGGAGTCCCCGTGCGCAACCGTGGTGCCCGGCTCCCGGATCAGGTTGGCCAGCTTTGGGCCCTGACGTGGTCGCACCCATACCGACGGCGTCACCGATACCGGCGTGGGCACGGTCAGAGTTCGGCTGAAGTTGACCGGTTCCTCGGGAACCAGCGCCATCGACGCCGCACAATGCACGCCGTCGGGCCCCTCTGCGCAGCCGGGCCGGCCGAGCAGTTCCGAGCCCAGGTCCCACCCGGCGACCGTCGAACCCGCCGGCGGCCCGGACACCAGAACGGTGTGGCGCAGGTCGACGGGGTGCGCGAACCCGGATGCGTCGTATTGGGTGACCGACAGGTCGGTGATGCCGAACTGCACGCCTGCCGAACCGTCGTCGGTGCCGGTCGCGGTGATTCGCACCCAGGTGGTTTCGCCGTAAGGCAGCGCGGCCGTCAGCGGCTGGCCGGCCTCGTCGATCCGCAGCGTGGTGGTCCCGTTGACCGTCGACAGCTGGATCCTGCTGACCTGTGCGCCGACCGCGGTTGCGCTCGGTGTGAGGGTGATGGTGGCGTTGGTGACGGGTCGGTCGAAATCCACTTGTAGCCACTGGCCGGCCGCGGCCTGCAGCGAATTGGATACCCAACTGGTCGCTGAGTCGCCGTCGATCGCTGCCGCCGGGCTCGCTGCGGGGGCCACATTAGGCAACGCAGTGGCGTCCGAAGCCGAACTCGACGCGGTGAGCCGGCCACCCGTCCAGCCGCCAAAGGCAGTGTCTGCGCCCGGGACCGGATAGTCGGGCACCCGGTTATGGGTATGTCTGGCCTGGCCGGCAGCGCGGATCGACGACGAGTGATCGTCGACGCGGCCATAGTCGGTTTCGCGCGCGAGGGGAGTGTCGGTGACCGTGACGACGGACGCCGGGAGCCCGGCGCCCGTCGCGTCCGCGGTCAGCAGCACCGGGCCCAGTTGCGGTTCGCCGAGCAGGCGCCGGCGCTCGTCGAGGCGCAGCAGCACTTCGGGCGCACCGTCGACGCGGGCCATGTGGTCGGCGTCGGTGAAGTACGGCGCGCCGGGATTGGCGATTCCGGCGTCCACCCGGTAGATCTCGACCGCCTGATTCCGCGGTCGCAGGCCGCTGTCGGTGACGAACCCGGCTAGCGTTCCGGGGCCGACCGGCTCACCGAACTGCGCCACCTTGTCCAGCCCCGGTGACCCTTCGATGGCGCGGTGTACCAGGATCGGACGCGCCGACCGCGATGACTCGGGATCCAAGTCGTTGCGCACAACCACGTAGGAAATACCTTGTCGCGCAAGCGTATCGGCGAGACCGGGAGACGGACGTCCGCCGGCGAAGAGCCGTTGCACCGAATCGAGCGCCCGGATGGTCTGCGGCGGGGTGAGCGGCACCGAGTCACGCACCCCCCACGGGCTGTCGCCGAGCACCTGCAGCGGCTCGTCGTGACTGGTACCCCACACCTGGGTGGCGAACGGTGAGCCCGGTGCGACCAGCACCCGGCCCGGTGTTGGGGTACCGGTGTTGTGCGTGTCGAGCCAGTCGGCGGCGTCGTGCCAGTACTGAGGTATCGCGCTGAACGTGCCCGGCGGGGTGAGCCGCCCGGTCCAGGCCAGCGAGGTGCTGACAGCCAGCGCCACCAGCACGACGATGCCGGCGGCTACCCGTTTGTCGTGCTCAGGGTGGGCGAACGCGCGGATCCATACCGGCCGTGGTGCGCTGCCGGGCAGCGGGATGCGGCCCAGCAGCCCGACCAGGCCGAGAACCAGTGGTATCCGGATCAGCGGCTCCAGTTTGTGCACGTTGCGCAGCGGTGCGCCACCGGCGTCCAGGAACGCTTGCACCTGGTGGGCGAGCGGTGAGCCCAGCCCACCCGCATAGCCGGCGGCCAGCAGGACCAGGCCCACCAGCAGCATCGTCACCAGCCGTCCTCGGGCCGGCATCGTCCGGGTCGCCAGCCCGGCCAGGCCCGCTGCTGCCACCAGCGTCGTGGCCAGGATCGCCACCGGGCTGGTGACCAGCGACGAACCCGTAGTGGCAGCAGGTGCCACGAACGGAGTCCAATTGCTGGTGCCGCGTAGCACCTCGATCAGAGAACTCCACTGCGTGGTGACCCCGGAGGATTCGATGAAGTCCAGGAACGGCGGGCTGACGCGGCCCAGCAGCACCAGCGCCGCCACCCACCACAGCACTGCCAGCACGGTGGCCAGCAGCCACCACGCACTGAAGCGCCACCACAATCGGTTCGGCCGGTGACAGGCCCACCAGATGAGGGCCGGTAGGAAACCCGTCAGGGTGGCAACAGCGTTGACCGACCCCATCAACGCCAGCGCGACTCCCGCTTGCGCGGCCAGCACCCGAACCGGCCTACGGCCCTGTGCGCGCAGGGCCAGGATCACCGGTAGCAGCACCCACGGCGCCAGCATCATCGGCAGGGTTTCTGAGGAGATCGAGCCGATTGTGGTCAGCACCCTGGGGGACAGCGCGAACGCTGCCGCACCGATCAGGCGGGACGTCTGGCTGCCGATCTTCAACGCCTCGGCCACCCGCAGCAGCCCCCAGAACCCTACGATGACCAGCGCCGCCCACCACAGCCGCTGGGTTACCCAGCCGGGCAGCCCCGCCACGTCGCCGGCCAGGAAGAAGGTGCCGTGCGGAAACAGGTAGCCGTAGGCCTGGTTCTGCGCCTGGCCGAAGGGCAGTTCGCTGTTCCACAGGTTGGTCGCGCGGGCCAGGAACCGCAGCGGATTGGCGGTGAGGTCGAGTTTGGTGTCAGGTGAGATCTGCCCGGGCGACTGGGCGAAGCTCAGGAACAGGGCTAGGGGGCCAACGACCCACAGCCAGCGCCGTGAGAGCGGGGCGGTGCTCAGGTTAGCTGCGGTCGCCGTATTCGACCCGGTTGAGCAGTGACGATTGCGGGTCACCTGCGGTCAGTGACGGCTTGGTGTCTTGCTGCACCATCAGCGTGACTCCGAACACCGCCGCAGCGCCCAGCAACAAACCGACCACGACGCTGGCGGCCGCTGGCATGACAAAGCGGTTCATTGTCAGCTCCTTGCGCGCTCGGTGGCCGTGGTCCGGATCGGGGCAGGTCTGCGCTGCCTTCCAAGTCGCAAAGGTAGCACGGGATTGCGTCGGCGGCGGGGGAGACTCGATCCCTTGAAACTGCTCTGACACGACCTTGACCGTGCGGTCGGTGACTCGGTCATGACAGCATGGGCGGATGGGCCTACGGCTACCGCACATTCACAAACACCGGCACAAACACCGGCACAAACACCGGAGTGCACACTTACGCGCACTCGGAACACTCGCCGCACTTTCAGGACTCTTGCTGGCGTGTTCGCCATCGGCTGCGCAGCGGCCGGCTCCGACTACCGGGTCGCCGCCGCCGGCGCCGACCACGGCTACGGTGCAGCCGCTGGCCGACCCGGTTCCCGCGGCCCCGGCACTGCCGGCAGCGCCGGCCTGCGGGGATAGCGCCGCGCTGCTGGCGGCGATGTCCACCCGGGACAAGCTGGCCCAGCTTCTCATGGTCGGCGTGCGCAACGCCGGCGATGCGCACGCGGTAGTGAACGACTATCACGTCGGTGGCATTTTCATCGGCAGCTGGACCGACCTGTCGATGTTGACTGACGGCTCGGTGACCGACATCGCCGGCAGCGCAGCGACGTTTCCGTTGGCCGTCAGTGTCGACGAGGAGGGCGGGCGCGTCCAGCGGCTATCGTCGCTGATCGGGTCATCGCCTTCGCCGCGGGTGCTTGCGCGAACCCGCACGCCAGATGAGGTCTACCAAATTGCCCTGGACCGCGGCCACAAGATGCGGAATCTGGGCATCACCATCGATTTCGCCCCCGTGGTTGACGTCACCGCCGCGTCGGACGACACCGTGATCGGCGACCGGTCGTTCGGCTCCGACCCGGCGGAGGTCACGCAGTACGCCGGGGCCTACGCGAGGGGCCTGCGCGGCGCCGGTCTGCTGCCGGTGCTCAAGCATTTCCCGGGCCACGGTCATGGCTCTGGGGACTCGCATACCGGCGGGGTCAGCACCCCGCCCCTGGCCGATCTGCAGGCCAACGACCTGGTGCCGTATCGCACGCTGGTCACCGAGGGGCCGGTCGGCGTGATGATGGGTCACCTCCAGGTCCCCGGCCTGACAGGCTCTAATCCGGCCAGCCTCAGCCCGGCCGCGGTGGGTCTGCTGCGTTCCGGTGGCTACGGCGGCCCGGGGTTCGGCGGCCCGGTGTTCAGTGACGATCTATCCAGCATGGCCGCCATCTCTGACCGCTACGGGGTGGCCGAAGCGGTGCTGCGCTCCCTGCAGGCCGGTGTCGACGTCGCGCTGTGGGTGACCACCGGCCAGGTGCCCGCCGTGCTGGACCGGCTGGAGAAGGCGGTAGCCGCCGGTGAGCTGGCGATGCCGGCGATCGACGCATCGGTGCTCAGGATGGCAGCTGTCAAAGGGCCGAATCCGCACTGCGGGCGCTAGACCGCCGCGCGCACCAGCCCGCATTGCTTACTCTGGAGTCAGATAGCTCAATCAGAGAGCCAGCGAGAGAGAAACTGGGGGCGCACGGATGGCAGGTGGCACCAAGCGGCTACCCCGCGCCGTGCGCGAGCAGCAGATGCTCGACGCGGCGGTTCGGGTGTTCTCGATCTACGGCTACCACGAGACGTCGATGGATGCGATCGCGGCCGACGCGCAGATTTCCAAGCCGATGCTCTACTTGTACTACGGCTCCAAGGAGGAGCTCTTCGTCGCCTGCCTGAACCGCGAGCTGGCTCGGTTCATCGAGACCGTGCGCTCCGATATCGACTTCGAGCAGAGCCCAAAAGACCTGCTGCGCAACGCCATCCAGTCGTTCTTGCGCTACATCGACGCCAACCGGGCGTCATGGATCGTGATGTACACGCAGGCAAGCAGCTCCCAGGCGTTCGCCCACACGGTGCGCGATGGCCGGGAACGCGTCATCGATCTGGTGGCCAACCTGCTGCGGGCGGGCACTCGCAACCCTGAGCCCGATACCGACTTTCACATGATGGCGATCGCTCTGGTGGGTGCGGGCGAGGCGGTGGCCACGCGGGTCAGTACCGGCGACGCCGAGGTCAACGAGGCTGCTGAGTTGATGATCAACTTGTTCTGGCGCGGACTCAAGGGCGCTCCGGGTGACCGGGACGGGGCTGAGAGCTCGGTATCTTCGGAACCCAACGCGCCGGCGGTGGCTGCGGGGTCAGGCTAGTCCCGGTCGGGGCGCGAACGGCTCGTACCACTTCCAGCCGGCCCGCTCGCCGCTCGGTCCGGAATAAGGCGATACGGCCGGCGGGGGACGGCTCGGTGCTCGGGCCAACGACCCTCCGCTCAGCTGCCGGCCCGCGGTGTCCACGACCGTGACTGCGTTCCCCGGCCCCCTGATTGTGATGATGCCTCGATGATGCAACCGGTGGTGATAGGGGCACACCAGCACGAGGTTGGAAAGCTCGGTTGGCCCGCCGTCCTCCCAGTGCCGGATGTGGTGTGCGTGGAGACCCTGTGTGGCTCCGCAACCGGGAACCGCGCAGGTAGCGTGTCGAACCTCGAGCACACGGCGAAGCCGATGGCTTATCTGCCGGGTCTCTCGGCCGGTACCGATGACCTCGCCGTCGCGCTCGAACCAGACCTCGTACGTGGCATCGCACATGAGGTATCGGCGCTCGGCCTCGGACAGCATCGCACCGAGGTGCAGTTGGCCCGCACGGGCCTCGACGTCGAAGTGCATCACGACGGTCGTGCGGTGCCCATGCGGCCTACGGGACACGTCAGCATCCCACCCGGCCTCGATCAGACGCAGGAATGCGTCCGCGATGGCGGGGAACGGTGGCGCGTCGTCCGACGCCGTGTCGCGATCGTCGTGATCTCGCTTCCACTCGGCCACCAGGGCATCGAGATGCGATTGAAGTGCTGCGTCGAACTTCGCCGCGTCGACGTGGCGAAGCTTGATCCGCCAGGAGACGAACTCGTCGTCAGTAATCTTCGTGACCGACCGGTCGGGCTCGGATCGAGGATCGGGCTTCGGGTGCGGCGCCAGCTTCAACGCCATTCGCAGCTGGCTGACCGTTGCTGACCGGGCCAGGGCCGCATAGTGCTCATCGGACCCGTCGACCGCCCGCTGCGCAACGACGCCGACCTGATCCAACGACAGCTTGCCGTCCCGCAAGCCCTCCGCACATCGGGGGAACGAGTCGAGCCGGCGAGCGACGGTGGTGATCGTTCGGGCGCGCGCCGGCGACGAGCCGGTCTTCCACGCCACCAACGACTCGACGGACCGTGCGCCGGTGCCGCCCCACAGCTCGTCCCGATCCATCTCGGCGACGATTTCTACGATCCGCCCGTCGATCGCATTCAGCTGACCCTGGAGCTCGGCCAACTCGTCGAATAACGTATCGAGCCTCTGGTCAGGACCCAGCACGGGTGCGTCGAGCGATGCGGTCGAGGTCATGGTTCCATCATCGCAGCGGGGTCTGACAATTATTCGATGGTGCGATTCCGCTTCCCAGATTCAGCGCCGGAATTCCTCCACCGGCTGGAACTCCGCAGCCTTGTCACCGACCTCGTTGCGGTACCAATTCTCCCGACGGCGCCGCTGGACTCGGTCGGCGACGCGGTCCAGCGGGGGGACCAACCTGCGTACGGTTTCCATCGAAAACACCACGGGCGCTTGGAGGAACGGATGCAGCACCCATGGGAACCGTCGCGGCATGTTGTGCTTGCCGTAGGTGGTGGGCAGCAGCCAGACCCCGGTGTAGCCGATCTGCGCCCGATAGTTGATCTCGTCACGAATTCGCTTGCGCCACGGCGTGCCTCCCTTCGGCTCGAACGCGGGCAGATATGACTCGATCAGCTCTTCGCCGTCCGCACCAGCGGTAAATGCCCGTTTGACGAAGGCCGCGAACATCAGACGAAGGCTGCGAACATCAACTGAAGGCCGCGAACATCAGACGAAGGCTGCGAACATCAACTGAACGGATTCCCGGAAATTCTGGGGATACCACTGAGGCTGTACCCCCAGCAGGTGTCCGATGTAGCGCCAGTAGTGCAGCGTTGCCTCGATCTCTGAGATCGTGGTTTGATGCCCCACACTCCACAACGCCAGGCCGGGCACCACGCTGCCGCCCATTAGCGTCAGCGTGGCGTCGCCGACGCTGATCGGCACGCCCCAGGCGTCGCAGTCCCACTCGGGCCTCTGCCACCGGGTCGGCGTCGTAGTACGCCCGGCCGAACGGCCGCGCCAGATCATCGCTTGGTTGCGGATCGAACCGGAATGCTCGCGGCCACAGCCGGCGGACGCGTTGCGGCTTCGGATCGTCCTTGTGCTGCCAGTACAAGAACTCCGTCGGGATCTTGCCTGCTTCGGCCGGCGTTATCGTCGCGGCAACTTTGCTCTTCGGCGCCATGTAGGCAGTTTAGGAGAGCGCCCGCACGGTGCCGGTTAGGAGAGCGCCCGCACGGTGCCGGTCAGATGCGGGTAACCCTTGGCGATGTTGCGCAACGCCAGATCCCAGCCTTCGTCGACGCGGTCGACGTAGAGCCCGGTGCTGGCGGGCAGCACTACTGGCTTACCGAACCGCACCGAATACCGGACGGCATCGGGAATCTGTCCCTCGATATTCGCCAAAACTGCTGCCGCAGTAAACATTCCGTGCGCGATCACAGTCGGGAAGCCGAATAGCTTGGCCCCGATCGGG
>Ga0114921_10000813_pt1 | contig 13538 bp, 8 predicted proteins | sample BentaG_FD_87016 | JGI IMG/M metagenome (GOLD analysis project Ga0114921, IMG submission 87016) | Deep subsurface microbial communities from South Atlantic Ocean to uncover new lineages of life (NeLLi) - Benguela_00093 metaG | ecosystem: Environmental > Aquatic > Marine > Oceanic > Sediment ...
AAGAACAGAAAAGGATTCAAACCGTCTATTAGGAGACAGAAATACCAGTTGCAACCTTATGACCTTGTCAAGTATAATAATAGAACATATAGAGTAAAAGGCGTCCATTGCTACGGAAAACGGGTTGTGTTGGAAAATCCTAAAGGAAAAAATCCAAGTGTCGCCATTAAAAACGTGGAGTTGGTAAAATATGGAAAAGGGTTATTATTCAACTTATGTTAGTCTAAATGCCTCTTTCTTCTCCACCTTAAAAGGAAGGAGTCTCCAGAGACATTTCAATGAATTTTCATTTCAGGTTTATATCCTCCACAAATATTACTAACTTTTATATGCTCTTCAATTCTTGACAGGAGTTTTCATCTACAAGACAGGTGCATTGTTAAATGAAGGGGCGCTTTATTTCCCTAGGAAAGAGATATTTTTGGCTATTCTTCGTTTCGCTCTATTTCTTTGCAATATCTACATGGATACTCACCCCGGGGATACCCGGTGGTGTTGATACCAATAGTCATCTTTTTAAGATACTACACCTCTCGAAATATGGCTTATCTTCGCCTTGGTGTCATGCGTGGTATGGCGGTTATCCATTTCTCCTTTTTTATCCACCATTAAGTTATTACATGGCAGCAGTTTTATCCCTGAATAACCCTATTCTCTCACTGAAAATCATTTCCATTATTTTCTTCTCTGTAACGCCTTCAAGTGTTTATTTTCTTGCAACAAACCTTAACTTCAATGAAAAGGAATCATTATTAGCCGCTTTTCTTTTAGGTGTTTCTCCAGTTTTCATTATGAACTTGTTATTTTACGGAAGATATCCGAATGTCATCGCATTTCCCTTGGTTTGTTTCGCCTTGGGAACTTTCATTCATTCGTACAAAAAAAATGGTTCTTTTACGATCCCAGCCCTTATAATGGGGCTTCTAATTTTAATACACCATCTAAGTGCGTTTATTGGATTTTTCTTAATATCATTATTTTCGATATTCGAAATCGTGCGTTCTCGCCGCCTTATCATCGTTCGACTTTTATTTTTAGTAACTCTGGCTGCTTTAGTCATTGGTGCAGTATGGATACTACCTTTTATTGCAAATATTAGCTATTATGGTCAATTTTTTAATCCAGCAATGCCAATTCTGGCACTAAAATTTCTTCTTAGATTTTACATCTCTATGATTGGTTTGTCTCATATTATGTTAAGCATGGGGTTACTTTTGCTGATTTTCTTTTATATGCTGTCTTCAAAAAAAGGAAATAGCGTTAGAATATTATTGGCCTTTGTATTCGTTGCAATTATCATCTCTTATACTTTATACGCCTTTTTAGGCAGTGGGTTTACTGTGACAATAAAGCACTTATTGCTTTTTCTCATCTGCATTACCTTCTTACTGCTAATCTATTTGCTCCCCCAATTCACAGAATCTTCGCTTAACCTTGATATTAATACAGTCTTTAATGCCAGTTGGTTTGTAATTTTTTTTTGGTTGACGCTTGGTCCTCGTGCTATCCTTTTTGCCATTTTTCCCTTTAGCCAAACGTTAGATATCTTACGATTTATGCTGTACGCCTCAATCCCTGTTTCGCTGCTTGGTGCTCGAATGTTTCTTTTCTTAATAAAATTTCTTAAGGAATCCTATCATTCCGTTTCATTATCAAATAAACTAGCATTATCCTTGCTACTAACTATCCTCTCCTTTTCTTTTGTCGTTCCCTTTATACAACCGAGATATGGACAAGGAGGGATGCTCTATGTTGAAGATATCTTTCAAAAGAATCAAGAAATTCCACAATCACTTATCACGTATTTACAGGACTCAGATGCTTATGGACGGATTCTCTCTATACACAGTCCATCATGGATTTATTCGCTTCCATATTATACAAATAAGCCTTTAATTGATGGCTGGTTTCCGCAAGCCCGTTTTCTCTATCCTTTTCAAAATCTTACGTCATATAATATTAATGAGTTAATTTCCTCAGAAGAATGGGTCTATGAATACTTGCTTCAACATGCTTCGTTGTATGGAATTAAATGGGTTCTCATTGGTGACGAAGATAAACTCCAGTTAATTCAACCCTTTCAATTTCGACTTGTACTTCACATAGATTCCCTATATCTCTATGAAAACTCTAAAAATATATCCTTCATAGACATTAAAAAAGGAAAAGCAGACATAACTTATGAACGTCCGCATCCTAACACAATTGTGATAAAAGTAGAAAAAACTACGCAAAACATAGAACTTCTAGTAAAGGAAGTACACTTTCCTTATTGGCAAGCAGAGACTACTGAAAACAATGTGGAATTAAAAAAGAGTGAAATTGGATTTATGCTGTTATCTATAGGTTCAGATACTATGATATTTGAGATTCGATTATTCTATACTTATCCCGTTTGGCAGCGAATCATTCCAATTTTCCTTTCAATGTTCGCGTTATTGATCTGCTGTATTGGTTATTTCAAACCTGAGTATTTTAAACAAATTCAAGTCCGTCTTAAAAATTTTTAAAGCAAGTTACACAACAAAGAAAATTAATGATGGAAATAAAGGAGCGATCTTTACTTGGTTTTCTTTGTTGATTTTCATATTCATTCAAAATATTCTGGTGGCACCTCAAAAAAAATGGACTTAGAACACCTAGCTCGTTACGGACCTCTTAAAGGTTTAAACTTGATTGGAACGGGAGATATAACTCATCCGGATTGGTTTACTGAATTAAAAGAAAAATTGACTTCGACTGAAGGCAGCAATCTATTTTCCTTTAACAATATGCGGTTTATTTTGACAGGAGAAGTCAATACCGTTTTTGAATATGAAGGAAAAAGTAAACAGATTCACCACCTTCTTCTTGTCCCAAATTTTGAAGTTGCTTCTCAATTAAATGATGACCTGTCTAAGTTTGGAAAATTAGCTTCTGATGGGCGTCCAAATCTTAGAATGACACCTGCCGAATTAATTGAAATAATGAATGAAGTTGATAAGGATATTGAATGCATTCCAGCACATATTTGGACAACATACTTTTCCGTTTTAGGCGCGCGTGGCTTTAATTCACTTAAAGATTGCTATCAAGATAAAATTCAGAAGATTCATGCACTTGAAACGGGGCTTTCCTCGGATCTTCCCATGAACTGGAGAATATCAGAATTAGATGATTATATTCTTGTTAGCAATAGCGACTGTCATTCTCCTTGGCCATGGCGTATCGGGCGAGAAGTAAACGTATTTGATATTGATGAAATGACCTATTCCAATTTAATTGATGCTATACGAAAAAAAATACCACAAAATTTCCTATGACGATTGAAGTGAATCCAGCTTACGGGAAATATCATTACGATGGGCACAGGAAAGGACGGATTTACTATAAAGATAAGAAAAAACTGGAACATGAACAAGGTGTTAGAATGCATCCTTCACATGCTATTGGCAGGACTGAATGCTTATGCCCCATTTGTAATAAATCGTTCACTATTGGAGTCCTTCACCGTGTTGAAGAACTGGCTGATCGAGAAGAGGGATATAAACCACTAAACGCCCAAGATTTTAAGACTTTGATTCCACTTTCGGAAATCATTGCCACAGCAAAAGGTATTGTCACTTTATATGCGCAGGGTGTTTGGTCAGAATATCAGGAATTAATAAATTCATTTGGCAATGAATTTGAGGTTTTACTGAATACTTCGCTTGACGAACTGCTAAAGGTGACAACAACAGAAATTGCAGACACTATCTTAAAAGTTCGTCAATGCCAAGTGCAGGTTTCCCCAGGATATGATGGAGAATACGGTCGATTAGTACTTGATGGGATGTCAGATACAAATAATGTCCTTGATTACGTCCCTCCACCGCAAATGCCTGAAAAAACTCAACAAATGAGCCTAGATGAGTTTAAATAATTTAATCAAATGAAACAAAATAGGATGATAGACATTGAGCTCTTTTGTAACCATCCAAACGCTTCTTATAATGGTTCCAATACTACTTATCTACTTATTCTGCGTTGGCGATACCTTTCTCCTTTTTTTTTCTCGCGTTCTTAGAAGTAATTTGCTAGAAGATCAATATAATATGCGGTTCCCTCTTGCTCTTGCCTTAGGTACGGTTATAACACCGATTATTATTTCCTTTTTGAGTATCTTCCATTTACTCAACTTTTGGAGTGCCATTCTCTTCTTCGCTATATTTCTGATAGTTCGTATGTCACAATTTAATTGGACATCCATAAAATTTGTGGAACTCTTTGAATCTATTTCTATTTCACAATTACGGAAGCATAAGCACAAGATACTTTTCTTAATACTTTATTGGACTATTTTTGGAGTTTCATTAATTATACGTTTATATCCGCTTTTAGGGCTATATGCTCCACCTGCTGATGACCCTAAAATGCATGTACTTCTCACTCAGCTGATAGTAGAAAACCATGGATTTCCAGAAGTATGGGGTATATATGCTCCTAAAGGATATACTGATTCGCCAATCATGTACTTTCTAATGTTTCATGGAATTTGTGCTTATATTCACTTTTTGACTACAATTTCTGTCGTGCAAAGCGTTTTAATTATTACTAACGTGTATAGTGCACTCATTACTTTGGCAATCTTCTATTTATCAAACCATCTTTTCAATAATAAAAATATTGCACTTCTGACATCGTTTTTTGTAGCATTTATCAGCAATAACCCGTTGCGCTTCTTTGGTTGGGGAGGTAATGTAGGACTTGCTGCATACTTCGTCAGCCTGACAACATTAGGCGTTCTCATCAAATATTTTTTCTATTACGAGAATTATAAGTCTCATCTAGATCGAATCTTAGTTGGTGCATTGCTACTGGGTGGACTCATTAGTATGCATCCTTTAGATACGATTGTTATAATTGGATGTGCTGCCCCATTTTTATTATACCTTCTAGTGAAATATTGGAGTTTTCAACGTTTTCGTGACGTTTTGATACTTTTCATTCTTTCATCTTTTATTGGATTACTCTCAATGTACAAACTTTTACTTTACCCTTCGTCTCCCGAGATGCAGATGTTTATAATCGAACAACAGGCCCCCTTTTGGATGGTAAAACAAATCATACGACCAGAACATATTTGGGCACTTATATCATTGAAGCCATCCGTAATAACATATTTATTATACCTTGTAAGACAATGGATAAGTACTCGCGTTGTGCTTTTTGCCATTATTGGCGTTTTATCACTTATATTTACTCGTAAGTGGAATAAAGTAGGATTCCTTCTATCTTGGATTACGTTTCAGTCTTTTTTCATTGTAAACGGTCCTTATGGTCTTTTCTTTATTCAATTTCCGCAATGGTATAATTTTCTTCCAGACAGATTTCTCCTTGGATTAACGTTACCACTCTCAATTCTAGCAGGATATGGATTATTTAGCGTCATTCAACTTCTTCTATTATTTCATAGAACAAAGATTCAGAAATTGACTACTATCAAAAAACTCAGCATTAAGACAGTCTTTTTAGGCAGCATAATCCCCCTAACAATTGTCTTGATCATTACTTGGACATCTGTGGGAGCATATTATCAATGGAACTTCATGATAGAAAACAGAGAATTATCTGCAGTGACAGATGCTGATTACGAAGCATTTCTTTGGATTAGGGAGAATATCTCATATGATGCTACATTTTTTGTGACGTACGCTGACGCGGGTCAATGGATACCCGCTTTTACTCAAAGAAGAGTGAGTCCGCTTTTTATCAATCAAAATGAGAGAATTTATATGGAAAACGAAATTTTCGGTGATACAGTTATTCCATTAATGCTTGAAAATCCAAATGATCCTCTTGCGCTTTCACTCATGAAAAAACAAGGTATTACTCATATATACATTGGCGCTAAGACTATTTTTAGCCGTCAGCAACTTGTTCCAGATCTCTTTGACGAAGTTAATTACGATTGTATTTACATGCAAAATAATGTGTGGATTTTCCAACTTAGATGACTTTAACAAGAACTGCAAAAAATATTAGATCTCGTATCAACCGAAAAGGTTCTTATGACTAACTTATTAAACAAATGAAGAAGAAATCAATCTAAGATTAACTAATTTAGGTTACTTTTAAGAGCAGTGTTCTAAACGTGTGCGTCCATCTGGCATTTTTATTGGCTAAATAATGTATTTAAGACTTCTTAACACAAGAAATATTAAATCTCCAGCGATACAGATGCCTATAACTATAAACAATAGATAGATGATGTATTTGAATTCTCTGTCATCCAGCATAATTCATACCTCAGTTATGATTCTATAGACGATTGCTTGCTGTCCCCGATATACCTCTTCGAAATATTCAGAATGAATTCCTTTCGGAGAATAAATAAAAAGCGGGCGGTCCCAGTTCTCGACGATCTGAGGGATATTATCATTCTCAGAATCGTAAATCAGTAGATTGTGTAATTCCTTTTTTGCTACGATGTACTTATCAAATATGTTTTCCGAGTTTGGTAGAAATGTTTTTGTTACCTCTCGTCCAGTTAGATAGGGTATCCATATTCCTTCTCGCCCCTCATTAACGATCAGCGCATTTTGGGGAGTATTAATATCTATCCAATATATTGCGTCGAAATTTATCTCTGAAGAACGGGCATGAGAGATTCCATTTTGAAGAAAAAACATTGGCTCACTTATTATGGCCACAAAGAAGAGTAAAAGTAAAAGTCTGTGTATAGTTAACGATTTCATATTCTGCTTAACAAAACTCCGTAGCTTTCCTACTGTCAAAAACAAGCCCATGCCCGAGAAAACAGATAATGGATAGATCATATCTGTCATGAAGCGCGATGGAACAAATGCCACTGTATACAAACTTCCAGTTTGAAAGAATTTCACGAAACGAAAAACTCTATCAGTCATAGCAAAAGCAAGGAGTAACGACGCTATCCACGTCAAGGTAAATTTTTCCTCCCGAGTGTGTTTCTCTGAAATGTTGATAATTACTTTTCCAACCCCAATTAGTGAAAAAAATGTGAAAAACACACCTATTGAGAATGTCCACCTGACCATGAAGTTGAAATCTTCCCAAAAATTAAAAACGGTAGTCTGACTGAACTCTGAGAACCTAGTTAATGTAGTAAATAGATAAAAAAATGAGATGAGGATCGCAATACCTAAGAATTTTCCAAAACTTCTAAGATCAGGTGAAATTGATCTTTGAGCAAATGAAGTGATGACTCCAAAGGTTATAAAAACAACAAAGAGGACAAAAGCAGATAAATGATGGACTAAGATAACCCCACTCGTTAATATACCGCATAAAACTGCCTTTTTTAACTCATTTGTCTCTCTAAGAAAAACAACTACAATTACTAAAAGAAAAAACATCGAGATTTCATTTGGGAGACCACCCCATTCATAATAGCCTAAGCCTCCAAGAAAAGGTAACATACTATAAGAAAACATGGCGTACAGTGCAATTATTTTCTTTTTAAAAACCTGCTTTCCTAAAACATATACTGCGCAAACAGAAAGTACGCCAAAAAGAAGTATCAAGAACTTGAATACAATGTATACTGCTTTTTCGCTCACTATACTAAAGCTTGCGAGTATAATATGGGCACCTAAGGGATAATTAATTGATATTGGCTCATAAGGTTCTAAAGTAATAGGGATTTCTTTCGAATCTATTATTAATTTTGCGACCAATACATGAAACGTTGTGTCATCCCCTAGGGGCAATTCTGAAAAAAGCATTGGCCCAATTCGAAAAATAACACTCAAAAAAACGATTAAAAACACCCATTTATTTTCCACAACTTTTTTTATAAGACTGAATAACCCCTTCTTAATTAAATTGTTGTAAGAATTGCGAACGTCAAAAAAAATGAATAATATCACAAGAACTACAATTAAAGCAACATTGGAGATGATTACAGGTATTTTTTCAAAACTAGCAACATAAGAGACTATAAATCCGATATAGATCATAAGTACAAAACTAAGCGCAGTACCTAAGATGAGTTTTTCAAATAACTGCACTTTTGGGAATACGATCGAGTAAATCAAGATTCCTGAAAGAGCAAAGGCAAGGAAAAGGGAGATATATCCAAAATCTCTAAGAAGTAACAAATTTATCATTTGTTCACAGCTTCCGCAAATCCATGCCTTGTAGGAATACATCGTCAATATGCATATCTAAAGCTAATTACTGTTTTTTACAATAATATATTAGTTATTGTTTTATCAATGGCTTAATTCGAGTAAGATAGATTATATTAAGTACGAAAAACGCTAGAGTGGTTAAAAAGAGGCTAAGGTATAGCGGATAGTGAGTTACGGGATGTGTATAGCTGTCATCATAGCCTGGCAACTTCAAGAGTGCGACTATCCAGTCAACAGTTGGGAGCACTCGATTACCTCCACTCGTCCACATGACAGTGTTTAATCCTACATTCAAAAAAAATGCCCACGCAACCGCTAGCAAAACAAGGGCTAACAAAGATATTATTAGAATTTGCTCGATTCTTTCTTTTTTCTTTATGTGAACAAAAAGAAGCACGCTCATAAAACTCGCTATAGATAAGCCGATAAATCGGCTTATCTGATTAACTGCAACCCTCTTGGTTATAACGATTGTTTGATAGAATTTTGTCGCCATTAAGATCCAAAACAGGAACTTGATCAGGAAGACGCCCATAATCATCGAGATCGCAATAAGTTTGTAATTTTGTAATTTTCTCATTTGGTGCTGAATATATCTACCCGTTGCTATTGACAAGAAGGGTAATGTATCTGTCAAATGTCGCATACTGAGACACCATCCGCCGTCCCAGGCTTCAAATATTCCGTAAATCAATACAATTATCCAAAAATGCGCACCTACTATTAGAACAAATTCTTTGTTTTGCCTATAAAGAAGATAAAAACCGTATAGAGATAATATCAAAATTGGTGAAGACTCCAAAAGCGATGAATGAAAATAAGCGGCAGGTGTGAATGCCTTAGGGTAGGGATGATATTCGATAAGCATATACCATATGGTATATCGAAGAAATCGAATATCATAAGGTAAGGCGTGATAAGCATAGGGAGTTATAAATGCGTTTCCAAAACTGATTTGGTGATAAAGTAAAGTAGGCGATATTATACTTAAAAAAATGCCAGTAAAGCTAAGATAAACTCCAATCTGTCTACTATATTTTATTATGAGATAAAGTAGGATTAAAATCGCTAAAATAATATTGAAATAGCGAATCCAAAACGCAGCGCCACTCGAAAGCGACGATATGTAGAGATATTTTTCATTACCTTGCCTCTCATAAAGAATCAGATACCTAATTGCTAGCAGAACGAAAAACATCGATGGAATATGAGACCAGATATGGAGTACATGTTCAATAGCAAATGTACCAAAAATAAAGACGAGTGATGAGAGAAGTCCAAGTGCTTTATTTTTCAAATCGTTAGCGAATTCGTTGGTAAAATAAACGCTGAACGAAAAAATTATCATATTTGTGAATCGGAGTCCCAATATCGGCGATCCAGATGAAAACTCGAAAGCTAAGTAAAAGGGAACACCTAATAGCGAATAGCCTAAAGGATAGGGGGAATAATATAAGCCGTTTAGTTCCAGAAAAAACGGGATTGGATCTGTGGAAAAGAGTTGCTGTTTCTCAGAAATAAGTTCGGTCATATAAAAATATGCATACGCATCGCTTGAGAAAAGCATTCCATTATCTAATCCCAAAATCATGCATAAGATCAAAGTAAAAAGAAATAACAATCTAGAAATATCTTTTGAAGTCACATTTGCCCAGGTCTTCTCTATTTGAACTACTAATTCTTCAAAGAACGTCAAATGCATCACTTTAACTTTTAGTGACTGTTCTCTTTGTTACGGCTTTCTTTTCTGGCTTCCTTTTCATAGAATTTGTTTAACGTAATTCATAATACGTAAAAATCTTTCTCGACAGTTCATCAAGTAAAGGCAAAACCTCGTGCGCATAAATAACCACAAAGATGTTTACTAGTATAAACACCGAAAATAGAAGCACCGTGACCGTAGAACAAACCGCCCTTGTTCGCCTACCACGAAGAACAAAGTGTAAAACATACACTCCGAAAAGGCCACTTAGAATTAAACGTGCTATCGAAACATAAATTGTTCGAATACGTATGAAATGAAAGATTTCGCTGTAAATTCCTAAAAAAATAAACAACCATGCAGTGACGAAGAAGAGAAGAAAAAAAATGATATTGGGGTGCTTTATTAAATCGTTAATATATTTACCACATGCTAAACAAAAAAATGGGAATAATGGGAAGATATACCAGTAGTAGGCGAAAAATCCTGCTGATAAAATGATTGTTATTATGTACATCCCTGCACCTATCGACAATATTTGTTTTTTGTCTTTGGTACTTGCATATAGTAAAGCAAACCAGCTCCAAATTATCCATCCATCTATCCAAGTATATGTAACAGACGATCCCAGTGTTAGGATATCAAAAAAGAATTTATAATGTAGAGTAAATCTTTCGCTTTGTATGGTGTTTACTGCAACAAATAGATTCCAATCTAACAACAATCCATACAATAAATAACCTAAAATTGCTAGAATCCCGCTTAAAATGACATATAGACTTTCTTTTCTATAATTATAAGCAAACAGAATGATAGATACAATGATTGTAACTGATACGCCTGGAAGTTTTGCTAGAATAGCACTCGGTGCACTAATAAGTATTATAATTAAATATTTTGTTTCGTTGGCCTCAATATATTGTAATGTAGCATAGATGGCAAGTAACAAAAGAACGGTTAACATATTCTCGGCTACTGCAAGGCGGTTTGTAATTACGATAACTGGAACCGTTGCATAAAGTACTGCTGAGACCATACCTATTCCTTTGTTGTATAGACGACTTCCAAGAGAATAGACTAATACTGTAGATAGAGTTCCAAACAAAATTGAAGGAATCCTCATGAATTCTAAAGCACAATCAAACATAGTTGGCGCTCCACCTATGGTAGCAGCAACACCAACTACAAGACAAAATAGCGGTGGATGATCAAACCAAGGCGAAACGATTCTAAAAGAAATTCCACGCCATTCTACAGGTTGCCATCTGGTATATGCAGGTAACAGTGACCATGAAGTAGGCTTTTGTCCATGAATAAGACTCCACCCACACCAGGCAAATGCATATTCATCTGTCGTTGCAATAGGGGAAGGAATTATAGCATAATTGTATAAACGCAACGCAAACGCCAAAATAGGAATGAGTACATATCCTATCTTATCAATGTGTCTTGATATCAACGCCATTGCCTGTTGTATGAGTCTATATAGCGATCTGGAAGTAGGATCTTCGCTAAAAACTCGATTATCGTACTTGCCAATCGCTCCAAATATATTCTTAGCATATTAACAAAATCCATATGCATCGAACTTCTTGAGTTTTTCTGGCTTTAAAGTAGTTCTTGATATTGATTAAAAAGATATTTGGACGATGAGTAACGAAGATGTGCCCTTTTTTATAAATAAGGATCGAAGAGTTCTCTAGCCTACTTGAAAATAGTATTAAAAAACCTTTTCTATCAGGAAATCATGTTGAGAAATATAGAGAGAAAGGAAAAAGGAAAAAAGAAATTTAGGCGGTAGCCTCAGCTTCCCAGTTCTGTTTTAAAAACTTGGGAATCGCAGATGAATCGCGCGGTCCTACCAAAATCTGCCAACCCCCGGTACTATCTTCTGTCTCTCCACTGATACGAGCGGCCATACCGGGAATGATAAGTTTTCTATGCTTCACTTTCTCTTCAAGACCCGTCTCCTTAATCAAATCTGCTACTGCGCCTGCATTGAGTTGTCCGCCAGCTACTGCACTTTCTACACCAATACCTTCAGTATCCACGGTTAATAACCAACTATCTATAGCTGCCTGCTCAAGATCTGTTTTTACAGTGTAGAATGTCAAGGCAAAGTTTGTTGTAAGGAACACTGGTGAGTCCACGCCTGGATTTCCAATTTTGATTAGACCAGCGTCCACGGCGGGATGAATTCGCGGATCAGTGTAAATCGTCTGTCGCAAGGTTAATAACGCTAACAGTGACCAAAGCTCCACATTGTGAACAATCAACATGCTTGCGAATCGATCAATCAACATTGATCCAACAATTGTTTCATTCCATGCAGATTCAGTACCTTTATCACCTTCTAAGTAAACTGTAGCTGGGACTCCCATTAATGGAAATCCAACGCTTTCTGCACCTGCTTCAATTGCAGCTACTCTGAGCAGGGTGTAATTATTTAATGTAGCCCCAATATTTTCACCGAAGTAAGTGCCAGGATCGAGTACGAGTTCGTCAATTCCTGCTTTTTGAAGTGTAATTGCTATGGAATTCAATGTTGTTAGATCGGTCGAAAAGACTGCAACAGGACAATTATACTCCATCGCTAGTTTCGCAATATCTTCCCAATTTGTAACTGTTGCTGCATAGATGAGAGGCCGCTTACCCTTTGCGGCATCTAGACCCGCTTTCATTATTTTAGGATCAAACGTACACAGGACAAGAGGCAAATCTGCTAGTTTGAGGATTTCTTCAACAGTTTTTGCAAATTTAGCAGGATCATTTGAAACAGATCGCACTGCAATTCCATTGAGTTTAAGGTTCACACCAATTCTGAATACAGTATATTCGTCTACAAAATTTACACGTTCAGTCAGTTCCTTTGAGTCCATTTCATCGTGTACATCAATAAAAATCCTTGTTTCGTTGTAAAAGGTTAACTCGTGTCTATATACTACTTCCTCACCACCAACAATAACCGATTTTTCACCAGTACCAATTTTAACTGGTTGAACTGGTGGTCGCAACATCACAATTAAAGTATCTTTGTTTTCTTGGTATTTCGATTCATCGAAAAGAGGAGTGCACAAAGCTAGTTCGGTTTCTCGTTCAATTAGTTTCATGGCGAACGCCATGCATGTTTCTTCGCCACAAATCTTGCAGTTTGTTTTCGGTAGATATTTGAAAATATCTAAAGGTTTCAATCTTTTGCTCATTGAAATCGCCTCTGGAGACTCCTTCCTTTTAAGGTGGAGAGGAAAGAGGCGTAGAAGCTAACATAAGTTGAATAATAACCCTTTTCCATATTTAATCAACTCCACTTTTTTGATAGCTACACTTTTGTCTTTTCCATTAACATTTTTTAAAATAACCCGTTTTCCAAGACAATGAACTCCCTTTACTCTATACGTTCTATTGTTATATTTTACAAGGTCATAAGGTTGTAATTCGTATCGCTGTCTCCTAACAGACGGCTTAAACCCTTTTCTATTCTTCTGCAAAGAACGATTATTACGCCTCACTTGAATAACTTCATACGCTCGGCATCGTTCTTGATTCGTTCCTCCAGCAATGACAAACGCATCGTTGATATGCGACTTTTCCAACCCTAATTTGTTACGCTCGTATTTGGTGACGTATCCGTAAGTATGCTCTGCTGCTAATTGCTCCACTATCCTCCAACGAATGCTATTTATACAGGTAGGTGCTCTAAGTGA
>Ga0114921_10000815_pt1 | contig 13524 bp, 11 predicted proteins | sample BentaG_FD_87016 | JGI IMG/M metagenome (GOLD analysis project Ga0114921, IMG submission 87016) | Deep subsurface microbial communities from South Atlantic Ocean to uncover new lineages of life (NeLLi) - Benguela_00093 metaG | ecosystem: Environmental > Aquatic > Marine > Oceanic > Sediment ...
AACACTGGGTCTGACCCCGTGTGAAGAGTGCAGAACCATGGGTTCTTGGGAGGGAACCTACCTCACAGGAGATAGACCTTATCTCATCAGACGCTCTACCATCTACCCTCTTTCCCTCTTCAACTATTCCCTTCCTCATATCTCTTCTTGCAATCTCTTCTACAGAGGCTTTCACCTCTTTTTCTTTCTCAAGATAGACCTCCTCACCAACATCATTTTTTATCAATTCGAAAATTTTCTCGAATGCCTCTTTTCTCTCCCTCTTATCTGCAATCTGGTTCGCCTTTTCAACTTCAAAAGCGGTCAGATTTTCTATCTTCTCAATCAGATTGTTATCTGAATTCACTTCGTATTCGAGCTTTGGCACACCACACTGGGATACAACCCTTTCTCCAAGTTCAACGATTCTTATAATCTCCTTATGTCCCAATTCTATCGCCTGTATCATAGCTTCTTCACTCACCTCTTTCGCACCCGCCTCCATCATTATAACTGCGTTCTTAGTTCCTGCAATGACTAAATCGAGTTCACTCTCATCTAATTCTTTGACAGTAGGATTTATAACAAATTCCCCTTTTACCTTTCCTATTCTAACGCATCCAATCGGTTTTGTGAAAGGTATCTCTGAAATGGAGAGTGCTGCACTCGCTCCTATTACAGCGAGAATATCGCCATCGTTAGCCTGGTCGAAAGAGAGAACGATTGCAACGATTTGAACATCGTTTCTAAAATGTTCAGGGAATAGGGTTCTTATAGGTCGGTCTATCAATCGGGCAGATAGTATCTCTTTAGAGGACGGTCTCCCTTCCCTTTTGAAAAATCCGCCCGGTATCTTTCCTGCGGCATAAGCTTGCTCTCTGTACTCGACTAAAAGGGGTAAAAAATCTGTGTCCCTCGGTTCTCCACACACGGCGGTAACTAAAACCACCGTATCGCCATATCTTACAGTAACTGCCCCACTCGCCTGTTTAGCTACTTTCTCTGTTTCTATGGAAAGGGTTCTATTGCCTACCTCTAACTCGAAATTCATTTCCTCAAACTCAATTTCTCGCAGATGGACCTATATCTATCTAAATTTCTATCTTTTAAATAGTCTAAATGTCTGCGTCTTTTCCCAACAAGTTTTATTAAACCCCTTCTCGAATGCTGGTCTTTCTTATGAATCTTCAGATGTCCTGTAAGATAAGTTATACGTTCGGTTAAAAGGGCAATTTGGACTTCAGGCGAACCAGAATCCTTTTCATTAATCTTAAAATTACCTATTATCTTCTTTTTCTTACCTTTCTCAAGCACTATTTTTAACTATACAAACTTCTAACAAGATGTCAAGGGAAAAAGGAACCCATAGAACTGAAACCACAGATTACACAGATTAACACAGACTAAAACACAGGAGAAAGGGAAAATTGTCCGAAGAATCCGTATGGGTGGTTAGGGAGACTTTTTCTGAGGTTTCGTGCTTTTATCTTGACAAATAGATTCCATTTATTACACTCTTTTTGTAGATATGAGAATTATAAAAGAGAGCGAGGGTAGAGATGGTTGACAAGATACTGGAGATCATTACCTATTTAGCGGAGAATATCGTTAAGGGTAAGCGTGTGGAGAAGATAAAAGACAAACTTCTCCTCCAGGGCTATTCAGAGGATGAGATAAATCTAGCCCTCTCTTTCTTTCTATTCGCTTCCAAGTCAAAGGATAATCGACCTTTCCACAAGATGGAAGATTTCTCTACTGCAAGGATACTTCACACCATTGAGAGTTTGCTCATATTACCTGAAGCATACGGCCATCTATTGAAATTGAGGGCACTCAAAATTATAGACGACGAGCAGATGGAGAAGATAATAGAGGAGTCGTTATTAAGTGCCGAAGACCAGATTGGTGTAGATGAGATGAAAAAAATTGCTATGAAGGTGATTTTTCAACTTAAAGAGGAGGATTATAACCTTTTTACGGATGAAGACAAAACGGATAAGATAGTGCATTGATATGAAGTCACTGGTTATAGTCGAGTCCCCCAAAAAGGCGAAGACCATCAGTAGATACTTGAGCAACAACTATATTGTGAAGGCAACAAAAGGTCATGTAGTTGACCTCCCCAAGAATAGATTTTCAGTGGATGTGAACAACAATTTTAAACCCGAATATGAAATCATAAAAGGTAAAGGGTCTGTTGTGAAAGATTTAAAAGCAACTGCAAAGAAGGTATCAGACATATACCTGGCATCCGACCCGGATAGAGAGGGTGAGGCAATAGCATACCATATTGCTGAGCAAATCAAAAACAAAAACAATGTGTTACACAGACTCTTGCTTTCCGAGATAACGGAGAATGGTATTAAGGAAGGGTTCGCAAATCTCAAAGAACTGGATAGAAATAAGGTTGATGCCCAGAAAGCGAGACGCATTCTCGACAGAATGGTGGGATATATGGTATCGCCTGTTCTATGGAGGGTCATTACTGCTACTCGAGGACTGTCTGCGGGAAGGGTGCAAAGCGTCGCACTCAGATTGATATGCGAGAGGGAGGAACGCATCAGAAATTTTGTGTCCGAAGAATATTGGTCAATAATCGCTAAATTTTTGAAGGGGAACACGAGCTTTGAAGCAAAACTTATCAAGATAGACAGTAAAAAAGCAACCATTAAAAATGACGATGACGCAAGAGCAGTTTGTGAAAATATAAAAGATTTGGAATTCAAGATCTCCGACTTCAAGCGTTCGGAAAAGCATAGACACCCCCCACCCCCTTTTATTACTTCTACACTGCAGATGGAGGCATCAACGAAATTGGGATTTTCCGCCAACAAGACCATGGCTGTAGCACAACAGTTATATGAGGGGGTCGAAATTGAGGGAAAAGACAGCGTTGGTCTCATCACCTATATGCGAACAGATTCGTTCAGAGTAGCAGCCAATGCAAATAGAGGTTTGAGAAAATTTATCGAGAAGCGATACGGTAAAGAATATGTCTCTCCAAAAGTTCTATTTTATAAAGACAGATCAGGAGCACAGGGTGCACACGAAGCCATTCGTCCTACCTCTGTTGAACGAGAACCGAATGAAGTAAAAAAAAACATAACTACTGACCAATTTAAACTTTACGACCTCATATGGCGAAGGTTCTGTGCCCAGCAGATGAGTGCGGCAGTCTACTCAGCAGATAGGGCGGATATCCAGGGTGGGAAATATCTATTCAGGGCTACAGGTTCGAAAGTCAAATTCCCGGGTTTTCTCAAAGTCTATCCTGTAAAGGAGAAGAAAGAAGGAAATGTCATACCTGAATTGAAACTCGGGGAATCAGTGAAATTGGGGGGAGTAACACCTAATCAGCATTTCACCGAACCGCCCCCAAGATATACGGAGGCATCTTTGATAAAGGAACTTGAACATCGTGGCATAGGAAGACCGAGCACCTATGCCCCCATTGTAAGTATAATAAAGAAACGGGGTTATGTAGAGAAGTTGGATGGAAAATTTCATCCTACCGACATCGGCTCTGTGGTGAATGATTTCGTTGTGAGTAGGTTCAATCACATATTCGATGTGGGTTTTACAGCAGAGATGGAGAGCCAGTTGGACGAGATTGAAAACGGCAAAGAGAGGTGGATCGATACTCTCCGCAGATTTTATGAACCTTTCGGTAAAATGGTAGAGGAAGTTAAATCGGATGTGAAAAATATCAAAACAGAACTCCAGCGTCCCACAGGAGATATATGCGAAATCTGTGGTAAACCTATGGTAGTCAAATGGGGAAAGTATGGAAAGTTTATCTCCTGTTCTGGTTATCCTGAATGTAAAAATATAAAAAAGACCGATGAAAACATCCAAACTGAAGAGGTATGTGAAGTATGTGGGGGCAGACTCGTAATAAAGGAAGGGAAATATGGAAGGTTTTTAGCCTGTTCCAACTATCCAAAATGCACTTTTACAAAATCTATATCTGTGGGTGTACCCTGCCCTCAAAAGGGATGCGGTGGTGAGATCGTTGAAAAGAGGTCAAAAAGAGGTAGGGTATTCTATGCATGCAACAATTACCCAAAATGTAAATTCACATTGAGCAATCTTCCTGTCTCAAAAAAATGTAATAACTGCGGTGCAAATTTTCTGTTGGATAAAGGCGAATACTATCTCTGTTACTCCTGCAAAACAAGATTTGAAAAGAGTAATATGTAAGTCATTTGAAAAAATGGAACGCAGATGAACAGGATTTTATTAACCACAAAGACTTTCACCCCGTTAGAGGCGTTGTCTCTAATGGGGCAGGAACACAAAGAGGCAGCTTTGATGAACGGTCTGAAAACCGTTTACTACCTCTTGGTGACTTTGCCTTAGTGCCAAAAATTATCAGCGGAAATCTGCGAAAATCTGCGTCCTATTATAAAGCAAAGAAGGAGTAGTATGACAAAAAAGAGAGATGATATTGAAACGGTTGAGAAGTTGAAAGAGGCGAAGGCAAAAATTTTAAAAGAGGTGGAGAAGGTTATAGTTGGTCAAAAGCAAGTTATCGAAGAGTTGCTCATATCTTTACTTGCAAATGGACACTGTCTCATCGTTGGTGTTCCAGGACTCGCAAAAACTTTACTCATAAATACGTTGTCAAATGTTCTTTCATTGAGTTTCAATCGCATACAGTTCACACCTGACCTCATGCCTTCGGATATAACAGGAACAGAGATAATAGAGGAAGACAAGAAAACAGGTGGGAGGAAGTTTCGATTTGTGAAGGGTCCTATCTTTGCAAACATAGTCCTTGCCGATGAGATAAATCGCACACCTCCAAAGACACAGGCTGCCTTGCTTCAGGCAATGCAGGAATACAAAGTGACAGCAGGTGGGGTGACCTATAGTCTGGATTTGCCTTTCTTCGTTTTAGCGACACAGAACCCGATAGAACTCGAAGGAACCTATCCTCTGCCCGAGGCTCAACTTGACCGCTTTATGTTCAATACCTACATAGATTATCCTTCTCCTGAAGAAGAAGAGGAGATAGTGAGCACAACTACGAGTGCTTATGAGGCTTCTTTGAAAAGGGTACTGAATGCAGAAGAAATAATTGAACTGCAGCGTCTTGTGCGCAGGGTGCCTGTTGCAGACTATATGGTGCAATACGCAGTAAATATGGTGAGGATGACGAGGCCTAAAAATGATACAGCACCAAAATTCATCAATGACTGGGTATCATGGGGAGCAGGCCCGAGGGCATCCCAGTATCTAATTCTTGGCAGTAAGACCAGAGCGATATTCGATGGGAGGTATACACCTACACCTGATGATATAAATGCGGTGGCAAAGTCTGTTCTCAGACACCGCATAGTGACCAACTTCAACGCTGAAGCAGACGGAATAGGAACGGTGGAAATAGTGGAAAAACTGTTAGAAGAGATGAAGAAGAAAAAGTAGGTAGGGTTTCAGGTCTTTCCACATCCCTACGAATCCGTATGGGCGGAAAAATCTGCGTCCCTATTTTTAAAATGACTTACTACATTTCCTCATGCTTCATAATATTTAATCCTGTTCATCCTGTCAAATATTTAATGTTTATCCTGTCAAATTGAAAATGATTTGTATATTACCAAATGCCAGACAGTAATTTTGTATTCACGAAAGTAAATTGTAAAGGTCTGTAGATGCTGTTAAAATTTTGGGTAGGATTTGCTTCAAAAAAAATCTTTCAAGACAATCGATTCTTCCCTTCTTTTTCCAGTTCCAATTATTGAGATATCCACTTTTAAAAAGTCCGATATGAATTTTAGATAACTTTTTGTCCTTTCAGGCAGTCTAACATACTCTTTTATATTAGATATGTCTTCCATCCAACCCTTCACTGTTCTGTATACAGGTTCACATCCACTCAGTAACTCGGTATCAGTAGGAAAATCTTCCATCAGTTTACCCTTGTATCTATATGCTGTGCACACTTTAATCTCTTCAAATCTATCCAATACATCCAATTTCGTCACTGCTAAATCGGTTACGCCGTTGAGCCAACAGGTATGTTTGAGAACTACCAAGTCTAAAAAACCGCATCTCCTCGGTCTTCCAGTTGTCGCTCCATATTCTTTTCCAATTTTTCTCAAACTCTCTCCAACACTTCCCTTATCTTCTGTCGGTAGCGGTCCTTTACCTACCCTCGTCGTGTATGCTTTTACAACTCCAATTATCCTGTCTATCCTTTTTGGGGGAATACCGATGCCCATAGACACTCCTGCAATACTTGCATTCGATGCGGTCACATACGGGTATGTTCCGTGGTCAACATCTAACATCGTGCCCTGTGCACCTTCTAAAAGGATGTTTTTATTCTCTTCTACCAGTTTTTTTATTATCTCTCTTGTATTGCTCACATATTTTTTAATTTTGTCGCGATAATTCAGAAAATCTTTGTAAACTCTATTCAATTTCAGCGGCTCGATATCGTAAAGATTTTCAAGCAAATAATTCTTCTCTTCAAGATTGAATTTTAGTTTTTCTTTAAACCTTCTCTCGTTCATAAGGTCGCATATTCTGATTCCCTTGTATGCGGGTTTGTCAGCATATACAGGTCCTATACCCTTTTTTGTAGTTCCTATCTTCATTCTCCCCCTTGTCTTCTCACTCGCCCCATCGAGCAATTTGTGGTAGGGCATTATTAGATGAGCACCTTCACTTATGAGCAAGTTCTCATCTACCCCAACCTCATCTCTTTTCAACCCATCTATCTCATCGATTATACCGGGAAGGTCTATGACAACGCCGTTTCCTATGATACAGAGTTTATTCTTTCTTAGAATTCCTGAAGGGATGTGGTGGAGAATGAAGGTTTTATTATCGAATGAGACTGTATGCCCTGCATTGGGTCCGCCCTGGAATCTCACTATAACATCTGCCTTTTCTGAAAGAAGGTCTACTATCTTGCCCTTAGCCTCATCACCCCATTGCATTCCTATAATGGCTGCGATAGACATATCATCTACACCTTGAGAACCGCTTCAATTTTTTCCTTTATATAATCCTTGGGCACATATCCAACTATCTGCTCTGCCACCTCTCCATTTTTAAAAACATACATAGTGGGAATACTCATAATACCATATTTACCAGGGGTCTCTTGATTCTCGTCTATATTTAGCTTCGCCACCTTCACCTTCCCCGCATAATCCTTTGCGATCTCCTCAACTACAGGTGCCGCCATCTGACAGGGTGCACACCATGGTGCCCAGAAATCTACCAATACAGGTATCTTGGATTCCAATACCTCCTTGGTGAAATTATCGTCTGTTATATGCTTAACCATATTACCTCCCTTTCATCTTTTCAAAAAGTTTTTCTATTCCTTCTTCTGGTGTTTCTGCTTTTATTATATGTTCGTCCACATTCCATGTGTGAAGACCGACTAACGGTTTTTCGAATCTTAAAGCAAATGCAATCTCGGAAAGTGTACCATATCGACCGTCGACTGCTATCAACCCATCGGATGAACGTACTATGATGACATTTCTTGCTTCTCCAAGCCCTGTAACTATCGGTATATCTACATACTGATTAGCACTCTCCTTTTTTATTCCTGGCAGTATACCCACAGTAGTTCCACCCTTATTCTTCGCACCCTTACAAGCTGCTTCCATTACTCCACCGAGACCGCCGCATATCAATACAGCGCCACGTTTTGCGATCTCTTCCCCCACTTCCTCTGCTAATCTAAGAATCTTTGAATTGCATTTCGAACCACCAATAACCCCGATCTTAAATATTTGCATATGATGGATTATACTATAAAGAAATCCCCTGTCAAGAGTTTTACTAATGTAACCATGGGGTATCTTCAAAGATATCGCTTGCCTGATCTAATGTTTCCTTCTCTTCTTCTGTCAAACTATCTATACCATCTTCTGAGATTTTTTCAAGAATTCTATCCACTTCTTCCTTTAGTTTTGAGACCTTCCACCTTTGTTGCGAGGTCTTGCGCTCTATTAGCTTCTCTTTGAGGCTGAGGAAGTAGTGTCGAATATCAACTTTCAGATATACAAACCCTACAAGCAGTCCTCCAAGATGGGCAAAATGTGCAATTCCACCAGAGGTGTGTGAGAGAGCTGCAAAAAATTCAATTATTCCAAAGAGAATCACTGCATGCTTCGCCTTAATCGGGATAATAAAGAAGAGCAAAATCGGTCTATCAGGAAAGAGGAGTCCGTATGCTAAGAGTATTCCATATATCGCCCCTGAGGCACCCACTGTTGGAATGGTTGAGTTTGGAGAAGTTAAGACCGTCAGAATACCTGCACCCACACCTGTTATAAAATAATATTTCAAAAATTTTTTCTTTCCCCATAGATACTCTATCTCTGTTCCAAACATCCACAATGCGAACATATTGAAGAGAATGTGGAAAAATCCTCCATGAAGGAACATATAGGTTATGGGTTGCCACAACATCAGGTTTTTCCAGACAAATTTTGGGACGAGACCAAAGAAAAGGTAGAACCTGTAACCTCCAATGAGTCCAACCAGAAATAGAATCCCATTGATGATGATTAAATTTTTAACCGTTTTCGACCAACGGGGACGATAATATTGATAAGACATAGGTGATTAATAATACTATATTCAACAAATATGTCAAGTTGATTTTACATAAAGACTCCTTTTTCCCTCGACAGATGGAATTTAATAGGGTACTCTCCCGCACATAAATTTTATTTGCGGGACTCGTGTAATTTGTGGTTTCTTTTTACTTGACATAATGACTTGTTGGAGTTATGCTCACTGTAATGAAACGACTGTCTCTTTTACTGTTTTTAGTCCCGCACCTCTCTTTCTCCCAAGACTACGATAAACAGATAAAGGCGAAAGAAGAAAAGTTAAATGAGATCAGGGCAAAAATAGAAGAGTGTAGAAAAAAGAGCGAGAAACTTTCTAATAAAGAAAGCGGCATTTTGAGTAAATTGGAATCTATGGATGAAGAGTTGAACCTCACTAAAAAACTCGTTAAGGAACTCAAAGGGAAAGAAAATAGAATTGAGAAGGAGATAGAAAAAGTTGAGGATAATCTTTCAATGCTTCAAGAGAAACTACAAAAAAGGAGGGATATTTTTGAAAAAAGATTGAGAGATATTTACAAGTATGGGAAATTCTATTCTTTTGAAACAATACTTCTCTCAGATTCTTTCTCTCAAGCATATAAGAGGATAAAGTATTTAATTCTGATCGCCAGTCAGGACAGGAAATTGTTGGATGAGATGCTTTCAATCAAAAAAACCCAAACAATCGAAAAGGAAAAATCAGAAAAAAAACTCTCTGAGCTTTCAGAGGTTACTGAAGAGAAAAACAGAGAAAAGAAAAATTTAGAGAAGGATAGAAATGAGAAGGGAAAGTTTCTTTCAGAGATCAGGAAAAAGAAAGAGAAACAGAGGAAATTAGAGACAGAGTTAAGGGAGACCGAACAAAAGATTCAGTCTTTGATCATCGCCCTTGAGAGAGCAAAAGAAGAAGCGATGGAGGAGGAGATAAAATTCAGTCCTTTTGAAGTATTGAAGGGTAGACTCGCATGGCCAATTGAGGGTGAGGTCGTATCAAAATATGGAAAGATAAAACATCCAAAGTACAATACTTCCACTATGAATAATGGTATAGACATATCGGCGAACTATGGACAACCTGTCTGCTCTGTTGGAGATGGGAAAGTAGTCTATGCCGGGAAATTTCTTGGATATGGTCTGGTTGTTCTGGTCGACCATCGTGGCGGTTATTATACCTTGTATGCGAACCTATCCGAAATACTGGTTCAGGTTGGTGAGAATATAGCTGAGAGGGAGGAGATCGGATATGCGGGTGAGAGCGCTTTAGGAGATGATAACCTTCATTTCGAGATAAGAAAAAAGGGTAAACCTGTGGATCCATTGGAATGGCTCGCAAAATTGGAATAGAACTGTGTTCTTCGATGATATAGTAGGACAGGAAACTCCAAAGAGGATTCTCACCAACGCCATTTTAAGGGATCGAATTGCACCAGCCTATCTCTTCCACGGGGCTTTTGGTGTTGGTAAAGCGAAGACCGCATTTTCTTTCGCCAGAGTATTAAATTGTGATACAAAAAATGGTTGTAATGTCTGCCCCAGCTGTAGAAAAGTGAACAATTTTTCCTACCCGGATTTAAAGATACTCTTCCCTGTTCCTTCATCTGTAAAGCCTGAAGAGATTGAAAATCTTGCAATAAAAAATAGAGATGCCTATTTCAAATTCTATTTTGACAAAAAGGCTTCTATCCCCATTGATAGGGTTCGTTCCTTAAGGAAAGAAGTTATGCTGAAAACCTACTCAGGCAGGAAGAGGGTGATAATTATTATAAACTGCGATCGTATGACACAGGAAGCTGCCAATGCATTTTTGAAAACATTGGAAGAGCCACCTCAAAATACTGTGATCATATTGACAACTACAAGATTGAATTATTTGTTCCCAACAATAATATCAAGGTGTCAACCTATCAGATTCAAATCACTAACGATGGATGAGATTATGGGGGTACTAAAGACCAGGACTGATATTGACATAGAGAAGATGAAGATCATATCTCTGCTCTGTGATGGAAGCATAGGTGTTGCATTAAATCTCTGCTCTGTTGACTATTTCGAATTCAGAAAGAAGATGATCGAGACTTTCTTCTCACTCTCGCGTAGTAACATAATTGAAACCGCGGCCGAGTTAGTCTCTCTTAAAGGAAAAAAAGAAGATATAGTGAACATCCTTCTATCGCTTTACAGGGATATCTTAGTCATTAAGGAAGGTAGAGAAGACCTGATTAAAAACATTGACTTCAAAGAGGAGTTGGGTAAAAAGGCTTCCTCTGTGAGCGAAGAAGAAGTGGGAAGGTCGATGAATATCTTGAAGGAATTTTCTTTCTCTTTTGAGCGGTCAATAAATCTAAAAATTGCTTTCCCTTCAGTTCTTGCGAACCTTTCGTAGCCAATTTTCAACCTCTTGATAGGACGCAGATAACCGCAGATTTATTTAAGTAGAGAACAGGCATGCCTGTTCTCTATAGGGCTTGCAGGACAATGCCTTGGAGGCTATCTGACAACTCCTTTTTGTTATTACGAGTAATATGACCTGTCCATACGGATCCGTAAGGATAAGGGCAACCGTTGGGAGCGTAGTAATCACGACTTCTTTTTCTGCGTTCTCTATGAAATCTGGTTTTTTACTTGACAGAATTGAACAGAACGTATAAAGTGATATAGAAGAGAAGAAATGCGTGATTTTATTAGATTTTTCACCTAAATGCTTATAAATAAAAAAGGAACTTTATATGATCATAAATTGCCGTGATTATAATTTTATTAGTACAGATAAACTTATGTTAGGTGTTGGAGGAAAGATTAATGAACCGCAGAATAGGATTAATCAAATATACCTTTCTTAAGAGAAGACTTGGTGGCTCAATGAAGGCTTGGCTGTTGAATTGTCTATGACCAACCTGTAGTGTATTATCTAAAAGATTAATTGAAGAAATAGATAATGTCGATGATTACATTAAAATAAAAATAAGAAATCGGGAAGGTTTCTTATTTTATCACAAATCGCTGCCTTTGCATTCATTATATCAAACGTTAGCAGAACAACTTTATGAATGGCACTGGCATTACTATCAAATTCCACAAACAAAAGTAGCACATGATGACATTATACTTGACTGTGGTTGTGCAGAAGGAATTTTTTCTTTTTTAAATAATAAAGAAGCAAAGCATATTTATGCATTCGAACCTCTTCCAGAATATTTAGAAGGGCTTAGAAAAACCTTCAAGAATATTACAAATGTAACAATTATCAATAGTGCTTTAGGTGATAAGCACGGAACTGTTTACCTGAAAAAAGCAGGTATAGCTTCATCAATAACTTTAGAAAAAACAGAGACCGAAGTTAATATTGATACAATTGACCATTTTTGCAGTACTCATAATATTAAAGTGTCGTATATCAAAGCTGATTTAGAAGGCTATGAAATGAATTTACTGCAAGGTGCGTCTGAAATTATCAAAGAATATAAACCTAAAATAGCAATAACCACCTACCATAAGGAATGTCATGCATGTGAAATAATGGAATATCTGAAAAGCAATGTTCCTTCTTACAATATAATAGTGAAAGGAATAGAAACAGTAAAAGGTGCACCCGCAATGCTACATGCATGGTAAACGCCTAACAAGCCGCTGCACCTGACCGCTATTCCGCTGCGCTCCATAACGAAAAAGTTGGGGGCAGGTGTTCGTTTGTTCGTTTTCAATACCCAACTCCATTTATTATTCAAGCCAGAGAAGGATTTCAGATATTGAACGATTGTCTATATCCCCATTTTGTATGAAGATTTCTTTTCCATATTCTGAAAAATTTGTTTTGAACTCGGCATCGTCTGTAATATGCACCACCCTTTTATGTCCGTATTGAGATTTTGTGTCGGTGAAGATAAAGTCATATTTTTTTAATATATCTTCACTCACTTCGTGGGGTGATATTATGCAAGTATCGTAACCGAGCATTTTTAAGAGTCTCGCAACCACAGAAGCTTCTTTTTGTCGATTATATATAAAGAGGATATCACCGCCGGCATAAGGTGACATAGGTTCTCTGAAAGACTTTTCCGCATACTTATCCGATAGATACAGAAAGTCAACATATCTGTCTTCATAATCGGGTATTGTTATTTCACAACTGAACATTCCATCCCCTTTCACATTAAAAGGAATCGCTTTGGTCTCAAAAGGTTCCAGTCTATCTATTACTCTCATCTCCTCTGAACCAAATCTTACAGAAACATTTTCAATGTCAAGCGGAGACCTGTTTGTTACATTTACGATAATACTCTCCTCTGTAACCGAAAATCTCGACTCTACAGGCAGAATTCCCAGATCTGATTTCAAGTTAGAAAAGGATGCCGCTCCAGCTGTAACCCACTCTCTGCGATGATACGGACCTATCCTACACCAGTTTATCCTTGACAAGTCGTGCCAGAAGAGACCTTTTACAAGTTCATCACTGCTCATCCCTTTAATCCCATGAGTCAGTCTTATATAGAATTCTTCAGGGGCAGGTGCATACTTATCTTTATCAAGTAATACCCAATCCACTACCTGACCTGGTATCAGATTAACTTCACTACCTTTCAAATAATTTGACCATTGAGTGAATAGGCTCTCTGTCATTTCCGCTTCCGACTCATACAGCATGACCAATACAAATGAAGCACCGGCATCGTTCATCATAATCGGGTCTTGTCCATGCTCATGTCCTTTATCCCATGCGAGCATGAATACAAAGATAGGTTTTTCGGGTTTTGAAATTTCTACTATCTTTGCCAATGTCTCCGCACTCTTATGTGCCCTCCACCATTCCCATTTCTGCCTTGCAGGACTTTCTTTCCGACCCCTGACCTTACTGCCCAGCCATCGCATCTTTTCGCTACTGTTAAATTTTTCCCAGTTCTTTGGGGCATCTACGCTCATTTCACGAACAAAATCATCTGCAAATTCAAGTCCACCCTGTCCT
>Ga0114921_10000816_pt1 | contig 13519 bp, 8 predicted proteins | sample BentaG_FD_87016 | JGI IMG/M metagenome (GOLD analysis project Ga0114921, IMG submission 87016) | Deep subsurface microbial communities from South Atlantic Ocean to uncover new lineages of life (NeLLi) - Benguela_00093 metaG | ecosystem: Environmental > Aquatic > Marine > Oceanic > Sediment ...
ATTCGGAGGCCTCGACGCCGCGCCCAGCAGGTACATCGTGAATCCAGATGCGGATGAACCCAAAGAGCTTCCATCAAAGTCGACCGTGAGGCTGGAGGCCGGCGACATCGTCAGCGTGCAGACGCCCGGCGGAGGTGGCTACGGAAGCCCCCTGGAGCGTGACCCGGACATGGTCCTCACGGACGTCATCGACGGCAAGGTCAGCACGAAGCGGGCCGAGCAGGTCTACGGCGTGGTGGTGGACCCTTCGACTCGGAAGGTGGATTACGGGGCCACGGGAAGCCTGAGGCGTTCGCTGAGGTCGGCTTCGAGGGGTGAAACAAGCTGAAGCCCTCCTTCAGATACATGATAGGATGCGATATAGGCGGCACCTTCACTGATGTCGTCCTCTTCGACGAGGAGACGGGGAGGATCTCCCTCATAAAGGTGCCCTCGACGCCCAGAAATCCAGAGGCGGGAGCGGCCTCGGGCATCAAGCGGGCCCTCGAGACGATGGGCCTGGACCCCGGGGATGTCAGGTACATCAGCCATGCCACGACCATTGGGACGAACGCCATAATCGGACAAGCGGGGCTGGAGCTGCCCAAGACGGGGTTCATAACCACGAAGGGCTACAGGGACCTCGTCGAGATCATGCGTCAGATCCGTCCCGACCCCTACGACTTCTTCACGGACAAGCCCCGGCCCCTGGTGCCGAGGCATCTGAGGCGGGGGGTCACGGAGCGGGTGGGAGCGGACGGCGGGGTCATCCGCAAGCTCGATGAGGATGAGGTCCGGGAGGCCCTCCGGGAGTTCGCGGATGAGGATGTGGAGGCCGTAGCCGTCTGCACCCTGTTCTCCTTCCTCAACCCCACGCACGAGAAGAGGATCGGTGAGATAATCGGAGAGGAGCTCCCCGGAGTCCCCTTCTCTCTCTCCCACGAGGTGCTCCCGGAGTTCCGGGAGTACGAGCGGGCGAGCACCACCATCATAAACGCCCTCCTCTTCAAGATCGTCGATGGCTACCTGCGTTCCCTGGAGGATCATCTGAGGTCAATCGGATTGAGCGCGGACCTCCTCTTGATGCAGTCCAGCGGGAGAACAATGTCCTCTAAGATGGCCCGGAGGCGCCCCGTCTACATCGTCGAATCGGGGCCGGCGGCGGGGAGCATCGCAGCCGCGTACATGGGCTCCCTCGCGGGGTATGAGAGCCTCGTCTCCTTCGACATGGGCGGCACGACGACGAAGGTGTGCCTTATAGAGAAGGGCCAGCCCCGGGTCACCACCGAGTTCGAGGTCGGGGGAGCCGTGGCCTCGGGCCGCATCCTCAGGGGGAGCGGATGGCCCATCATGGTCCCGGTCATAGACCTCGTGGAGATCGGCGCGGGGGGCGGCAGCATCGCTTGGATAGACACGGGTGGGGCCCTCAGGGTGGGCCCCATTAGCGCGGGGGCCGAGCCGGGTCCGGCATGTTACGGCCTGGGCGGAGCCGATCCGACGATAACGGACGCGTATGTCCTCTTGGGCATCATCGATCCTGACTACTTCCTCGGCGGCGAGATGAAGGTCGACGTCGATTTGGCGATGGAGAGCGTCGAGAGTAGGATCGCCGACCCTCTTGGCCTCGAGCCCGTGGAAGCCGCCAGCAGCATAGCCGAGGTGGCCAACTCCAGCCTCGTGAGGGGGGCGAGGATCGTGACGGTCGAGCGGGGGAGCGATCCGAGGGAGATCGTCATGATGGCCTTCGGGGGCGCAGGCCCCATGGTCGCTTCAAGCCTGATGGAGGAGCTCGGCTTCAGGCGTGTCATCGTTCCCGAGGCGCCCGGCCTTTTCTCAGCCTACGGACTGCTGGTGTCGGATGTCGGCCATGACTACGTGCTCGCGTGGATATCCGTGACCCAGGACCTCGACCTGAAGGAGCTGAACAGAGCTCTAGGGAGGCTTGAGAGGCACGGCATCGAGGACCTGGCGAGTGAGGGGTTCGCAGAGGAGCAGATACGGATGGAGCGGTCCTTGGACATGCGCTACCTCGGCCAGTCGTATGAGCTCAACGTCCCCATCCCCGAGGGGGAGATCACCGGCGAGGCTCTGAGGGACATAGAGAAACGCTTCCATGCCCTGCATGAGGCGCGGTACGGCTACTGCGCGCCCGGGGAGATCATCCAGAACGTGAACATACGCGTCACAGCCATCGGCATCATGCCACCCCTCAAGCTCGAGGCCGAGAAGGAGGGGGAGGCGTCCCCCGACGGGGCCTTAAAGGGGCTCCGAGAAGTCTACCTACCCAGGAGCGGCGGCTACGTCAGCTGCGCCATCTACGACAGGTACCGGCTGAAACCCGGAAACGTTGTGACGGGCCCGACCGTCATCGAGCAGATCGATTCGACGACGCTCATCCAGCCTGGGCAGGAGGCCAAGATCGACGGCTACCGCCAGATAGTCCTCCGAAAAATATGACTGGGGTTTATGGGCGAATTGGGATCCGGAGAAGATCGACTCATCGTGTTCGACGTCGAGGGCATCCTCATCCCTAAGATCCGGTTCTTGCTCTTCGATGTCCTCTGGGGGATCGGCCTTCGGTCCTTCGTAAAAGGCGCCTTCTACGGCCTGCTTTATCTCGTCGGCTTAACCTCCCTGAAGGGCTCCTTGAGAAGAGCCTTCAAGCTCCTTGAGGGATTCCCATATGAACGATTCATCTCCCTCTTCCAGGGCGTCCCCCTGATGCCGGAGGTCGAAGATGTCTTCAGGGAATTGAGAGAAGGAGGATTCAAGACCGCCCTCATAAGCTCAGGTATCCCAAGGGATGCTCTGCAGAGGCTCGCTGAGAGGTTGGGGGCGGATTACATCTCAGGTCCGGAGATCGGTGTCTCCGAGGGCCGCCTAACTGGGGAGGTCTGGGGAGATGTAATCGAAGCCGAGGGCAAGGCCACCGCCCTGAAAAAGCTTCTCCACGAGGAGAACCTGGCGTCCTACCATCGCGTCGCGGTCGCGGATGATAGAAATAACCTTCCCCTCTTTCAGCTCTGCGACCTTAAAATTGGCTATAACCCGGATTTCATCTTGAGCTACAAGTCTGACTACGTCGTCAAGGGAGGTCTCTCGGGGATCATTCCAATAATCAAGGGAGAATCCTTTACGAGCGGAGAAAGCTTCTCAAGAAACATCGTTCTGCGCGAGGTCATACACATAGGTGGTTTCTCTGTTCCCCTCGTCTGCTCGTATCTAGTTGACCGCCACCTGATTGCCTTGCTGATATTTCTCGTCGCGTTGCTGTACGTGACCTCGGAGACCATGAGGATGCTCGGGGTCAGGCTGCCGATCATCTCCGACGTGACGTCGATGGCGGCGGGAGATTCGGAGCTCCAGGGGTTCGTGGCATCCCCCCTATTCTACGCCTTGGGCATAATCATATCTCTCGTGTTGTTTCCCGAGGCCATAAGCTACACGTCAATAGCGGTTTTAACACTCGGTGACGGGTTCGCCTCAGTCTTCGGAAGGAAACTGGGGAGGAGAAATCTACCCTTTAATAAGAACAAGACCGTCGAGGGCTCTTTAGGGGGCTTCCTCCTAGCCCTCGCGGGGGCCCTTCTCTTCATTGGACCCTACGGAGCCTTAATTGCATCCGCTGCCGGCATGCTCGCTGAGGTTCTCCCGCTGCCCCTCGACGATAATATAACGATACCCCTAACCTCAGGATTAGCTCTGATGGCAGTAGCCTCGGTCTAGCTCGCAGGTTCAAACGGGTTAATATAGAATGAAACGGCAGCTTCTACCCCGCTCCGACACCGATGCTGAAAACGACCAGTCAGGGGTTCGTTCGCTCGCGTTGGTAGGGGAAAAAATTCGGGGTGCCCCTAGAGCTTCTTCAGCACCCACTTCTCTCTGCCGTACCCCGTCTCCGCGGAGGGTTGCTCCAGCGTCAGGTCGTAGATGTCGGCGTGGACGCCGCTCACCTCCTTGAGGGCGGCGAACATGAGGTTCGTCATGAAGTGACTCGGGCTGGCGCCTCCCTCTGTCAGGCGTATCGAGGACTCGATGACGGAGACGCCGAACATCTCGATGATGACCTCGTCCTCCTCCACCTTCGTCAGCTGTATCTTGGACATGTACCCCATATCCTCGAGGAACTCGCCGACGGTCCCCAGCACCTCGTAGGGGTCGGAGCTCTTGAAGTCAACCATCTTCCGAAGCCCCTGGAAGCCTATCTCTCCGACCCGGCGGAAGAAGCCCACAGCCTCATCCTTCCCGTGCCTCTCCGAGTAGGCCTTGCAGATGTTGAAGTTCACAAAGTCCAGGAACTCCGGCTTGACCATCTTGACGGGGATATCTTTGGACAAATCCCATCTCCTCCTTATATGGAATGGCGGGATGAAATTTAATCTTTGTCAGTGGAGGCGAGCGGTCTAGACGATGCGCTTCGACCGGTTCAGGTCCTTCCTGCCCCAGGAGGGCCCACTGAGCCTCGAGGATTCGCCGTAGCCGCAGGCGGCGCACCTCCTCTTCCTTATGTGGTATGCCCTGCGTCCGCACCGCCTGCAGCGGATGTGGACCCTTTTACCTCTGTGTAAAGCTGTCTTCGTCGGCATGCGGCAAGAACTCCATCTCTTGGGCTACGGAGGCGGCGAGATCATGATGACGCTGTCGCCGCGGAGAATGATGGTGCCGATGCTCTCCACGTTCTCGGGGTCGCTGATGTTCTCCGCATCCTTCAACACGAGGTTCACGTGCTGGTCGAATCCTTCAAGGATCCCCCGCAGGGCCCTCCCTCCCCTGAGTTTTATGAGTACGGTCTTCCCGATGTTCCGCTCGAGGACCTGCTCGATCATCTCCGACAATCTCCGTTCCTCCTTAGACGACGTTCGCCTTTTTTTTCCTCCGCGCTTATTATTCGAACTAAAGGAGTTGCTCTTTTAAAGGTTTGTATTCATGATGTCTGACTGTTCAAGGATAAACCGAGGATCGAGATGAAAAGAGGTTGATAAAAGATTCACTCGTGGTGGGGAAGCTTCAATAGGGGCTCTTAACTCAAAAGATTTATTAACAGGTGCTCGACCTACACTATAGCCTTTGCTGGGTTTAGACGGCTTTTGAGTCGGATGAAGACGCCAGAACAGGGGGAACTGGATTTAAATAGTACGATTCAAGAGCCTGTACATAATATCTCACGCTCAATCGGTTCTCAATCAGGGTGAAAGGTATGCTTCTAACAGATCAAGACTATTGGGAAGTCATGAAGGTCTTCTTCGTCGAGGAGGGGCTGGTGAAGCAGCATCTGGACAGCTACAACGACTTCGTCTGGAACACCCTCCAGCAGATCATCGACGAGATCCGGGGGATCACCATCGAGGTCCCCGGAAAGACCTACGACATCACCTTCGGCACCATCGAGGTGAGGGAGCCCAGGGTGGTGGAGGTGGACGGCACCGTCCGCAGGGTCTACCCGCGGGAGACGAGGATCAGGAACCTGACCTACGCGGCGCCCCTATACCTGGACATCATACTCAACCACGAGGGGAGGGAGACCCTTGAGTGCGTGAACATCGGCGATCTGCCCATCATGGTGAAGTCGGACCTCTGCCTCCTCTCCAAGCACACCCCCGAGGAGCTCGTCCGCATCGGGGAGGACCCGGATGAGGCGGGAGGCTACTTCATCGTGAACGGCTCCGAGCGCGTCATCGTCTCCCTGGAAGATCTGGCGCCCAACAGGGTGCTCGTCGAGATCGACAAACGCGGCTCGAAGCCCGTGTACCGTGGCAAGGTCTTCTCGACCACGGTGGGCTTCCGCGCCCGCATCGAGATGTCCCTCAAATCGAAGGTGAATATGGTCGTCTCCATACCGGGCGTCCCAGTCCCCATCCCCTTCATAGTCCTCATGAGGGCCCTGGGGATCGAGATGGATCGGGAGGTCGCCGACATGGTCTCCCTCGACGATAAGGTCCTGAACGAGCTCGAGTCCTCCTTCAGGGCAGTGGAGGACATCCAGACCGTCGAGGACGCCATCCTGTTCATCGGCAACAGGGTCGCCTTCGGCCAGGTCAAGGAATTCAGGATAAAGCGGGCGGAGGCCATCATCGACCGCAACCTCCTCCCCCACATCGGCAGGGAGAAGAAGGTCAGGCTGGATAAGGCCATCTTCCTCGGGGAGATGGCCTCCCGCATCATAGAGCTGAAGCTCGGCCGACGGGAGGTGGACGACAAGGATCACCTCAGGAACAAGCGTATCAAGCTGGCGGGCCCCCTCCTGGCCGAGCTGTTCCGCAGCGCCTTCTGGAGCCTCTACCGGGACATGCGCTACCAGTTCCGAAGGATGAGCAGCCGGCGGAAGGGCGTCCTCATCTCCGCCGCCGTCCGGCCCGGAATCATCACCAGCCGCGTGAAGCACGCCCTCGCGACGGGCAACTGGCGGCGAGGTCGGGTGGGCATGACCCAGCTGCTGGACAGGACGAACACCCTCTCGACCCTCAGCCACCTCCGGCGGCTCCAGTCGCCCCTCAGCCGGAGCCAGCCAAACTTCGAGGCGAGGGACCTCCACTCGACCCACTGGGGGAGGCTCTGCCCGAACGAGACGCCCGAGGGCGCCAACTGCGGTCTGGTGAAGAACCTGGCTCTGATGGCCAGCATCTCGGTGGGCACCGACCCGGAGAAGATCAAGCGGATGCTCCTGCACCTGGGCGTCATCCCGGCCAAGATGGCTGAGGAGACGATGAGGCACGAGGGGGCGAAGCTCTTCATCGAGGGCTACCTCCTCGGCTACACGGAGACACCGGATGAGCTCGTGGAGGCCGTTAGGGAGATGAGGCATCATGGGGAGGTGAGCGGCGAGGTGAACATCGCCTACTACAGGGATCACAACGAGATCTACCTCAACTGCGACACTGGGCGAATCCGAAGGCCTCTGGTCATCGTCAGGGATGGCAGGCCCCTCCTCAAGGCGAGGCACATCCGCAAGCTCCGGAGCGGCCAATGGCAGTGGAGCGATCTCATCAGGGAGGGGATCATAGAGTACGTCGACGCCGAGGAGGAGGAGAACGTATACGTCGCCATGGACCCGACCAAGGTCACGGAGGAGCACACCCACATGGAGATCTGCAGCTACACCATCCTCGGCGTCACGGCGTCCATGATCCCCTACGCCGAGAACAACCAGTCGCCCAGGAACACCTACCAGGCGGCCATGGCGAAGCAGGCGCCAGGCATATATGTCCTGAACCACAGGGACAGGACAGACACCCGGGGTCACATACTCCACTACCTACAGCAGCCCCTGACCAACACTAAGCCCATGGAGATCAACGGATACAACGAGCGGCCCTCGGGCCAGAACTTCGTCGTCGCGATCCTCAGCTCCAACGGCTACAACATGGAGGACGCCATCATCTTCAACAAGTCGAGCATCGATCGGGGACTCGGCCACTCAAGCTTCTACCGCATCTACAAGGCCGAGTGCAAGCAGTACCTAGGCGGAGCCAAGGACAGGCTCACCATCCCCGAGGCCGGCATCCGGGGCTACCATGGCGCCGAGGCCTACAGGCTCCTGGAGGAGGACGGCCTCATCTCAGCGGAGTCGGAGGTGAAGGGCGGCGACATCCTCATCGGCCGCACGAGCCCGCCCCGCTTCCTCGAGGAGTACCGGGGATTCGAGGTGAGGGGGCCCCAGATGCGGGACACGTCCACCGGGGTGAGGCCGACGGAGGAGGGCGTCGTCGACTCCGTCTTCATCACCAAGGACTCGGAGGGCTCGCGCCTCATCAAGGTGAAGGTGCGCAGCCACCGCGTCCCGGAGCTCGGCGACAAGTTCGTCTCCCGCCACGGCCAGAAGGGGGTCATCGGCATGGTCATCCCCCAGGCGGATATGCCCTTCAGCGCCCAGGGCATCATCCCCGACGTTATCATAAACCCCCACGCCTTCCCGTCGAGGATGACCGTGGGCCAGTTCCTCGAATCCATCTCCGGGAAGGCCGCGGCCCTCCGCGGAGAGATGGTGGACGGAACGCCCTTCAGCAACGAGAGCATGGAGTCCATGACGGAGACGCTGAAGAGGCTCGGCTTCCAGCCGAGCGGCCGCGAGCTCATGTACGACGGCCTCAGCGGGCGGAAGTTCGAGACTGATATCTTCATGGGGGTCATCTACTACCAGAAGCTCCACCACATGGTCGTCGACAAGATCCACGCCCGGGCCCGGGGTCAGGTCCAGATGCTCACCCGTCAGCCGACAGAGGGGAGGGCAAGGGGCGGCGGCCTCAGGTTCGGGGAGATGGAGCGGGACTGCCTCGTGGGGCACGGGGCCGCGATGCTCCTCAAGGACAGGCTCCTCGAGGAGTCCGACGCGTACACCATCTACGTCTGCGAGCGCTGCGGCAAGCTCGCGTTCTACGACATCAGGCAGAGGAAGTACGTCTGCCCCATCTGCGAGGCGAAGGGGGAGGTGGAGCCCGTCACCGTCTCATACGCCTTCAAGCTGCTGCTCCAGGAGCTTCAGTGCCTGTGCCTGTCGCCCTCCCTGGCGCTGTCGAAGGAGGTCTGAGGATGTCGAAGATCATCAACGCCATCCGCTTCGGAATCCTCTCCCCCGAGGAGATACGGAGGCTCTCCGTCGTCGAGATCCAGAACTCGGACACCTACGACGAGGACGGCGCCTCCATCTCGGGAGGCCTGATGGACGGGAGGCTGGGGACCCTCGAGCCCCGCCAGCGCTGCCGCACCTGCGGGAACATAGCCATCAACTGCCCCGGCCACTACGGGCATATCGAGCTCGCCGTCCCCGTCGTCCACGTCGAGTTCGCCAAGCACACATACAAGCTGCTCTCGGCGACGTGCAGGAGCTGCGGCCGGCCGCTGCTGCCCGAAGACGAGATCGAGGAGCTGAGGAGGAGGCACGAGGAGGAGAGGCGGCTCCTCGGAAAGGTCCCCGACGGGACGGCGAAGGAGATCCTGAAGAGGGCGAAGAAGTACAAGAAGTTCAGGGAGTGCCCCAACCCCAACTGCGGCATGGTCCAGTCGAACGTCAAGTTCGCCAAGCCCACCAGCTTCCACGAGGTCGAGCAGAAGGAGGTCGAGTCCGACGACGAGACCGTCATCGAGGAGGTGAGCCGAAGGCTCACGCCCAACATGATCAGGGAGTGGTTCGAGCGCATCGAGGACGACGACCTCCGGCTCCTCGGCTTCGACCCGGATGTGGCCAGGCCGGAGTGGATGATCCTCCAGGTGCTCCCGGTGCCGCCGGTCGACGTCCGGCCCAGCATCATCCTCGAGTCGGGTATCAGGGCCGAGGACGACCTGACCCACAAGCTCGTCGACATAATCAGGATAAACCAGCGGCTGAGGGAGAACATCGAGAACGGCGCCCCCACCCTCATCATCGAGGACCTCTCTGAGCTCCTCCAGTACCACATCACCACCTACCTGAACAACGAGGTCTCCGGCATCCCGCCCGCCCGACACCGGTCGGGGCGTACGCTGAAGAGCCTCGCCCAGAGGCTGAAGGGAAAGGAGGGGAGGTTCAGGGGCAACCTGTCGGGAAAGAGGGTCGACTACTCGGCGCGAACCGTCATCTCCCCCGACCCCAACATCGACATCAACGAGGTCGGCGTCCCCGTGCATATCGCCGTCCGCCTCACCGTCCCCGACGTAGTCACCGAGAGGAACATCGGGGAGATGCGGAGGCTCATCGTCAACGGCCCCCACAGGCACCCGGGGGCACTGTACATAATCCGCCCGGACAACAAGCGGATCCGGCTCGAGTTCGTCGCGGACCGTTCGAAGGTGGCCGAGGACCTCGAGCCCGGCTTCGTCGTGGAGCGGCACCTGAAGGACGGGGATATCGCCCTGTTCAACCGGCAGCCGAGCCTCCACAGGATGAGCATCATGGCCCACAGGGTCAAGGCGCTCCCCTACAGGACCTTCAGGATGCACCTTGCCGTCTGCCCGCCCTACAACGCCGACTTCGACGGCGACGAGATGAACCTCCACATCCCCCAGAGCAAGGAGGCCCAGACGGAGGCCCGGATGCTGATGCAGGTGCAGGACCAGATCCTCTCCCCCAGGTACGGCGCACCCATCATAGGCGCCACCAAGGACTTCATCACGGGCTCCTACCTCCTCACCCGAATGGAGACCCTGCTCACCGCCGACGAGGTGGGGAAGCTTCTGGCCTCCACGGGCTACGACGGGCCCATCCCCGAGCCGACGGTGAGGGAGCCCAAGCCCCTCTGGTCGGGGAAGGACATCTTCAGCCTCTACCTCCCCGAGGACTTCAACTTCGTCACCAGGGCCAACATCTGCATCCACTGCCCCGAGTGCGACCGGGAGGGGTGCCAGCATGACGCCTACGTCATCATCCAGAAGGGGAGGCTGAGGACCGGCGTCATCGATAAGAACAGCATCGGCGCCGAGAAGGCGGAGACCATCTTCCACAGGATCATAAAGGACTACGGCACCGACGCGGGCCACGACTTCCTCAACTCCATCTGCCGCCTCATAAACGGGTTCCTCTCCCTCAAGGGATTCACCTACGCCCTCGACGAGCTCGATATCGGCGTCAGTGAGCGGAGCAAGATCAGCAGGGCCCTGAGGAAGATGGAGAAGAACGTGGAGAACCTGATAGAGGAGTACAACACGGGCAGGCTGAAGAGGCTGCCGGGCCAGACGCTGCAGGACACCTTCGAGATCCAGGTGATGAACGAGCTCGCGAAGGCCAGGGACCGGTCCGGAAATATCGTCGAGGAGGGACTGGAGATATCCAACGCGGGCATCATCATGACCCGGAGCGGGGCGAGGGGGTCCAGCCTCAACATAGGCCAGATGATGGGCTCCGTCGGCCAGCAGTCCATCCGAGGCAAGCGGATCATGCGTGGCTACCTGAACCGGACCCTCTCCCACTTCAAGAAAGACGACCCCAACTCGGAGGCGCGCGGCTTCATCTACAACTGCTACAGGGACGGGCTGACCCCCATAGAGTTCTTCTTCCACGCCATGGGAGGCAGGGAGGGCCTCGTCGACACGGCGGTCCGCACCCAGCAGAGCGGCTACATGCAGCGCCGCCTCATCAACGCCCTGGAGCACCTCCGCGTCGAGTACGACGGCACCGTCCGCGACTCCACAGGCGCCATAGTCCAGTTCCGCTACGGCGAGGACGGCATCGACCCGGCGAAGAGCGACCACGGCAAAGCCGTGAACGTGGAGAACCTGATAGAGAGGGTCAAGATCACCGCGGAGGGGAAGCCAGCGCCCAGGGAGTTCATCGACGCCCTCCTGGACAAGGCGGGCGACAAGCTGACGGCGAGCCTCCTCGACGAGCTGGAGAAGAGGCTCACCGACTCGGGCCTGGCCGAGGCCGGCGTCGAGGAGGTCGTCCAAACCGTGTTGAGGAACTACGACTTCAGCCTTGTCGAGCCAGGTGAGGCCGTGGGCACCATCGCGGCGCAGTCCATCGGCGAGCCAGGCACCCAGATGACCCTGAGGACCTTCCACTACGCGGGCGTCGCCGAGCTGAACGTGACCCTCGGCCTTCCCAGGCTTATAGAGCTGGTGGACGCCCGCAGGGCGCCCTCGACCCCCGTGATGACCATACACCTCGACGCGAAGCACAGGCGCAGCGGCGATAGGGCGAGGGAGGTCGCGCAGAGGCTAACCTACACCGCCATCGACGACATCCTCAGGTCCGTGAACGTCGACCTGAGGAAGGACGCCGTAAGGTTGACGCTGGATCCCTCTCGGATGGAGGCCCTAGGCGTGGAGCCCGGCGACGTGGAGAGGGCTCTGCCCAAGTTTGAGAAGGTGGACGATCATACCTACCTCATCGGGCTTTCGGAGGTGAAGGAGACCGACCCCGAGAAGCTCATAGAGCAGATAGCGGAGACCCGGATCAAGGGAATCCCCGAGATCAAGAGGGTGCTCACCATCTACGAGAGCAGAGAGTGGATCATCCGCACGGACGGCACGAACCTCGAGGAGGTCCTCAAGGTGGAGGGAGTCGACCCGAGGAGAACGACGACAAACGACATCCACGAGATAGCCAGGATACTGGGGGTCGAGGCGGCTCGGAACGCGCTGATAAGGGAGGCCCGCGGCGTCCTAGATGAGCAGGGCCTCGACGTGGACGTGAGGCACGTGATGCTCGTCGCCGACATCATGACAAACACGGGGGAGATCAAGCAGATAGGCAGGCACGGCATCAGCGGCGGGAAGAGCAGCGTCCTGGCGAGGGCGGCTTTCGAGCTGACCATCCAGCACCTGGTGAAAGCGGCCATCAAGGGCGAGACAGATCCGCTTAAGGGCGTCATAGAAAACATCATAGTCGGGCAGTCGATGCCCCTGGGGACGGGCAGCGTCGAGCTGTTCATGACCATGGGAGGGGAGCGCCGCGAGTAGCTTGGACCACGAGCTCAGGATGGCCGTCACCACCGGCAGGGTCCACCTCGGCTCCAAGATGGCGGCGAGGGAGATGCGACGGGGGAGAGCAAAGCTGGCGATAGTCTCCTCCAACTGCCCCGAGGGGATCAGGAGGGGGCTCGAGACCTACGGCAAGCTCGCCGGGACTCCGGTGCTGATTCACCAGAAGGACAGCCTGGACCTGGGCCTCCTCTGCGGCAAGCCCTTCCCCGTCTCAGCAATCGTTATAAACGATTCCGGCGACTCAAAGATACTAAACCTGGTGAAGATGGAAGATGCTTAGCAACATCAAGATAACGGAGAACGAGATGAAGTACATGGCCCTGCTGGAGAACATGACAGGCGCCACTATCGTGGACTGCATCCTCGACGAGGAAGGCGAGACCATCATCTTCGCCGTCAAGAAGGGGGAGGTCGGCCTCGCCGTCGGGCGGGGCGGGGAGAAGATCAATCGGTTCCGCAGGATGACCAACAAGCACGTCGAGGTCTTCGAGTACATAGACGACCCGGAGAAGTTCATCAGGAACGCCCTCAAGCCGGCGAGGGTGAAGGCCCTTAGGCTGGTGGACAGGGTGGACGCCGGGCGCATCGCGATGGTCAACGTCGAGACGAAGGACAAGGGCATCGCCATCGGAAGGAACGGCCAGAACATCAAGAAGATAAGGTTCCTGGCCAAACGCTACTTCAACCTCGACACCATCGTCATAAACTAGCCATCAGCTCTCGAAATCTGAAAGGCTCCTCCTGCACGTGAGGGAGTCTGAGATCCTCTAAAATGTGAGCTAGTTCCGGAAAAGAGTACGGCGGCTTATCCGCAGTACGAGCTCAGACTTTTAACAACAATTTTCGCTTTTAAAACAGCGATAGCATTCGGAATCGGATATGGGGGAAGGGCTAAAACGGCTCAGCGGATCTCCATCTCGATGTAGACCTCGTTGGGCACCCTGATCCTCATGATGCTTCGCATGACCCGCTCCCGTGCGTCGATCTCGATGAGCCTCTTGTGGATGCGCATCTCGTACTTGTCCCATGTGTTGCTGCCGTCGCCGCAGGGCGTCCTCCTCACCGGGACGACCAGCCTCTTGGTCGGCAGCGGGATGGGCCCCACAATCTTGACGCCTATCTTCTTGGCTATCCCTTTGATCTCGTC
>Ga0114921_10000817_pt1 | contig 13490 bp, 14 predicted proteins | sample BentaG_FD_87016 | JGI IMG/M metagenome (GOLD analysis project Ga0114921, IMG submission 87016) | Deep subsurface microbial communities from South Atlantic Ocean to uncover new lineages of life (NeLLi) - Benguela_00093 metaG | ecosystem: Environmental > Aquatic > Marine > Oceanic > Sediment ...
AGGTGGAGAAGGAACATACTTTGAAAATTGTTCATTTACCTTTGGTGACGTTGATAATCTTGATCAAACAGATGCTTATGACTTTGTTCATGGCGGAGACTCTGTAACAATGAAAGAATGTACATTCGGAAATGACACTTTATTAACTTCAGCTGGTAGGGCAGTAATGGCTATTGACCAAGTTAATTCTATCCCGTTTAAGAACAATGTTTTTATAGATTGTCTCTGGATGACTTCTACAAGTTCAACAGATTTAAGTTTCATTAGAGTATTAGGTACAGCTGACGTAAACTTTGGTAACGTATTTATTAATGCTGTTATGATGAATGCACTTGTAAATTCAACTAGTGCCGCTGCAACTGATGATGCTGTTGACTCAGTATCTGGTTTAGTTGCTGGTAATTTACTTTTTGTAAATCCTAACCATAATGCGACTGCCTTCTGTTCAGATGTAACAGACCAAATACAAGTTTGCGGACCTCTTACACACGTCAATGCTGGTGCGCCTCAAACTCCTGCATAATTAATTAACTAATTTCTAACATATGTTTAAAAAGAAAGAAGTAGAAAAGAAACCTGTTGAAAAGAAGAAGGACGTTGAGAAAAAACCAGCTGTGAAGAAGGAAATTGTTAAAAAGGAAGTTGAGAAAAAAGAAATAAAAATAGAAAAAATTTATAGAGGAAAAAGAGTAATCAAGGAAACTAAGGTTACAAAGGGAAAACAAAAATTCATACAAATTATCGATGAAGCGGGAGTTACTATGCTTCTTACAAAAGAAGAATACGCTAACGAAGTAGAATAGATATTTGATTCTGCTCAAGAGAAATCTTGGGTAGAGTAGAGATATTTATATATAATTATTAATAACTAAAAATATGACAAGACAAGTAAATCAACAAGTATTGTTTCTAGGAACATCTAAGTTAAGTGCAGCTTTCACTGCTGCGACAACGGATATAATCACATCCAATGCTCATGGACTAAAGATAGGTGATAAAGTATTTGTTGCCTCATCAACAACGCTTCCAGCTGGGCTTTCAGCAGCCACTAGTTATTATGTAATAGAACCAACAACAAATACGTTCAAATTATCAGCCGGAGAAAACGGTGCATCCGTTGATATTACAGATACAGGAACAGGTACTCATACTTTCTTATTGAAAAGTAAAATTGGATATATCAGTGGCGATAGACACCAAAACATTTCTGTATATACTTCAGGGACTGCAAATATGACTTTGAAAGTTAAGATTTCACAGCAAGATGATGTGGATTTTGAAGCTGCACGTTCAACAACAAACAGATGGGAATATGTTCAAGTTGTAGACAAAGAAGATGATTCTACTTTAGACGGAGATGTTGGATTAGTAATGGCAGCAGCTGATACTCAAAGAGAACTAGCTGTTAATGCAGACATAAATTCACTTATTAATATTGAGGTTGTCTCATGGGTAGCCGGCTTAGCAGACGTAAGATTAACTCAAGCTAATGATTAAAAAATATGGCAGATCTAAAAAAACAAAAAGAGAAACTACAAGAAGAAGTAGCAACTTTAAAAGTTAAAGCTAACGCTATTAGTAATGCTTCAAATGAAGAGTCTATTGTTACAGAAACAAAAGTTAAAGAAAACAAAAAATTAGAAGAAATTGTTGAAGTTAAAAAAGAGGAAGTAGCTAAAGTAGAGAGAAATATTGAGGATTTGTTAAAAGCTGAATTAAAAGAAAAGTCTATAATGGCTAAAACTAGCAAAGAAAGAGTGGAGAAAGAAAATGAATTAGAAGAGGTTAATAGTGTGGTAGAGGAGCGCGAGAGTCAAGTTGATGTTCTTGATAAAAAGATTTCTAATAAAGGAAAAGAATATTCTCAAAAGAATGAAGAATTAGAAGAAGATTATAACGATAAAAAGAAAGGATATGAAGATGATGTAAAAGATATTAAAGATAAAAGAGAAGGATTATTGTCAGGGAATAAAAGCATTAAAGAAGGAAATGATTTGCTAAATGAAGAGAATCAGAAATTATCAGATGAGAATATAAGTCTTTTAAGTAATGTGAAAAAGAATAAAGAGATTAATGAAAAATTAAAGAAAAGTAATGACGAGTTAAAAAGAGAGAATCAAAAGATAAAACAAAAGAATGACGAGAACATCAAGAATATGTCTGAAAAAGAAGGAGCTATTTTAAATGCCGGGAAAGAGGTAAAAAGAATTAAGGATAAAGCAGTAAAAGAAGATGTGAAATTAGAGGCAATCATGAAGAAAGGCGGTGATCTTTTAGACAAGGAAGACTATCTAGCCAAGAAAGAAGATTATGTATCAGATAGTTTCGATAAATTAGGTATACCTTATAAAAAGTTTAATTAAATGAATTTCTTTAAAAGACTATATAATAGAATATTCGGACAAAAGATAGGTGCCAGAACAGGAGTCCCAGAGGCTGTTGGCTTAGTTGATGAAACTGATATTAGAATTAATCCTGCCACAGAAGAAAACCAAACAGCCCTTATTGACGGTAAATACATTACTATTGTTGATAACGGTGATACAACAACAGATATTGTTTATGTTGGGCTTGCATTGCCGACTACTGCTACAAGCGCCGCATCATGGCAAATACAGGAGGTAGATAAAACTACAGACGTCATTACAGTTAAATACGCTGATGGCAATACTAATTTTGATAATATCTGGGACGATAGAGATAGCTTAAGTTATTCATAGCATTATAAATATGATTAAATTCTTAAAAAGATTTTTTACCAAAAAAAAGAAAAAAGAAGATTCTTTTGGTGTAACAAAACAAGAAGCAACACAAACGGAAAAGACCATAGTAGAAGATAAAAATTTATACGAACAAGTAAACTGGTCTTTAATGGACTTAGAAGATACAGACAGAATTAATCACATTAAAGCTTTAATGTCAGAAGTTAAAGACGGTGATAAGTTTATTGGTGGAAGTTTATCACAATTCAAACCAAACACAGAACTCTTTAAAGGAATAAAAAATCTTGCATTTATTGATGTAAATACTGTAAATTGTAAGTTGCCAGAAGATGCAAAGACAAGCAGAACAAACACAACAATTAACGAATATGAAGTAGCAGAAGAAGAAGTTGCTCCAAGTAATAACATAAATGATGTTTTAAAGGGAGCTGGTAAGAAACGAAAGCCTATTATTTTTAAGAAATTAAAATTTAAAAAAACTATAGGAAAAAGAAATCCTAAAAAAATGACAGACAAAGAGAGAAAGAACTTTTTTAAGAACAATAAATTTAAAAATAAAACAATCCTAAAGAATTTCGGCAGTGAGATAAAAGAAGCTAAATAATATGTCAGATTGGTATGTAGACCCAACCGCTACAGGAGCAAATAACGGAACAAGTAAGGCAGATGCTTGGATTAACATTCAGAGTGCCTTTGATAGTGTAAATACTGGAGGTGATAGAGTTTTTTGTAGAGGAATACAGACTTTAACAGTTTCTATAGATGTTGATACTAATAGTGGAGGAAGCAAAGCAATTATACAATTCATTGGGGTAAATAGTTCTTGGGTAGATGATGGAACTAAATTTATTTTAGACGGAGATTCAACAGCAGTAAATTGTTTACTTGTCAATGCTAGAAGTAATCTGTTGTTTAAAAACATAAAGGGAATAAATTCAACTGGCAGTGTGTTTAAATCCATCAGTACTTTAATTCAAGTAGTTAGGAACAATTGTGAATGGAGTAATGGTGGTTTACACGGAAATGAACAGGGTAATTTTGCTTATAGAACAAGCATAACAGAAGAACGAACAAACAACAATGCTTCTCAGGGTCATTCAAACACTCCAAACGAAGGTCAAATGTCAATGTGTGAAGCAATAGGAAACGGAGGTACAGGATTTTTCTCTAGTACATCTACGATGTTAACAAATTGTTTATCTCATGATAATACTGGTTTTGGTTATCAATGCCAAGGTGGACTACCTAAATATTTCGGTTGTACATCTGATGGCAATAGTGAGGGGTGGCGATTAGCTAGTAACGCTACTTCGTTACATTTTTGCAGAATTACTAATAATACAATAGGAGTAAATGCCGCTAACTCATTAACATTTCTCTCTTATTATAATTCATTTTTCGGTAACGGTACAAGAATTGCTACTGGTGTAATTATTGAAATAGGGACTATAACACTCAGTTCTGATGGATATACAGACAGAGCAAATGATGATTTTTCTTTAGCAGTTGGAGGTGAGGGAGTAGGTATAGAAATTAATATAGGTGGAGTTGGAGCAACAACAAAAGCAAACCCAACGTCTGGTTTTTCACCAGCATATCCTTCAGCAGATGCCCCAACTTTTGCAGGTATCACTAGATTAGAAGCCGTAGGAAAAGGACACTTAAAAGCAAGTTGGGACGCTGGCTCTGGAACAATTACTGGTTATAATATTTATATAAGAATAGGTAATTCAAGCGTGTTTAGTTCAACATACAAAGTTTTTGAAGTTAAGGCAGGGGCTACATCAGCAAAAATATCTATAAGTCCAGAAGACGGAAATTTCTTAGTTAATTCAAAGGTGTATCATGTTGGAATAAGGGCATGTAATGACGGGAGTGAAGATAGCAATACGGAAGTTTTAACTGCATCACCTCAATCAGATGGCTTAACTACAGTTATTTCAAATGAAGATATATTTAGAATAGTTAAAAACGTATAATGATATGGCTAAAGGATTAGATATTAATACACAAGATTATTCAGAGGAAGCAGTTAATGTTCAGCCTGGAGAAATTAACGCATGGAAGAAAGAAATAGGGACAAAAGTTGTTGCTGTTACTGGAACTTATCAAGCCCTAGAGGATGACGGTATTATTTTAGCAAATGGCACTTTTACAATAACATTACCAGCTGTCGCAAGTAGTAATAATAAAAGATTAAGAATAATTAATATTGGCGATGGAGTAATAACAATTGACGGAAAGGACGCAGAGGAAATAGATGGAAAATCTTCTGTAACAATATCTGCCAAAAACAGTTCGTTGACTTTTGTTTCTGATGGTTCAGATTGGTTTACTTCTGACAATCAACCTAAACCGATTGGTAATAGTATTATAACAGTAGCTAAAGCTGGAAATGTTGATTTTAGTTCAGCTGATTCAGATACACCAATACAAGATGCTATTGATTCTATTACTGATGCTACGAATACAAAGAGATATGCAATATCTATCGCTCCTGGTGTGTATGAAGAAAATATTATTGGTAAGAATTATGTTTCTTTAATCGGACAGGGATATTTAAATAAAGATACTGTAATAAAAGCAACTTCAGGAGAGCTGTATACTGCCCCAAATACATTTAGTTCTATAGATAATATAACTCTTCTAATGGAAGTTACCACATCTGATTGTACCGTATTTAAAGCTACGAATGGCGGTGAGCATGTTATGGATAGAGGTTTTTTAATAATGACATCAGATACTAACGGTGTTACTGGAAAGCTTCTTGATGTTGATTGTGATAAATTTTACTATTTACGTAGTGACTTAACTTACATCATGACTGGGAGTTCAGCAGGTTCTAATACGCATAATCTTTGCATACTGTCAGGTTCTACAACTTTTGCCTTTAATACTGCCGAAAACATTATTTCAGTAGGAGATATTGATGATGATGTCAATATGATTGTCTCCGATGCATCTGGTGGTTTTGTTTTAGCAAATGCGATAACGACGATTGTCGCTACCAACGCCTCTTATACTGGAACAATGACAGCCATTAAAATAACAAAAAATACTGAGTATAAATTCCCAACACAAAATTTATTCTTTATACTGGGCAATGGAAGTGGTACAGGTTACGGTATTTATATAGATACTGATAATGATGACGGTCAAGTTGATACTGGCTACAATCTATTTACAATCGTTGGATTTACTAATAATTATTATGCACATGCTGGGGTAGGTGATACCGTACGATCACAGGCAGATTTAATTACAGCAGATGGAAATATAACAGGAGATGGTAATATTGACTTTATTAACACACAGGAATATGGACAACTTCAGATTACTGGTGGTGGTGTATTTACAATAGATGCAGCAGACGAATGGCACGCGTTCTTAGGGATGTCAGAGGGTGTAGTATCAGACCACGTTGATGTTCATACTGGATTGACAGGGGCAATAACAGCTTTTGCAGACGCAGGAGGAGGTCAAGTTACCGTAACAAGTGCAGGGCACGGAATAGTAGATGAAGGCGAATATGTTAGCATTACAGGAACGACTAATTATAATGACATTTATCAGATAACTAATATTACTACTGATACGTTTGAGATTACTGAAACATTTAACGGAGATGACGCCACAGGTACTTTTATATATGGAGACCATATTGTAGCAAGAAGAAGAGGAGCTTACCGTTTATCATGGTCTTTTTCTGCATCTGCTGCAAGTGCAAACCAAGTCTTTGATTTCGCTGCTTATAATGGCACGACTAAAATTGATGGAACACAACTACAGAGAAAATTTCAAACTGCTGGTGCTGTAGGAGTTATGTCTAGTAGTCCAGTAATATTCCTAGAAAAAGATGAGGTTCTTTTCTTCGCAATTAGGAATACCACAAGTGCAGGTAATATATCTATTAGCGAAGGAACATTTAATATTAATAAAATATCATAAGGAATTAATAATTAATAAATTTAAATAATAAATATGAAAAAAGTAATTTTAATCACATCCTTGGTGGCTGTAGTAATAGCAGGTGCCATAGTCGGATATACACAAAAAGACAAGTTTGTTGGGGCTAGAAGATCAACGTCTGCTATGAAAGTTAGTAGCGATATAATAGTTCCAAGAAAAGATACAAATGATTTTGCGTTGGGAACAGGTACAGTAGGAACATCAACATCTGACTTCTATCACGATGCTTCTAATAATATCGTTTATTTTAATGGTATTGAGTTTGCAACATCTTCTCAATGGTCTGTTTCTGGCTCTGATGTTTATAGATTATCTGGAAATGTTGGCATAGGAACATCAACACCCATATCAATATTCCATGTAGACAATGCTAGTGTAACAACAACAGCAACATTCGGTGGAACAACAGCAGGTTGTCTAAAACTTCAAGATACTGATTTGGCAGGTTGGAGTTATTGCTCTATTCTAGATGGCTCTATGTCTTGCTCTGATAATTTTGCAACTATAGGTTGCGCTGAATAATATAAATTATTAATAAATTAATTTAAAAATATGAAAAAAACAATATTGACAGTTTGTTCGGTAGGAATATTAGTGTTAGGTTTCTCTGCTTTTGCTGTAACTACAAAAAGTATAAATTATTTTAATGGAAATTATGGAATCGGAACTACAACTCCAAGTGCAAAATTAGAAGTCAACGGTTATACTAAATTAGGCAGTGATGCACCTGCAATTAAGATAAAGAAGTTTACAGGAACAACCAGCTCATCAGCGGGAGGTTCCACCAACATTGAGCACGGATTGGATGTTGGCAAGATTATCGGAGTACAAATGTTTGTATTAGATTATGCTGATAGAGTAATCCCTCCTTCTAGCGTACTCTCTGGAAAAGAATACGGTTATGACCTCACTAGCACTCTTATATACACTAGGCTGGTGGCGGGAAATAGTAGCGATATCACCAACGAGCCAATCAGGATTTTAATAACTTACGAAGAATAATTAATTAAAAATAATTTTATGAACAAACAATTAAAAAAGAGACTATTATCATTTGCTTGGAGACTAGGAAGTGTTATGGCAATAGCAGGATTAAATTTTATTGCACAAAATGTAGGTGACTTATCATTACCTATCTGGGCAGTTGGGCTAATAGGTTTAATCACCGGTGAAATCACAAAATATTTAAACAGTAAATAAATAAAATATGGAGGATAAATTAAGTAACAATGAAATATATCAGATTCTAAAATCTCTTGAAGATAAAATAGTAGTTGGGTTTAAAGGTGTTCATGATCGCCAAGACAAAACAAATGGGAATGTTAAAGAGAATACTGAGTTTAGAATAGGTGCTATAGCTCAAATGAGTTTAATAAAAGTATTAGTTGGAATCTTTGGATTTGGCACCATAGCGAATGTAATATTAGTAATATTTAAATAATATGAATGATTTAATCACAAAAATTAAACACATACCATACAGAATCTTTGTAGCAAGAAAGTCCGGTCTTTCAGAAATGATAGAAGACAAAAGAGATTTAGACATTGGTATATTTGGTTGGTTTGAGTATAAACCAAAACATAAAAGAAAAGTAATAGAAGATGTTTCCGTGAAAGATCAAGGAAGCAGAAACACTTGTGTATTTGAAGCAACAACAGGTCATAAAGAGGTTGACGAAAAAAAGGAATTATGGTCAAGGTCTATAGTTTCATATGCTAAAAAGAGAGGATGGATAAGAGGAACTGGATGGACTAGTTTAAGAAGTGGAATGAAAGCGTTACAAGCATTTGGAATAGAAGAATACAACGGACAAATAGATCCAAGGAGCTGGTCAGTTTATTCTGGGATGGCACTAACAGAAGATTTAGCGGCAGATCATAAGATAGCATCATACTGGGGAAATATTAAAAAGAATGAATTATACAAGTTGATAGATGAAGGCAAAACAATGATTACAGCTATTAACTGGTATACAGGATTTAATCAAGGAGGTGGATTTAAAGCTCCTTGGATTATAAGTAAAGCAACTGGATGGAAAGTAGGAGGTCATGCTTTTAAAATTAAAGGGTATGATTTGAATTATCATGGAAAGGAAGTAGCTATTTGTACTAATAGTTATGGAACTAACTGGGGAGATAACGGTACTTTCTACATAGAGATTGGTTATTTAATGAGATATAATCTAGGTATCATGACTAGTTTAGATGAAATAGACAAAGAATTAGGTAAATTCTTGCATGAATATGACGGTTGTGAAGTCAAGACAGATGGAGAAAGCACAGTTTGGCATATACAAGCAGGAAAGAAAAAAGTATACCCAGATGAAATAAGTTACTTCGCATGGAATACTTCTTGGGATAAAATTAAAATTGTAGATAAGAAAATTCTAGATAGAGTAAAAGAAGGAGACAGAATGGATATTAAGAAGTCAAAATATTGGGAGTTTATTAAACATTTAAAAAGTCCTCACAATCTTTATAGATTGATGGACATATATATAAAAAGAAGATAATATGAAAAAATTTTTATTGACATTGCTATTGACAGTTCTAGTATTTCCTAGCATTGTAATAGCAAACGAACAACCAACGGCAACAGTTTTTCATCCAGAAACATTGTATAGAAAATCAGTGGTCATAGGAGCCTCAGACGCTTTTGATGGAGGATATTTATTAGAGGTCGCTAGAGTAGTAAATAATGATGGTTTGCTCGGGTTTTCTGTAGTAACTGACTATAAAACTACATTATCCTCTTCTATTTCTAAGACACAGTCTACAATTCCAGCTTCTTCAGTTACAACTAAAGACGACCATACACTAACCATGGACGACTTAGGAAGTAAGGTTTTCTTCGTAATTGAACCGGGCGGAAGAAAAGAAGAAATCGTGATGTGTACTGGCATTTCAAGTTCAAATTGGACAGGATGTACAAGAGGATTAGCTTTCTACGGCTCTTCTACAGCAAGTGTAGCAGCAAACAGAGAAACACATAACTCAGGTGCTACATTAGTATTATCAAATACTCATTATGTATATGAAGAATTAGTAGACAAAGATGCCGATGAAACTATCCAAGGTATAAAAACCTTTGGTTCATTTCCAAAGATTGCTACATCAACAGCTATCCCAACTGTAAATGCAGAATTTGCTAATAAGTATTATGTAGACCAAGTAGGAGCAGGAGGCTTCACAGCTGTAAACGCTTCAACTACACAGGGACTACAAGTATACGGCACAGTACCAGAAACAGTAGGAATAAACGCATCTACAACTAGAGCACTAGCATTTGACGAAGACGGAGCAATCTACGTAAAAGCAAGCTCAACTGCCAACATGGCATTTGACAATGATGGTGAATTATACTTCACAGGAGATGACGATATAACCTTTACAGGCGAGTTGACTATTGGCGGAAAAGATATCGAAGGAGGTTTATCTAAGTTTGGAGGAACTGGTGCTGACGGAGCATTAAGTGTCACATCAGGAACTACAACTCTCAATGCAGCGGGTGCAGTAGTTTTAACAAAGAACTATTCGTCAATCAGTATCGCTACGAGCTCAGTACTTACTATTTCAAATGAGTCTGCTACTGGAACAATACTAATTCTAAAATCCATAGGAGATTGTCTTCTCTCTGGTGATATAAATTTGCAAGGAAAAGGTGCTAATGCAATGATAACTGGATATAGTATCTTAGATTCATCAGAACATTCAGGAATAGTTGGCCCAGCTGGTGAAGACGATGGAACAGGAGGAGCTTCTTCAACTGCAAATGTTGCTTTCTCTTCTGAAACTGTAAACTTTTATATAACAAGAGATGCGAATCTTCTATATCGTAAATTCATAAATGTTACACCTGGTTCTGGCGGAGGAACGGGAGGAACTGGAGGAGATAGTGCTGCCCAAGCAGGCGGAAGTGGAGGAGCAGGCGGAGGAGCAATTATTATTGAATGCGGAGGAACTCTTAATTTCACATCAGGAGGGACTATTAACGTGAATGGAGTAACCGGCTTAATAGGTGAAGACGGAACTGGTTCTGGAAATGCAGGAGGTGGCGGAGGCGGAGGAGGCTCTGCTGGAATGGCTCTAATTCTTTACAACACCCTCGGAGCAAACAATGGAACAATTACAGCTATTGGTGGTGCAGGCGGAGATGGTGGAATAGGTGGTATCGGTGGAGTTGGTGGTGATACAGCAGGAGGTGGGACTGGTGGTTCTGGTGGTTCTAGTATGCTAGACGTTGGATCGCTAGGTGGAGATGGGGGATCTGGAGACGGAGGTGGAGGAGACACCGATGCAGGTGAAGCCGGAATAGCGGGGGTCAAATCCGCAGGAGGCGGAGGCGGGGGCGGGGGCGGAGGTGTTTTTGTTTCTACTGGCGGAGCAGGCGGAGCTGCGGACTCAGACGACCCAACACATTATCTAGTAGTTCAAAATACAGTATTTTAAATAATAGTTTTCTTTCCCTGTTTATTTCCTATGTTCATACAACACATTGTATAAACTTATGTTATATATAGCATAAAACGACTAAATAAATAAACAGGAATAAGTAAATTATAACCAATAATCATATGCAACAACAAACACTAGCATCTATCATAGACGAGATGAACGTCTTTCGTGACATAGCAAACATAGAAGATCAATACAAAGAAAGAGAGATTGACAACTCAATTAAAAAATTGCGTAGGAAATCAGTCTTTCCTTGGATGATAAAGAAAACTACATTGAGAGTATTTAAAGATGTCTTGGAATATCCTGTGGCTTCTGATCACGATGAAATGTTCTTCTTGGAGAATCAAAATATAGAAACTTATGCTGATACAGCTAGATTTTTCAATACATCTATCAAACAATTCTTCCAGGACGTGAACAGCAATCGTAACGTGATGGCAGAGATATGGAAAAACGGTACAAAACTAATTGGTGTGAACGACAAAGACTTAGGACTAGAGAGTGTGAACCTAGATACAGCTGACGATGCAGACAGATATACTCCAACTGATGATGCTACTTCTGTAGCTGACGAGCTTGTTGTTGTTAAAAAAGGAAATAGCTCTGTAAGAGTAAATATAGTAAATAGTAGTGGTGTAGCTACAATCAAGAATATTTATAGAAACTCAATCGGAGATAGTAACTATACTAAGAAGTATTACTTCAGATGGATATACTTAAACTCAGCTCCTACTTCTATAGATATAAGAGTACAAACTGACGACTCAAACTACTTAGCCGGGAACGTAACTACTCAGTTTAGTGGTTCATCTTTCGTCGCAAATGACTGGAATCAGATAGTACTAGACTTAAATACTGCCACAGAGACAGGAACTTTTGATTCAAATACAATCGCTTCTGATAAAATCATATTAAATGGTGCAGCAACTGGAACTTACTATTTAGACGACGCAGATTTGAAATCATGGAACTTATTAGATTACTGGTACTATAGTACATACAATATAATTGCAGATGGATCAACTGCACCAGACCAAGAACTATTTGTAAGAGACGGGCTTGTTGATACTCTTGATTCTTTAGTAGGAGATAAAGAATGGCTAGCAGTTGTGAAGTACGATGCGATGAATAGACTACTGGCTGATTCAGAAAATAATGTAGTGAGAGCTGTTATATTGCGAGAGAGAAATGATGCTTGGACTGATTTTTTCGCTAAATATCCAGACAACATCCCATTAATTACAACACAAAAATATAGATTTGAAAATAATCCAATATTAACTAACCTACCTCCAAATGTTTAAAAAACTTACAATTTTATTAGTACTACCAGTTTTATTATTAACTGGTTGTACAAAGGAGAATAACGAACAAGAAATTGGTGTTGCCTTTCCAGACGCTCAATGGACAGTCGTCAGTGATTTCGCAGGATACCAAACTAAGAATGACCCAACTAAAGTACAGAAGGGAGCTAATCCACAAGGGCAGAATACTACAGCCAATGAGAGAGACAGAATATCTATCAGAGATATTGGTTATGAAGTATTTCCTAGTTCTTTAACTGCTAGTACTACAATACAGAAGATTAATAGTGTTCACACTTTCAGAAGAAGAGATGGGGAAAATATAATGATAAGAACTAGAGATACTGTAATGGAGTACTTTGAAGAAGGAACTGACGTTTGGACTGTTTTTAGAACTGACTTAACAGATGATAAGAGATTCGGTTTTGCAGATTACAATATAAACACAGACGTTCAGTCCCAAGTTTACTTTGGCAATGCGTTTGACAATGCAGCCAGATGGACAGGAGTACATGACCTAATAAACGGTGCAGTCTCACTAGGTGCTGCAACAGTAGTAGTCGATGATATTTCAGGTTTTGCTAACTCAGGTTCTATTGTTTATTGCGCTACATCTACAGCCTATTCTAGTATTAGCACTGTTACAAACACTTTTACATTAACTGGAACATCTTCAGTGGCTTGTGCTGATGATCAGGGATTATCTCAGGCTGTAACTGAATATGCTACAGCTCCGAAGGGTAATATATACTTAGCATCTAGTAATCGTATTTTTATAGCAGGGATAGTGACCACTACTCAAGCAGTTTTCTTTTCAGAATACGGGGATGCTACTAACTACCTTGGTGCTTCACTTATAGACGATAGCACTGACACTTCACCAGGTATCTTTAACTTAGGATTAGGTGGTGGAGCTGTAACTGGAATGGTACAAGATGAGGGAAGTATTTACATGATGAAGCGTTCTATTATAAGAAAAGCTACTTTAAATGATACTATATATACTTTATCTACATTGAAACCGTTTGATGGAAAA
>Ga0114921_10000819_pt1 | contig 13485 bp, 17 predicted proteins | sample BentaG_FD_87016 | JGI IMG/M metagenome (GOLD analysis project Ga0114921, IMG submission 87016) | Deep subsurface microbial communities from South Atlantic Ocean to uncover new lineages of life (NeLLi) - Benguela_00093 metaG | ecosystem: Environmental > Aquatic > Marine > Oceanic > Sediment ...
AGGAGTAATCATATTAATGTGAACTCCTTCTAATTTAATATATTTTTCCGTTAAATCTCTCGCTCTTTTTATTTCCTCAAAACTCGGCTTTTCAGCAATAGTAACAAGTCTAAGTGAACCAATATCGTGAATCAGGTCTGAAATTCGTTCACCGCGCTTTTCGAGCTCTACAATCATATTAAAGATTTCTTTTCCTAATTCTCTTCGCTGTTTATGATCATCAAATGGTTTTATGATATTCCTCCACATTTTTGAAATATTTCTAATAGCTCCTTTAATTGAATTATAGAAGTTTAAAGAATATTTTAAAACTACTTTTACTTGATCTTCCGGAATCTCAAATAAAGTAATCATGTTTGCAGTAGGAGGGAAATCTGCGATAACTATATCAAATTGAACATCATCAGCATTAATATCTTCAGCGTCTAAAATTTTTTGAAAAAACATGGCATTTTTTAGAGCCAATGGAATAGAATTTGCTGTAAAAGTTTTATCTATAAATTTTTCAATTTGGGGGATCATCCCAACAATAGGCATCTGTTTCATTAGGTTTTTCATTTTTTGTATCAGTTCTTTTGTGTATTCCTTAGCATATATATTAGCATCGGGTTCAATTCCCCAGAGGTTTCTAGATAATGGAGTAAGTTTATTATTAATCTCTAATTGAAATAGGTCACTAAGATTGTGTGCCATATCAAAAGAAATCAGAAGTATCTTTTTATTAGGGAGCAAATCTGATAATAAAACTGCTGTAGCAGCGCTAATAGAGCTTTTTCCAACTCCTCCTTTGCCACCTAAAACGAGAATTTTCTCCATTTATGGCATTTTAGATTTTAAATTTTTAAGATTATATAATAAAAATAAAAATGCCATAAAAAGCTAATCAGATTCAAATTAATATTAAAGAAGAATATAGATAATAATATCATTTAAGATTTATTAGGAATCTGTTGTTTTGGATCAGGATAGAAAATCAATTTGCCTGTAACTTTAGATTCAGATCCTTTTTCTTTTTTAAAATAAAAATAAAATCTGCCTATGTCCGTATTTAATTTATATTTCACATAATTTTTTTTAGATTCTGAAAAAAGCTTTTCTATTAAAATTCTGTTCCAATAACTCATTGATATAGATTATAACTCTTATCTAAAAAATAAATATCTCATGAGGATATTATTTTTTACTTTTTGAGAAATTCTTTAGATTCACAAAAAATAAATTGATTGAATAATTTTATTAAAATATAATCATCGCAATTATGATGATTTTAAATTATATATTAAAATTACTTAAAAAATTCAAAAAATCAAACTCATACAATTTATCATTTTACTTTCATAAATTTTGAATGTGAGCTTAGATTTCATTATGAAAAATAAAAATAAAGGAAGTGATCAAGATTACCAGTCAAAATGATTTTACCACAAAATATATTATAAAAGTTAAATTTGTCATTAAAGGTGTTGTAGAAAAAAGCGATATTGTTGGGGCTATTTTTGGCCAGAGATAAAGAAACTTGAAGCCAATTCGGCTTAATCGGCTAAACCGAAGGTCTTCTTTTGGATCTGGATTTAAGGGATTTACAAAAATCTGGACGAATTGGAAGAATCGAGGTTGATAATGAATCCAAGGAAGGAATTTCCGAAGGGATCATTAAAATACCTAGTAGTCTCACTCGTAAAGAAACAGCACTATTAGCTGCGACTGTTGAAACAGTATCTAGGGTTGGACCTTGCGAAGCAGATATGAAACTCTTAGAGATTCGTGATGTTCGCGAAACAAAACGAAAAAAAATAATTAAACGTGCTACTGAACTTCTAAAAGAGTGGGATCAAAAATCTTTAGAACCAAGTGAAATAGAAGAACAAATTGACACAGATATTAAACTTGGAGAAATTCTTTCTTGGAGTAAAGAAAAATTACCTGCTGGACCCGAAGTAGATAGTAATCCTAATTTAATAATTGTGGAAGGTCGTGCAGATGTTTTAAACTTATTAAGGATTGGTGTTAAAAATACAATTGCAGTTCAAGGAACTCAAGTACCTAAGTCAGTAGTAAAATTAACAAAAAATAAGAGTTCGGTAACAGCTTTTATGGATGGAGATAGGGGTGGAACGATCATCTTAAAGGAACTTTTACAAGTTGCTAAAATTGATTTCATTGCTAGAGCTCCTGATGGATATGAGGTTGAGGAATTAACTAGAAAGCAATTGATAAAAGCACTACAAAACAAGAAAAATGTTAATTCGTTTAAAGAAATAAAGGATATGGAAAAAGTTGAATCAAAATATATAGGTAAAGAAGAAAGGCTTTATCGTGTCTTAAGAAATCTTAAGGTTAAAAATGAATCTGCAATCATTGAGGCTATTAAAGATATTGAACCTGGTCATAGTATAGGTTTTAATAAAGCAATGGAGAAGCTATTTGATATACCGGTTGGAGAACTTTATGAAAAGATCAGAAATTATAAAGCTACCCAATATTTGATAATAGATGGTATTTTAACCAAACGTCTTCTCTCCCTATCAATAAAAATGAAAATAAACTTTGTTGCTTGCAAAAATAAAGAAGAGGAAGTAGTAATTCCTGAATATATTACTGTGCACTATTTCTAATTAATCAAATTTTAATGACTCTTTTCTTTTTTTTCTTTATTGTTCTTGTCTAATTCTTATGCTAAGAGGTGTTTCTTTAGTAATCACATTTGACACAGGACAATATTCATGAAAAATTTTTTTACATAAATCAATTTTCTCTTTTGATTGTCCACTTTTAGGAGTAAATAATAACTCTATATCAATTTTTACTAATCTTAAAGAATATTTAGGTCCTGAATGCTTTAATTTTCCATCTACAACAATTTCTAATTTCTCGCTTAGAATATTATGCTTTTGTAGACAATAGATAAAAGAATTACCAATACAACCCCCGATTCCAATTAGTACATATTCAAGAGGGCTAGGCGCTAGATTTGTACCACTAAATGATTCTGGTTCATCAATATGAATACTTTTAAAACGCCTTGCTTGTGCTAAAAAATGGAGGTTCTCTGAATAATTAAGTGTGACTTTCATTGTTATTTTAAAAATTTAAATCTTATTTAAGAATTATAGAAAAAAGTGAAAATTACATACTAAAAGGTATAAAGTTAAAAATTAGTTGAATGATATATGATATTGCTCCTAAAAGAACAAGTCCAATGGCACAAATTTTAAAAACTAAAAAATATTCCTTCCTATCCGGTTTATTTGAAATTTTCAAAATTCTTTTTGTGTTTTGAAAGAAAATTCCTAATCTTTCATAGATACTTGGTTTCTTCTTCTTTTCAAATTGAGAATATTTTTCATATTTTGGGTAGTTTGACACAATAAGATTAAGAATTAGTCTTTAAAAAAGTTAACTTTTGAGGAAACACTCATATTTTTTATTATGAAATATCGAGAATACTTGATATGAAAAAATCGCGATCAAAAGGTATTAAATCTTCATAATTTTGCCCCGTTGCAAGAAACAGAATGGGTTTTTTTGTTTCAAAAGAGATAGATAATGCTGCACCCCCTCTTGCATCAGCATCTAATTTAGTTAAAATATTTGCATCAATCCCTACATGTTTTTTAAATTCCTTTGCTTGATAAAGAGCATCATTTCCAGCAAGACTATCACCTACAAAAATAATTAAATCTGGTTGAGCAACTCTACATATCTTTTGCATTTCAATCATTAAATTCTTATCCGTAACTTGTCTACCTGCAGTATCAATTAATACTACATTAATATTCTTAGCCTTTGCATGCTCAATTGCATCATAACCTACCGAAGCAGGATCCGAATTATATTCATGCTTAATAACTCTTACTCCAACATTTTCCATATGATAAGACAATTGCTCTATAGCGGCGGCTCTAAATGTGTCGGATGCTGCTGCTACTACAGATATATTATTCTTTTTTAAATAATATGCAATTTTAGCCATAGTCGTTGTTTTTCCAGTTCCATTAACTCCAAGAAAAACAATTACATATGGTTCATTTGTTTTGCTTTTTTTCTTTATTTCATCTAATAAATCTACTTCGTTTTCAGGTGTTAGTATACCTGTTATAACCTCTTTTAGTGTATCAAATACCATTTTTTTAGTTGAACTTAATCGACCAATTTGTTCTCCCTTAAAAGAGTCAATTATCTTGTTGCAAATTTCATCAGCAGTATCCATAGCTACATCATTACTTACAAGCAGGAGTTTTAAATCATTGATAGCCTCGTCCATTTTTTTTTCCGTTAGGGTTTTTTTTACAAAAAGTGAAAAAGTATTCTTCAATTTTTCAAGCATTTATTTCTCCCTACTGATTTAAAAATTATCTGAAATTATAACAAGATTAAATATAAAACAAGCTTATTTTTGCATAATATCTCTTTGAATAACTTGAGAGATTTTATTTAGGTTTATATCTAAATTTTGTAATTGAGTTCCTAAGAATTCTACTTGTTTATTATGTTGTTCTATTATCTTATCAAGAAATTCAATCGCACTTGCTAAATCCTTTTCAATTACAACATCTTGGTTAACAGCAAGTAAAACTTTTTCTGGTTCTTTAATAGATGCTTTAATATTTACTATACCTCCAATTGGAACTAAAATTTCGTCACCTTCTTTTACTCCTTCTTTTAAATTTTCTAAAGTATTTTTAGAATTCCTTACATTCGCACGTGATGCATTGATAATTTCTAATTGACTTTGATACATATCACGTTGCTCCTTTAAATAACGAAATTTTATTAATTGCTCTTGATATTCTTGAGGACTGACCACTTTTATCAAAACTTTAAGAATTATTTCTTAATTATTGAGATAATTCACGGATTAGATAGTCTTGAGATTCCTCTAAACTTATCTCTTTAATTTCTTGAATTGTAATTTGACGTCTATAAATACCAATAGAAGTAATTTTACATAAGACTTTTTCAAGAGCGTCTTCTTCTTTTAAGGCACGTACTTCTTTACGAAATAAATATTTCTTATGATTTTTATTGTAGTTGCCAATAATTCTATAGATTTTTATCTCAGACATAAATTTTCCGATTGTATCCATGAATTTAAAATTGATAATTATTTTAAAAATATTAAATTTTGCTTTTTTGATTTCTTTATTAAGTTCAATATTAAAACTTATAACTACTTCTTCTAACCTATCAAAAATGTTAAGGAAAAAAAATATTTAGTCAATCTCCTACAATTTTAATATATCTGTTAGGCGCATCATTTCTGGACCTGTACATTCGGATCCAAAAATCCCACTCTTATCATTCACAATTGCTCCTGAAGAAAGATAAGGAATACCACGATTTACAGTAGATACATCGATCTCATCAACTTTTAATATTGGAGAAATATATTCTATTTCCTCAGCAGTTGAAAGAGGATGAACTAGGCAACCATGATTATTTGCTAAGGAAATTGAACCAGGAAGATAATTATCAGCAAATTCATAAATGACTGTCTCAACACTTAAAATATCCTCGATCTCTTTTTTATAATTTTTTAGCAACGAGCTAATTATAGCACCTTTATCATTACATAAGATAAGGTTTCCAAAAGCATTATCAATTGATTTCAAAATACCAATTTGTGAGGAATTATTTAACTCATTTAGATAACTTTTCAATTTATCAAGTTCATCATCTTTTATTATATGAGGAACTATAATTCCATATTTATTTGATACAGCATATATTCCTAATAAGTTAGAATTATTAATAGTAAGTGGATAAAATGGCTCCCCAAATATTTTTTTAAATTTTATAAGTGTAGTCTTTAATGTTGTAGGAGGATATAGGATATATGAATTATTACATGTTAAGTAAACACCTATTAGACTCTTCCCAAATACATGAGACCTTAAAATTGCCATGTGAAATAACGATAAAATTATATTTTTCTACTAGAATATCATTAAAAAAAGTTTATTTTTGTACATTGATTTAAAAATTGCCATTTAAGCTAAATATATAACACAAAGTCCATCAATATTTTTAGTAACTCTCACCTTCAACTTTCGTGGGGGTTTTTGAATAGAACGTTCCCATATCTTCTCATTTACTTCTTGTGAGATAACTAAAGATTCTGGCTTAAAATGGCGAGTTATATATTCTCTTAGATACCTGATAGCTTTTTTTGCTCTTTTATTTCTTGGACCTCTTCGTGCTATTGCGAGAGGTACAATATATATTCTTTCATCAATAATCTCTTCTTTTGGAACTTCCTCTTCTTCAAATTCTTCAATTTCCTCTTCAAAAATTTTACTAATTTCTTCTTCTTCAGATATTTCATCTAGGCTGAATTCCTCAATCTCTTCTATTTCTTCATCAGATTCAGATTCTTCTTCTAACTCAACCTCACTTAATTCTTCCTCTAACTCGTCTAGACTAATATCTTTTCCTTTTTTTGCCATATTATTTCATTTAAAAGTAGTATTCTAAATCAAATTTTAATCTCTTTTTAACCTTGTGTTCCTCCATGTTCTTCTCGAGTAAGGATTAGATCTAACCTTACCATTTGTCTTCCTAATAATCCAATTTGGTAGTGATTTATTTTGTTTCATACTCTTCGCTCGTCTTAATTTAGACGGTAGATTTTTATTCCTTGCCATTTATACTCCTCTCTCTTGACTATTTTTTTATATTAAATTCTTTTTTTCTCCCTAGTGAAGATATTTGTTCTAATAATTTTTTAAATGCTTTATCTGGTAATGGTATTGCTCCTCTTAGTTGTCCTGATTGAAATAGTTGAATTAATTGTAATTCTATCTGTTCAGCAAGTTGGGGTTTAACCATTCGAATATTTTCTAATCTCTGTCTCCCTTCTTGAGATAAAATTTTTCGCATTAATTGATATTTTTTGCTCTCAAACTCTTTTTGTTGGGCTTCCATTGATTGGTGCTGTGCGGCTTGTTGTTTTAATTCTTCTAACTTCTTCCTTTTGATAGCATCTAACTCTTCGTCGTTGCTCAATTTAAACTCTCAGATGTTATTATTTAATTCTTTAACTTTTTTTTCTTAGAATAGAGTATGCTGTTCTTTCTAATAAACTAGTTCCTTCAGGAGAAACTTTCCTCCCCTTTTTACCATCCTTTAATATCAAATTTTCTTTTTCTAATTGCTGTAAAATGACTCTTATTATCTTTCCGCCTCCTTTTGAAGAATGATTTAAACCGCTACCTTTTCTACTTCTTCCTGAATAATGCTTTCTTAATTTATTTACTCCTATTGGTCCATAATTTTTCACTTTTCTTAAAATAGAGGCACTTCGAATATACCAAAAATTTTCTGAGTCAATAGGTGCTAACTCTTTATATGATGCTGTTTTCCAAAATTTGCTTCCTTCAGGTGGTTGAATTTCAGGAAATTCCTTTAGTTTTTCTGCCAAAATTTGAATAAGTTTTCGGGGTTCAATGAGATAAATCGACATGCTAAAATATTATACTAAATTCTTTAATCTTAATACTTTATAAAATCAAGTTAAAATTAAAAATTTTATTATTTTATGAAAAAAAAATGGGCTATAGCGAAAAGTTTAAACAAGTTTTACTAAATGATCCACATTGTATTTTAGGCAAGAAAGGTATTACAGACGAGTTTGTCGATTATTTAAATAAATTATTAAGAAGAAATAAAATAATTAAAATCAAGACATTAAGTTCCATTGCCAATAAATTAAATATCAAAGAATTAGCCAATAAAATTGCTGAAAAAACAAATTCTTATCTATTAGATGTACGAGGTAAAATAATCATTATCTCAAAAACTCAAATTGATAAAAGAATATAGATACTCAACATAAAAATGCCCAATTATAAAAATATTGTTAAACAAATTGCTAAAACTCGGATAAAATTTTTGTTCGAAAGAGCTCACAATATTTTTCCTGAGAACAGAGATTTAGCAAATCGATATGTTTACTTAGCTAGAAAGTATGCTGCTAGAGCTAAACTGAAAATTCCAACAAAATGGAAACAACGAGTCTGCCATAAATGCAAAAATTTTTTGTATCCAGGAATTAATTGTAGAACAAGATTACAATCAAGAAAAGGAAAGGGTTCTCATATTTCTTTAACTTGTTTTGAATGTAATAAAACTTCTACCAGATACTTCATCAAATTAAAAAAACCATCTAATAATAATAATAATTAAAACAAAAAGAAATTAATTCGAATAATACATGCCGTTAATAGTTATTTTAGTTGAATGTGGAATAGAGCTTATCCCAAAACAAATTAGAAAACATTCTGCTATCCAGAAGAATCTGTCTCCTCAAATTTATGCTACACAACTTTTAGATAATGCCCTTCATCATACTGCTATGATTAATTTACAAAACTCAGAAAAGAGAGGTCGTCCTGACATATCTCATTTATGTTTACTTAATGCCTTAGGTTCACCACTAAATAAAAGTGGAAATTTAAAGATTTATCTACATACAATTAACAATAAAATATTTGAATTTAATCCAAAGATTAGAATTGCGAGAAATTTTAACCGATTTAAAGGATTAATGGCTAAGTTATTAATAGATGGAAGTATAGAAACAGGATCTTCCAAATTAATTGTTCCATTTAACGGAGGTTTAAAGGAACTTATTAATAAGTTTAAAAATAAGGAAACTTATTTATTTTCGATTAACGGTAAGCTAATAAATAACTTTAAAGATTTATTTTCAGAGGATCTAACAAAAAATTATATTGCTATTGTTGGGGGATTCCAAAAAAGTAGTTTCTCAAAAGAAATTATGGGTTTATTTGAAAATTTAATTTCTATTTCCCAATACCCTCTGGATGCATGGGTTGTTGTTAATAAAATTATCACCTACTATGAATTAAATTATAATATTCTCTAAACCGCTAAAGTTAAAAGATATGGAAAATTTGTGATCTTACACGAGTTCTTTTTAAGCGCGATTAGTCTAGGGGTTATGATCTCGGCCTTCCAAGCCGATGACCCGGGTTCAATTCCCGGATCGCGCATTTTCCTTATTTTATATTCTTATTTTGATAATAAAATCAAATATAATATTCGTGAAACAATGGTTTCACGAAAATATTAAAATAATATAGGATGGTTACATCAGAATTGAAATTTTTATTGATTCCTAAGACATAAAAGCTTTATTATTCAAAAGAAATTCAAGAAAGAACTTCCAATATCTTAGTAAGAATACGAGCTTTACCGCCTGTGGATTGTAGTAAAGTCTTTCCGCATACTAAACATTCAACATCAGTAGCAGAACATCCAAAAATAATTTGCTGATTTCCACAATTTAAGCACTTCACACGTAAAAATCTAGATTTTGGTTGTGGAATAATTGCCTTTTCTTCTCTTTTATGAACCATTTAATTCACGCTTTTTATACTTCTTGTAGTTCGAGTCGTTTTACACGATAAGATTTTGCATAATGTTTTTTGCCACATTCAGAGCATTCCAAAAGGGGCGTTGTTCTTTTGTTAATCTTTACATTTTTATGAAAGATTTCTTTTGGGAAACTTCCGTATCCCGCTTTTTTGCGTTCTAATCTTCGCCTACCCTGATTTAACATACGTTCCTTGCCTTTTTTGTAGATTGTGACATTATGTTTTGTATGTATTCTACAGGTTGGGCAGTATCTATTCATTGACCGAGGGTATTTCAATATTCACTGACCTTAATATCTAATTAACTTAGGTAGTTATTTATGAATTTTAAATTTTATTAGTTCTCTTTCTTTCTTATAAACTTCTATTATTTAATAAAAAATGTTTTAAATCTTATTTACATAATTTTAATAAAACCATATTGATAAGAATTTTGAAGTTTAAAGAGAAATTTAGTAAAGGAATAATAAGTGCTAAGCAATTTGATAGGGAAGATATTGATTATATCTTAAAAAAAGCTAAAGAAATGATTCAAATTAAAAATTCTAATATTCTTAAAGGAAAAATCTTAGCAACATTATTTTTTGAACCATCAACCCGTACTCGTCTCAGTTTTGAATCTGCAATGTATAGATTAGGAGGTAATGTAATAGGATTCCATTCTGGAGATGTTTCCTCTATCAAAAAAGGAGAAAGCATTGCCGATACAATAAGAACGGTTGAAAATTATAGTGACTGTATAGTGATGAGACACAGCCTCGAAGGAGCTGCTCGAATGGCAGCAAAATTCGCAAACGTCCCGATAATTAATGCAGGGTCAGGAAGTGGTGAACATCCTACTCAAGCATTATTAGATCTATTAACTATAATTGAAGAGGTTGGATCTTTAGATGGCTTAAATATTGGTATAATGGGTGATCTTAAGTATGGTCGTACAGTTCACTCACTTTCAATTTTACTCTCTAATTTTAAAGTAAATATCTATTTCATAAGCCCTAAGGAGCTTAGAATGAGAAATAGAGATAAAGATTTTTTAAGACAACGACAGGTAAAATATAAAGAAATTACTAAATATCGTTTGATTCTAAGTGTGTTAGATGTTCTTTATATGACACGAATTCAAAAAGAAAGATTCATTGATTTGGAAGAATATGAAAAGGTTAAGGATATATATGTTTTTAGAAAAGAGGATCTTGATGACACTAAAAATGAATTTAGATTATTACATCCTTTACCCCGTGTTTCCGAAATTTCACCAAAAGTAGACAGTTCTGAGAAAACAATTTACTTTAAACAAGCATTTTACGGAATCCCAATGAGAAAAGCACTTTTAGCAGAATTGATGTCAGATAAAAGCTGAGAAAGCTCTCTATTTATTATATTCTAAATTTTAATCCTTTTCTGTATAAAAATCGCTTCTAATTCAGATTTGAATAGATTAGATAAACGCTCTTTTATTGATGTCCCATTGATATCAATATATTCATCAAATATAATTCCTCCGTTGATAACTTTTTCAAATTTTTTAAATAAATTAACTCTTTTAGCTAAAGATAACTTTGAATTGTGTCTAATAATGCATGATGAATATTTATATGGCATATCACTTTTTAGAGTTGTTCCATTATGCCACGCATTATTTAAATATGTATCATTATGAGGTTGGCTTAAAATATAATAATTGTTCTCTTCTTGATTTTTTTCTCTAATTAATTTTTTCATGAAAGTTAAGATCCTTAAAGCAAATTCTTCACTATTTCTTAATTTATCAAGCTCTATTCCACAATGATTCAAAATTGCTTCATTTAAACCAAAAAAACTTACAGATTTGATTGTATTCTTATAAAAATCATCTTCAATTTTTCCAAAAAAATCATAAATCAAACGTTTCCAACCATTTAAAGAATTTAATTTCTTTTCTATTAACGATTCTTTATGTTTAAATAAATCAAAAACACAACTCATTTTGTCAAATAGTAAATCTAGGAATAAATCATCATTTCGATTTGCCTTTACTGATATTGAGTGTAAATTAATTAAAATTTTATCTAAAATTATCTGATTTTTATTAGAATTTTTAATTTTAATTAAAGCAGAATTTAGAAAATTTGAGGAATTATAGTTGTAAAAGCAAATATTATTATTTTTTAAAATAGGTATTATATCTTCTAAAAAAATATTTTCTAAATTTGAAGTATTTAATTTTGAATAATCAAATATTATAAAAGGTTTAACATTATTATCAATTTCTTTTCCTCTTATTTTATAATTCAAAAATTCTTTATCAACTTTGAATTGATTTAAAAACAAATCAGTTGAATCCTTAAAATCATGATAGTTAAACTCAAAAGTTAAACTATGTCTCAGATCTTCAAAAGAATTGTTAAAATTGAGAATTTGGGATTTCAAAATATCAATAAAGTATAACATTTTCTCATGGGAATTCATATAAGAAAGAAAATTTTTGTTGAATTCACCTAATACTAAATCTTGAGAGAAATAAGGCTTAAAATTATGTAAAAGATCAGTAAAACGTAGAATTAAGTTAATTAAATCTCTAGAATTGGTTAATTTACTCGAGGAATTCAAATTTCTTTTAATAAGCACCTCTAGTACTGAGTTTGTATTTAAATATAAGCTTAAAGGTCTCAAACTCCAATAATTTAAGTGAAGTAGAGCTATTTCTCCTGTTAAATATAAATCAGCTAGATTTTTTGGTAATAAGTTCAAGAGTAAAAATTGCTCAGAAACGTCAGATCCTAATTCCTTTATGAACTTGTCAGGATTAATATTGCTGCCTTCTGAGTTAAATAATTTAAATACTTCAAATGGAGGTGTTCCTAAACGAGTTAATTTATGTCTTACTTCTTCAAATCCATTTTCTAATAATATTGCATTAATATATTCACGCATTAAAGGAGCAGTTAGATATTCAATATTAGTCTTCGAAAGGCGCTCTTCAACTTCGTGAGCAATTTGTTTAGCTATAAAAGATTCCATTCCGCCTTCGGTTATGAGATATTCCTCAATTTTATTTATATCAAATATTTCTTTCGAATATTTAGATGTTCTAATCATTTTTACCCTATTTTTTTCCACTAAGATCTGTTCAATAGATAATACACTATCTAATATCTGCTTACCTAAAACTGTAATATAATATCCGTCTTCAGAAGATTCTATTAATTTACACTCTTTTAAGGCATTTAAATGAAATGAGAAATTTACAGATGTATTATTACAATTAATAACTTCTTTTTGAAGTCGTGAAAATGAAATAGGTTCTTTAATTTTTTTTAGTTTCTTTAAAATATCTATTCTAATTTTTTGCCCTAAGGTTTTTAATTGTTTTTCTAACATATTTTATTTTTTGTCGGAATCAATTTTAAATATAGATATAGTTTTATCCCTTTAACGTTGCTTATCTAAATAATAGGTTTATCAATTATATAAAAATTCGGGAATTTTCCATTGCCTTAATAAAAAAAGATAATATGTAGGTGATATTGAAACTTATAGTAAGAGATTTGGTGATCTTTAATTTTAAAATTTTTTTTATATTTAGAATTAGTTATTTGTTAAAAATTTTAAAAAAAGTTATCGTGCCGAAACAGCAATTCTCTCTATTTCATCCTTTCGTTTTACTGATCTAGATTCTTGACTATTTTGTGCCGCTAAAATTAATTCTTGAGCTACATTTTCTTCAAACATCCTTTCATTTCCGTGGGACCTTGCAGCAATTGCTTGAACGAGATATTTTATAGCTAAGTCAACTCGGCGCTGGGGCGCGATATCTACTGCTGAAGCATAACTGATTCCACCTCGAGCAATTTTGGTTGTTTCCTCTCTTGGAGCAGTATTAACAATTGCGTCAACTAAAACTTGAACCGGATTTTGACCTGTTCTTAACTCTATTAATGTAAATGCATCTTTTAGGCCTTTTATTAGTTTACTCTTTTTTCCAGAATTATGTGAACTCTTATGTCCTTTTATTCTGCTTCCGATAAAACCAGGAGAGAGCAATCTATTGGTGAATCGTTCAATTATTGAGACTCGTGAGCTTTTCCAGAAACGCCTATGCTCATGA
>Ga0114921_10000820_pt1 | contig 13480 bp, 11 predicted proteins | sample BentaG_FD_87016 | JGI IMG/M metagenome (GOLD analysis project Ga0114921, IMG submission 87016) | Deep subsurface microbial communities from South Atlantic Ocean to uncover new lineages of life (NeLLi) - Benguela_00093 metaG | ecosystem: Environmental > Aquatic > Marine > Oceanic > Sediment ...
AAGGTGCCCGACGCGCACGAACCGGGGACTGTCGGCACCCAAGGCGAGAATCTCACCGCCCCAGATGGCCCCGTTCGTGCCGAAGCCGGTGCCATCGAAGGCGATTCCGACGATCGGTTCGCCCAGCCTGCCGTGCTCGGCCAGCAGTGACACGACGTGGGCATGGTGGTGTTGGACCAGATCCAGCGGGCGATCGTCGGCGTGGCGCTCTGCCCAGCTCCGCGTCAAATACCCGGGATGCATATCGGCGGCTAACCGCTCTGGCTCGTGCCGGATCCCGGTGAGCTGATCGACTGCACACTCAAACGCGCGCAAGGTCTCCCAGGTGCCCATGTCGCCGATGTGACCGGAGCAGAATGCAGAGGGCCCGTCGGTGAGGCAGAAGGTGTTCTTCAGTTCCGCACCCACGGCCAGCACCGCGGGACCGGCGTATCCGATGTCCACTGGCAGCGGCGCGTAGCCGCGGGACCGGCGAATCGGTAATTCCCGGCCGTCCACCACGCGGACCACCGAATCGTCACATGGCACGTGGATCGGCCGGTCGTGGTCGAGCACCCCATCGCAGAGGGCTGAAGATCCTGAAAGTCGCTGTACCGCATCATTATCGGTGAAGCAGATTGGCTCGTCGGAGCGGTTGGCGCTGGTCAGCACCAACGCATCGGGCACCGAGCCGGCAATCTCCGGGACCGCGGCCAGCAGCAGGTGATGGATCGGCGAATACGGCAGTATCAGACCGATCCACGGGCAGCCGGGCGCCACCCTGTCAGCGATCGGCGCGTCAAACCGGCGCCGCAGCAAGACGATCGGCCGGGCCGGGCTAGACAGCACCGCCGCCTCGGTGTCGTCGATCTCCGCATAGCGGCGGGCAACCGCGAGATCGCGGACCAGCACGGCGAACGGCTTCCCGCCCCGCGCCTTGCGTCCCCGCAGCGCCCCGACCGCGGACTCGTCGTCGACGGCACAGGCCAGGTGGTAGCCGCCGATACCCTTGATGGCGACGATGGCACCGGCGCCGAGCGCTCGCTGCGTCGCCGCCAACGCGGCATCGGATCCACCGACGCGCTCGGTTCCGGCCCGAAACCACAGCGACGGCCCGCAATCCGGGCACGCAACCGGCTGGGCATGAAATCGCCGGTTCGCCGGGTCGCGATATTCGACCGCACACCGTTGGCACATCGTGAAGCCCGCCATGGTGGTGGCCGGACGGTCGTACGGTAGGTCGCGGATGATGGTGAACCGCGGCCCGCAGTTGGTGCAGGTGACAAACGGATGGCGGTAACGCCGGTCGCCGGGATCGAAAAGCTCGGCGACACAGTCGTCGCACACAGCGATGTCTGGGGGGATCGGCGTGGTGGCGCCGTCGCCGGTGCGGCTTTCCACGATCCGGAAATCGACCCCGCAGGCCGCATCGGCAACGATTTCGGCCTGCGACAGAGCGCAGATCGAAGCGAGCGGCGGCGCCTCGGCGCGCAGCCGGCGAGCGAACTCGTCGATCGTCGCGGCCGGCCCCTGCACCTCGACGAACACCGCGCCCGAATCGTTCCCGACGAATCCGGCCAGGCCCAGTCGTGTCGCGGTCCGATGGACAAAGGGACGAAATCCCACCCCCTGGACGACGCCGGTGACCGTGAACCGGCGCCGAACGTCGTCGGATCGCAGGATGAGCGACGTGTCGGTCATGTCCGGCGCCGAACGTCGAAGTGGCTGTGTCTGGCGACTGGCAAGGAGGGCCCGAGTGGATCGACCTCATCGTCGTCCACACTCCGGCCTGAATACCGATCAGCGCACGTCAGGATCACCATTTCCGTTGATCGCGGACTTCGGCGGCTCACGCCCCCGAATTTTCAGCATAGGCGCGCACGGTGCCGACTAGGTAAGGAATCCAAGCGGGGACCCAGATCTAGCTGCAGGCCTTCAGCACCAACTCGCGCACGAGGGCTGCGTCGGCCTGCCCCCGGGTCGCCTTCATGACTGCGCCGACGATAGCTCCCGCTGCGGCGACCTTGCCGCCGCGAATCTTCTCCGCCACATCGGGGTTGGCGGCCAGCGCGTCGTCGACCGCGGCCTGCGTCAACGCATCGTTACGCACCAGCGCCAGCCCGCGGGCCGTCATCACGGCTTCCGGTTCGCCCTCGCCGGCCAGTACCCCCTCAATGACCTGGCGGGCGAGCTTGTTCGACAGCTTGCCCTCGTCGACAAGAGCGACCACGGCGGCGACCTGCGCCGGGGTAATGGCGAGCTGGTCGAGCCCGACGCCGGCTTCGTTGGCCTTCTGTACCAGGAAGTTTCCCCACCACGCGCGCGCGGCTCCGCTGGACGCGCCATGGGAGACAGTCGCGGCCACCAACTCCACCGCGCCGGCGTTGACCAGGTCGCGCATCACTTCGTCGGACACCCCCCATTCCTGCTGAATCCGCTTGCGGCGCAGCCACGGCAACTCCGGAATGGTCTGCCGCAGCGTGTCGACCAGTTCGGGGCTGGGCGCCACCGGCTCCAGATCAGGCTCCGGGAAATAACGGTAGTCCTCGGCGGCTTCCTTGGTCCGGCCCGCGCTGGTGTAACCGTCCTCGTGGAAGTGCCGCGTCTCCTGCGTGATCCGCCCGCCGTCGGTGAGAATGGCGCCTTGCCTACGCATTTCATAGCGGACCGCAATCTCAACGCTCTTGAGCGAGTTGACGTTCTTGGTCTCGGTTCGGGTACCGAACTCTGTTGCGCCAACCGACATGAGCGACACGTTGGCGTCGCAACGCATCGAACCCTGGTCCATCCGCACATCGGAAACACCCAACGCGCGCAACAAGTCGCGCAGCGCGGTGACGTAGGCACGGGCGATCTCCGGGGCACGTTCGCCCGTCCCCTCGATCGGCTTGGTGACGATCTCGATCAGCGGCACGCCGGCCCGGTTGTAGTCCAGCAGCGACATCGTCGCGCCCTCGATGCGGCCGGTCTCGTTGCCGAGGTGGGTGGACTTGCCGGTGTCCTCCTCCATGTGTGCGCGTTCGATCTCCACCCGCCAGGTGGTGCCGTCGTCCAGCGGGACGTCCAGGTGGCCGTTGATCGCGATGGGCTCGTCGTACTGCGAGATCTGGTAGTTCTTCGGCATGTCCGGATAGAAGTAGTTCTTCCGGGCGAACCGGCACCACGGCACGATCTCGCAGCCCAGCGCCAACCCGATCCGGATCGCCGACTCGACGGCGGCCTCATTCAGCACCGGCAGCGACCCCGGCAGCCCCAAGCACACCGGGCACACCTGCGTGTTGGGTTCAGCGCCGAAGGCGGTGGCGCAGCCGCAGAACATCTTGGTCGCCGTCGACAGCTCGACGTGCACTTCCAGACCGAGGACCGGCTCGTAGCGTGCCATGACGTCGTGGAAGTCGAGCAGTTCGGCCCCGGCAGCTCTAGCGGCGATGGTCATGGGCCGATATTAGTGTGGCCCGTCGGGAGCCCGGCGGCGCGCCGCGATCAGCCGAAGAACGCGGCGGCGTCGTCGTAGCGGCTCTGCGGCACCAGCTTGAGCTGACGGGTGGCGTCGGCCAGCGGAACCCGCCCGATGTCCTGGCCGCGCAGCGACACCATGATCCCGTACTCGCCGGCGTGCGCAGCGTCAACGGCGTTCACGCCGAACCGCGTCGCCAGTACCCGGTCGTAGGCGGTCGGCGTGCCGCCGCGCTGCACATGCCCCAGCACGGTGGTGCGCACCTCTTTCTTGATGCGCTTCTCGATCTCCACGGCGAGCTGGGCGGCCACCCCGGTGAACCGGACGTGCCCGAACTCGTCGATCCCGCCATCGCGCAACTCCATCGAACCCTGGGCCGGTCTGGCGCCCTCGGCGACCACGCAGATGAAGTGCGATGAACCGTACTGAAAGCGGCTCTTCACAAGCTGGCACACCTCTTCGACGTCGAAGGGCTGCTCGGGGATAAGGGTCATGTGCGCTCCAGCGGCCAACCCGGAGTTGAGCGCAATCCAGCCGGCGTGGCGGCCCATCACCTCGACCAGCATCACCCGCTGGTGGGATTCGGCGGTACTGTGCAGGCGGTCGATGGCCTCGGTGGCGACGCCGAGCGCTGTGTCGTGGCCGAACGTGATGTCGGTGCAGTCGATGTCGTTGTCGATCGTCTTCGGCACACCGACCACCGGAACGTTCTCCTCGGTCAGCCAGTGCGCGGCGGTAAGGGTGCCTTCGCCACCGATCGGAATCAGCACGTCGATCCCGTTGTCGTCGAGGGTTTGCTTGATCTGGTCCAGCCCGGCCCGCAGTTTGTCCGGATGAACTCGCGCGGTGCCGAGCATGGTGCCGCCCTTGGCCAGCAGCCGTTCGTTGCGGTCATCGTTGCGCAGCTGGATTCGCCGGTCTTCCAGCAGGCCTCGCCAGCCGTCCTGGAAACCGACCACAGTCGAGCCGTACCGCGCGTCGCTGGTTCGCACCACCGCCCGAATGACGGCGTTCAGGCCAGGACAGTCGCCACCACCGGTGAGAATTCCGATCCGCATGGGTCTATCTTGCCCCGTCCGTCCAACCCGGGCAGCGAGGGTCCTACGGTCAGTCCACCCGGCGATGAGTTCACCGAACGTAGGGCTGTTTGCGCGGAAGTGCCGTAGGAGGTCAAATACCATCAGCGCGTTTCAGCGGAACCAGACAACAGCGCTCCGGCAAGCCGGGAAGGCCTCATGCCGCTTCACAGACGTCCGCCGCGCGCTGACACCGAACCATGGGCTGCGCCCGTGGCCACACTCGACGTCGATCGCGGGCCGGTTGGCGCGTCTCGGTTCGGCACCAGGGGCGGCTGGCCCGTTCTCTGGTGCCACGGAGGCCTGAGCTGTCGCCTCGACGCCGCGTTCCTCGACGCGCAGGCGAACAGACTCGGCGCCGAGATCGTCGCGATCGACCGCCCTGGAATCGGTCGGAGCGGGGCGCGGGATACGCCCTCCGTCGCCGCGTGGGCTGACACCGTCCGCGACGTTGCCGATCTGCTGGGGATTCCTACGTTCGCTGTCGCCGGGTGGTCGGCCGGGGGGCCTTACGCGCTGGCCTGCGCCGCGATGATGCCCGATCGGGTGCGCGCTGTCGCCACCCTCGCGGGGATGGCTCCCCTTGAAGGCGGCCGGGACATCCTTGAGCTGGGCCTGCTCCTCGATAAGCTGCTCTTCCCCGCCTCAAGCAGGGCGCCGCGGACCGCAGCGGCACTCGTACGGCTGGCGACGCTCGCACCCAACCGCTTGCTCAGGCGGCAGATCATCCGGACGGCCGGGAGCAAAGACCGTGCGGCGCTCGACGGCACGCACGAGTGGTTGGTAGCCGCGATGCGCGAAGCGACTGCCTGCGGTGTGTCCGGGACCGTCGAGGACTACCGCCGAATCGGCAAACCGTGGGGGTTCACACTCGGCCAAGTCCAACGAAGCGCAACCGTCTGGCAGGGCCAGCAGGACACACTGGTGCCCATGGACCATGCCCGCCGCCTCACAGCCGCGCTGCCGGACGGCGAGCTGCGAGTGGTGCCATCGACCGGCCATTACCTGCCCGCGGTTGTCGCCCAAGCTGTGCTCGAAGAGCTTGCGCCATAGTGATGTAGTCCGCTGTCGCGTCGATAACGGTGGGTCCCGGTGCGGGGCAGCCGATCAGATCGCCGTCGGCAAAGGGCCCCGGGCGGTTTCGTAGGCGGCGCCCACTCGGTAGAGCCGGTCATCAGCCAGCGCCGGCGCCATGATCTGCAGCCCCACCGGGAGGTTGTCGTGTGGTGACAGCCCGGACGGCACCGACATGCCGCAGTGCCCGGCCAGGTTCAGCGGCAGCGTGCACAGGTCGAACAGGTACATCGCGAGCGGGTCATCGACCTTCTCCCCCAAACGGAAGGCAGTCGTCGGGGTGGCCGGGGACACCAACACGTCGACGCCGGTGTACGCCTCGTCAAGGTCGCGGGCGATCAGCGTGCGCACCTTCTGCGCCCGGTTGTGGTGGTCGTCGTAATACCCTGCGGACAGCGCGTAGGTGCCGATCATGATGCGCCGCTTGACCTCGGGCCCGAAACCGGCGGCACGGGTCAGCGCCATCACCTCCTCGGCACTGCGGGTGCCGTCGTCGCCGACCCGCATCCCATAACGCATCGCGTCGAAACGCGCCAGGTTCGACGACACCTCCGCCGGCAGGATCAGATAGTAGGCGGCCAGCGCATAGTCGAAATGCGGGCAGTCGACCTCGGTCACCTCGGCACCCAGCGCCCCCAGCTGCTCGACCGCGGCATTGAACGAGGCAAGCACCCCGGGCTGGTAGCCCTCCCCGCGCAACTGGCTGACCACGCCGATGCGCACACCCTTGAGATCCCCGGCCGCGCCCGCCTGGGCAGCGCCGACGACGTCGGGCACCTCGGCATCCACGGAGGTGGAGTCGCGCGGGTCGTACCCGGCGATCACCTGGTGCAGCAGCGCGGTGTCGGTGACGGTGCGCGCGCACGGACCGCCCTGGTCCAGCGACGACGCGCAGGCGACGAGTCCGTAGCGCGACACTGTGCCGTAGGTGGGTTTGACACCGACGGTGGCGGTCAACGCGGCGGGCTGCCGGATGGAGCCACCGGTATCCGTCCCGACCGCCAGCGGCGCCTGGAACGCCGCCAGCGCCGCCGCGCTGCCGCCGCCCGAACCGCCTGGGACCCGCTGTATGTCCCACGGATTGCGGGTCGGACCGTAGGCCGAGTTCTCCGTGGACGACCCCATCGCGAACTCATCCATGTTGGTCTTGCCCAGGATCGGGATGCCGGCCGCACGCAGCCGGGCGGTCACGGTGGCGTCATACGGGGATCGCCAGCCCTCCAAGATCTTCGAGCCGCAGGTGGTCGGCATGTCAATGGTGGTGAAGACGTCCTTGAGCGCGAGCGGCACACCGGCCAGCGGCGAAAGTGTGTCTTCGCCGGCAACAGCCGCGTCGACCCGGGCCGCGTCGGCCAGCGCCTGCTCCCCCGCGACGTGCAGAAACGCGGCGTACTGCCCGTCGGTGGCCTCGATCTGATCCAGGCAGGCCTGGGTCACCTCGACCGAGGACACCTCCCGGCGAGCGATCATGTCGGCCAGCGTCGCAGCGTCGAGCCGGATCAGCTCGGTCACTGCTCGTCGCCCAGGATCTGCGGCACGGCGAACCGTCCGTCGATCTCTCTAGGCGCCTCGGCGAGCGCTTCCTGCTGCGTCAGGCAGGGCACGATGGTGTCCGGTCGGGTGACGTTGACGTCTTTGAGCGGGTTGCGGGTCGGTTTGACGCCGGTGACGTCAAGGGCCTGAATCTGGCTCACGTGGCCCAGGATCGCATCGAGCTGTCCGGCGAAACTGTCCAGCTCAGGCTCCGTCAGGGCCAGCCGGGCCAGCCAGGCCAGGTGTGCCACCTCGTCTCGGGAGATCTTGGTCACGAGCGAAAAGCTTAGCGGCCCGGCTATGCGACAGTGTTGCGCGTGCCTTCGTACCTGCTGCGCGTCACGCTGGCCGACCGCCCGGGCCACCTCGGATCCCTGGCCGTGGCGCTCGGGTCAGTCGGCGCGGACATCCTGTCCCTGGACGTCGTGGAGCGGACGCCGGGGCTGGCCATCGACGATCTGGTGGTGGACCTTCCGCCCGGCGCCATGCCTGACCTACTTATCACCGCGGCCGAAGCGCTCAACGGTGTTCGGGTAGACAGCATCCGGCCGCACACCGGCCTCCTCGACGCTCATCGTGAGCTGGAGCTGATCGATCACATCGCCGCGGGGCGCGACCGACTGGGCAAGCTGCGGGTACTCGCCGACGAGGCGCCGAGAGTGTTACGGGTCGGCTGGTGCACCGTGGTTTGCCTGCAGAACCACGGCTTCGAGCGCATCGTCGGCAGTCCGAGTGCCCCGGAGACGGTCCCCGAGTCGGCACCGTGGCTGCCGCTCGAGCACGCGGCAGCACTCGACGGCGCGGCCGACTGGGTGCCACAGATTTGGCACAGCATGGACACGACGCTGGCGGCGGCACCGCTCGGCAGCCCACAATGCGCGGTAGTGCTCGGCCGCTCCGGCGGGCCGCAATTCCGGCCGTCGGAGGTGGCCCGCCTCGGCTATCTGGCCGGCATCGTCGCGACGATTCTGGGGTAGACGTCCCGGCACTCTGCTCTAATCGGTTCAGACACGGTGCTGGGCAGAAAGGGTGCTGGGCAGAAAGGTTGACATGATCCCGGATATCAACTACCTCGCGGTCCTCTCAGCGGTAATCGCCAGCATGGTGATCGGGATGGTCTTCTACCATCGGGCAGTCTTCGGTAGCGTCTGGATGGACCTCGTCGGGCACACCGACGAATCGATGCAGCCCGGTTCACCGCTGACGTATCCCGTCGTCGTTGTGGCATCGTTCCTCACCGCCTGGGTGCTGGCCGGCGCCACGTTCCTGGCATTCAAGTTCTACGAGGGAAGCTTCCTCGTCTCGGCGCTGGTCACCGGGTGGATCCTCTGGTTGAGCTTCACGGTGGCGCGGATGCTGGTTCACGACATGTTCGACACCCGATCGTTGAAGGTCACCGCACTCACCTCTCTCAACGAGTTCATCACGATCACCGCGATGGCCCTCATCGTCGGCATCTGGCCGCCTTCAGGGATCTGAGCTGGCAAGCGTGCGGAGGCGCCGCTTCATCCAGTCGGGTCTGATCGGGTTCGGCGGCCTGCTGGGGGGCGCCTGCTCGGACATCACCTCCCCGTCCAACAACGATGTGGCCCAGCAGGGGGATCTCGGGCACTGGCGGATGCCCGACGAAGCGCATCCGCACCGACGGACGTGGATGGCGTTCGGCGCCAATGAAGCGATTTGGGGCGCCGCCCTGGTGCCGCAGGTACGCATCGACCTGGCGAGGATCGCGCAGACCATCGCCGAATTCGAGCCGGTGACGATGCTGGCGCCGCCAGGCGATCTCGACCTGGCCCGTGACCTCGTGGGTTCCTCCGTCGAGCTCATCGCCGCACCCATCGACGACCTGTGGATGCGCGACACCGGGCCGGTGTTCGCCAAAGGCGACGACAGCTTCGCCGGGGTCGACTTCAACTTCAACGGGTGGGGCAACAAGCAGGAACATCGGCAGGATGCGCAGGTCGCGACATTCGTCACCGAGCAAGCCGGAGTGCAAACCTTGCGCACCGACCTCGTAATGGAAAGCGGCAGCATCGAGGTTGACGGCGAGGGAACGGCGATCATCGCCGAAAGCTGCGTGCTGAACAACAACCGCAACCCGGGTTGGGGTACGCGCGATGTCGAACGCGAACTCGGCCGACTGCTGGGTATCACGAAGGTGATCTGGTTGCCCGGTGTGGCCGGACACGACATCACCGATGGCCACACCGACTTTTACGCGCGCTTCGCCGGGCCCGGCGTCGTCGTCGCCGGGCTTGACAACGACCCGGACTCCATCGACTACGACGTCACCCGCCGCCACCTTGACATCTTGCGTTCAGCCACCGACGCCCGAGACCGTCGGTTGCGGGTCGAGGTGCTAAACGCCCCGCCGACAGTGCGGCAGAGGTTCGCCGATGACGACTTCGCCGCCGGCTACGTCAATTTCTATGTCTGTAACGGGGCGGTGATCGCCCCGCGATTCGGAGATCCGCACACCGATGAGGCGGCCGCACACACCCTGCAGGACCTCTTTCCAAACCGTCGCGTCATCCAGATCGACGTCGACGCCATCGCGGCAGGCGGCGGCGGCATCCACTGCACCACCCAGCAAGAACCCGCGGACTGACCTCAGCGCAACGGGCCCGACGGCGGGCCGTTCTCAAGCAGGTCGCCGAACCCGTCCTCGTCGAGGATCGGCACGCCCAGCTCAACGGCCTTGTCGTACTTCGAGCCCGGTGAATCGCCGGCCACCAGATAGGCAGTCTTCTTCGACACCGAGCCGACAGCCTTTCCGCCGCGCGCCACGATGGCCTCCTTGGCCTCATCGCGGGAGAACCCGGTCAGCGACCCCGTAACCACGATGGACAGCCCCTCGCACGTGCGCGGCACGCCGGCGTCCCGCTGGTCTGCCATTCGCACGCCGGCGGCCCGCCACTTGTCGACGATTCCGCGGTGCCAGTCGACGGTGAACCATTCGGTGACCGCGGTGGCGATGGTAGGCCCGACTCCCTCGACGGCGGCCAGCTGCTCTGTGGACGCCGAGGTGATCGCGTCCAGGCTGCCGAACTCGGTTGCCAGTGCCCGCGCGGCGGTCGGACCGACATGCCGAATGGACAGCGCCACCAGCACCCGCCACAGCGGCTGGGATTTGGCGTTGGCCAGATTCGTCAACAGCCCGGTGCCGTTGCGAGACAGGATGCCCTTGTTGGTGGTGAACAACTCGGTGCGCAGCAGGTCGTCTTCGGCGAGCGTGAAGAGATCGCCTTCGTCGGCGATCACCCCGGCCGCCAACAGCGCGATCGCCGCTTCGTAGCCCAGCCCCTCGATGTCGAAAACGCCCCGGCCGGCGACGTGGAACACCCGCTCCCGCAGCTGCGCAGGACAGGACCGGGAGTTGGGGCAGCGGATGTCGGCATCGCCCTCCTTGGCCGGTGCCAGCGTGGTGCCGCATTCGGGACACGTTGTCGGCATGACGAATTCGCGCTCGGAGCCGTCCCGCAGGTCGACGACAGGCCCCAGCACCTCGGGAATCACGTCGCCGGCTTTGCGGATCACGACGGTGTCGCCGATCAGCACGCCCTTTCGCTTGACCTCAGAGGCGTTGTGAAGCGTGGCCAGCCCGACCGTCGACCCGGCGACCTTGACCGGCGTCATGTGGGCGAAGGGCGTCACCCGCCCGGTGCGGCCCACGTTGACCCGGATGTCGAGCAGCTTGGTGGTGGCCTCCTCGGGCGGATACTTGTACGCCGCCGCCCAGCGCGGCGCCCGCGACGTCGAGCCCAGCCTGCGTTGCAATGCCACTTCGTCGACTTTGACTACCACGCCGTCGATTTCGTGATCCACCTCGTGTCGGTGCTCACCCCAGAACGCGATGCGCTCCTCGACGGCCTCGATGCCGCGGACCCGGGCAGTGTGCGCCGAGACCGGCAACCCCCAGACGTGCAACGCCCGATAGGCGTCGTGCAGGGTATCCGGGCGGAACCCTTCGGTGTGACCCAGGCCGTGACAGATCATCCGCAGCCGGCGCCGCGCGGTAACGGCCGGGTTCTTCTGCCGCAGTGAACCGGCCGCGCTGTTGCGGGGGTTAGCGAAGGGCGCCTTTCCATCCTCGACCAGCCCGGCGTTGAGCGCTTCGAAGTCGGCGAGCCGGAAGAACACCTCGCCGCGCACCTCCAGCACCGCGGGCACCGGGTGTTCGTCACTACCGGTGAGCCGCTCTGGGATGTCATCGATGGTGCGCGCGTTCAGCGTCACGTCTTCGCCGGTGCGACCGTCGCCGCGAGTGGCCGCGCGGACCAGCCGGCCGTCGCGGTACACCAGCGCCAGCGCAGCGCCATCGATCTTGAGTTCGCAGAGGTAGTGGGCGTCATCGCCGATCTCGGTGTGGATCCGGGCCACCCAGGCGGCGAGTTCGTCGGCATTGAACACGTTGTCCAGGGACAGCATTGTTTCCAGGTGCCCGGCGGAAGCGAAATCGGTGACGAACCCTGCCCCGCCGACCAGCTGAGTCGGCGAATCAGGCGTGCGCAGCTCGGGGTGCTGCTCCTCCAGCGCGGTCAGCTTGCCCAACAGTGCATCGAACTCGCCGTCGGAGATGATCGGAGCGTCCCTGACGTAATAGCGGAACTGGTGATCGCGCAGCTCGTCGGCGAGTTGCTGCCAGCGGCGTCGGGCATCAGCGTCTTGGCCGGCGTCTTGGCCGGCGTCTCGTGAGCCCACACCGGTGAGGCTAGCCGAGTCCGCCCACACCGAAACCGCGCCGCTAGCCTGGTCGCATGCCGCATCCGATCATGTTTCGCGACGACGATATGGGGCTGGCAGAACTGCGCGCGATCGCGCTGAAATTCCCCGTGGCGTTCGAGAAGGTCTCCCATGGTCGCCCGGCGTTCTGTGCGCCGAAGATGTTCGCGGTGTACGGCGGGAACGCCAGGGCCGAGATAAACCCAGTACCAGGCGAGATGACCCCGTACCCGTACGCACTGCTGATCAAGGTCGACGAGACCGACCGCGCTGCCCTGCAACAGGACCCGCGATTCTTCTTCCCCGCGTACGTGGGCCCCAGCGGCTGGCTCGGGCTGGACTTCACGGTAGGCACGGTCGACTGGGACGAGGTCACCGAGCTGGTGGACGCCTCGTTTCGTCTGATAGCGAGCAAGAAGCTGATCCGGCAGCTCGATGATCTCGACGTCTGACCCCCGATTCTGTCGGACCCCCGCGAACAGCTCCCAGCCCGCCAGGTCCGGCATCCCCTCGTCATCAACCCACATGTCCGGGCCGTCGTCCAGGCCAACCACATCGAACAACCGGCACCCGATCTACTCCCGCAGGGTGGAAGCGCAGCGAAGAGTGTGGGGGTGGCCGGTCGACTCAGCCGCGAAGCTGTCGCTCGTTCCTGCGAATCCGGTCCCAGCCGAGCGCCCAGATCCCATCGAACTCCCTGGTCATGAACCGCTTCTCGAAGAGCGTCGCCAGCAGCCATAGGCCGTGCGCCGCGATGTACTCGAAGCCCTCAACGACGGTGCGGTCGCCAGACTCAGTCAGTCGCACCTCGCCTACACCGCGCCAGAAGCCGCCAAAAACCCAGCGTACGAGCCGATCGGGCTGCGCCTCCACGTTCCGGGCCACCAGCGGGAACGGGAAACGCTTCAGCGGAACCGCGTACCAGCCGTCATCCTTGACCTTGGTGTGACCCGCCGCACCGTAGAGCGTGGCCCAATCGGCCGGGGTAGCGAAGTACGGAAAAATGCGATGCGCGGGGAGGTCGAACTCCTCGCGGAACTGCAAATACACTGAAATCCTCCCTACGGCAGTTTGACAGCGTGACCAACGTGACTTCGTCCTCGTGCCAGCGTGTCCCTATCCTCGTCGCGGCCCTCCATACGGCCGCAGGCCGTCCCTATCATCATCCTCCGCCGAACTGAAGCTGCCTGCACCGTCCCCCGTTTCTTGCGCACCACATATCTTGATCGGATCACGAAGCCAATGTGATTGCATGATGACATTGCATGATGACCATGTACGCGGGCGAATCGAAAATCGTTGGATTTCACAGCGTTACACTGACCACGCCAGACGCTGCGGCCACCGACCGCGCCTACCATCGGCTGTTCGGCGACTCAGTCGAAGCCGAGTCCACCACCGGCGCAATCGTTATCGCCGAGGGCTCGGCCGCCGCGGCCGCGATCACCTTCTGCGTAGACGCCTTCGCCCCGGCAGTACGGCTGCTGAGGCGTCGCGGGATCGAACTGACCGTGCGGGGCGACCGAGCCGTCGCGACCGTGCATGGTGTCGGGCTTGGCATTGCGCCAACGAAACCCCGTCCCGTCCCGCCCAGTGATCTGGCCGGTATCGACCACGTCGTATATGTATCGGCCAACCC
>Ga0114921_10000821_pt1 | contig 13472 bp, 15 predicted proteins | sample BentaG_FD_87016 | JGI IMG/M metagenome (GOLD analysis project Ga0114921, IMG submission 87016) | Deep subsurface microbial communities from South Atlantic Ocean to uncover new lineages of life (NeLLi) - Benguela_00093 metaG | ecosystem: Environmental > Aquatic > Marine > Oceanic > Sediment ...
ATTGAGCTTTGGGGTCAGGCCTTATCATAGTGTAAGCTCTGGTAATCGAAGTCTAAAATAATTATTTTCACAACAACAAGGCCTGACCCCATTGCTTTTTCGATTATGTATCCATAATGAAGTCTGACCCCTATGACCTCAAATCCTAACCCAGTTGTATCAAGGGCAAAGCCTGATCCAAAGCGCCTCGCCTGAGATTGCCAAGCCTGTTCCGAACGAAACGAAGGAATCTTCTTCGCTCCTCGCAACGACGTCTGCGGCAATCTCGACTCGTGAATAATCTAGGTTAAGTACTGCTTTTTGTTTGATAAAAAAAAAGACATTCTTTAAAATAGGCAGAGATTGATATCAACGAAATTTGTAAGCTAAAAAAATGCCTGTTTACTTCATTGATACCATCATCATCATCTTTTACATGGGAGCGATTCTCATTTTCGGCCTTCACTTCAGGAAGTATGTATCCTCTACTGAAGATTTTTTCCTGGCAGGAAAAATGCTCCCCTGGTGGGTCATAAGCTTCTCCATCATAGGCACAAACATCGGAGCTTATGATTACATGGGCGCTTCTGGAGGAGCTTTCCGCTTCGGTATTGCCCAGGCCAATTATGAATGGCTGGGGGCCATTCCGGCCATGATTGTCTCTGCTCTCCTTGTCATTCCCTATTTATGGCGGAATGGTGTTTACACAGTCCCAGAGTATCTGGGCAAGAGGTACCAGGCAAGTGTGAGAACCATAGAGGCTGTCATCTATGGTCTTTTTCTGGTTGCCCTGCTTGGAATCTTTTTCTGGGCCAGCGGCCTCATGCTTCATACTTATCTTGGTTGGCCTTTAAAGTTAAGTATCATGATAACAGCGGTCATTGTTGGCGTTTACACCATTACAGGGGGGTTGGCCGCCGTGGCTGTGACAGATGTGGTCCAGTGTGGAGTGATGTTTGTCGGCGGGATTTCTGTGGCCTTTATCGGATTCTGGAAAGCTGGAGGAGTGAAAGAGTTTTTTGTGATGCTGTCCTCCACTCATCCCCAGCATCTAAAGGTTTTTCTTCCCTTGGACAATCCTCAACTCCCCTGGTTGGGGATGATTTTTGGGCTCGGGCTTGTCTTGTCTCCAGCCTGGTGGTGCGCGAACCAATCCATTATTCAAAGGACTCTTGGTGCGCGAAGCGAATGGGATGCCAAAGCCGGAATGCTCTTTGCCGCTTTTCCCAAGATCATGGTTCCCATCCTGGTTGTCCTGCCAGGTTTGTTTGCCCTCATGTTTGCTTATTCTTGGATAGAGCTGCCAGGCCCCTTTAAATGGGTATTGCCCTTCCCTGCGATATCAAACCCTGACCAGGCGCTCCCCTGGGTGATAAAAAATCTCCTGCCCCCTGGTTTGGCCGGCCTTGTTTTTGTCGCCTTTATTGCTGCTCTCCATTCCAGTGTCGATTCCACCCTTAATTCAGCCTCGACCTTGTGGACAAGGGACATCTATCAACGCTACATCCGAAGAAAAGCTTCTGACCGCCACTATCTCTTGGTGGGCCGCATCCTCACAGGCTGTTTTGTCATCTTTGGTGTTATATTTGCCCCTGTAACAGCCAAATTTCCAGGAATTTATGTGGCCATGCAGAATCTCCTTTCTTTTTTTCAGGGTCCGACCCTGGCTACTCTTCTGCTGGGAATCTTGTGGTGGAGATCGACAAAGTGGGGTGGTTTTTTTGGACTCACTGGAGGAGTTGCCTCTGCGGTAGTGATGTTCTTGTTTAAGATGAATTTTCTTTATGTTGCCTGGTGGTCTTTTGTTGCCTCAGCTCTTATAAATGTCATCGTCAGTTTCTTCACTTCCCCCGAGAAGCCAGAGAAATTGAGGGGACTTGTTTATCGTTTTCTCGAGAGAGATGAAAAAGCTCAGAAAATTCTGAGGCAGAAGGTGGAGGGATGAATTTTTTTGATAGAATTCCACTTTTTTCGGCAAAAATTATAACAGCTTTCCTCTATCTCTTATTAGCCTTCTGGGTTTTGAAGAGGCCCAAGAGTTTTATTCTGGAGGGAGCGCCTACGAAAAAAAGATGGCGTGATTTGCGTCTTTGGGCCTTTATTCTTATAGGTATTCAACTTGCCCTTTACTTTATTTTTTAAGAGATGAAAAGAGTTTTTTCTCCCCTAAAAATTGTTGGAACTTTTTGGCTTCTCCTGGGAGGAGTTGTTCTTGTATCAGCAATTTTTCCTCCAACTGAGATGGGAAAGATTGTCGATTTGATTACTGGAGGGATGCTCCTCCTTATGGGCCTTTTTTTTGTTCTGCTCTCCAGAAGAGGTAAAGGATGAAAGTCATTTATCCCCAAATAGATGAGTCCAGAGTCAGGAAAAATTTTCAAAGAGGGCTTTTCAACCGAAAAAAAGAGATTGTCAGGGTGGAAATAAATTATTTGCCCTGTTTTCTTTTTGAACTCTATCTTAAAAGCAAAAGGGGAATGAAGGCAATTCAGGTTATTTGTGACAGCATAAGAGGGAAAGTGAGACGGATGAGATGGCCTCAACCTTTGACTTCTTCGAGCTTTGATTCACAGGAAACTTTCCTCGATGAAGCAGCGGCTTTAGCCAGAGTGAAAGAGGAATTCAGGTGGCTTTCTTTTCGCTTTGGCCTCAGGATGCAAAATAAGTACAGCCTTGAATCAGTGATATCCCTGGGTAAAATAGGCTATCCTTTTTGGGTTATCTATTACAAGAGAAACGGAAACTATAATTTTTCTATCTGTGATGGTCTTTCAGGAAAAAAGGAAGACCTTTTTGCCAAAGAGATCTTTTTAGAGCTTTTTGGCCTTCGGCGTAAGGAGGAGGGAGATGTTTAGAAAATTGTTTATTTTTCTTTGTTTTTTTCTTGCCATAACTTACCTGAGTTTTTCATCAATCCTGGAGCGGGTAGAAAAGCTCTTAGAGCGTGATGATAAAGTCACCCTCGGAGGGGGGAAGATGGTTGTCTTTGCTCCAGAGTTTCCCCTTTTCAAGGATTATCCCGGCTTTTGGGACCATGCTGTCTTTTTGAATTATAAAGTCCAGCCTTTATTTTCTGTTGCTTTTCTTGATGAAGAATTCAAGGAAATTGAACTGCGCAAAAAGAAAAGAAGGTGGTTTCCTTCCTCTCTTGTTCAAACCTACGAGGAAAGAAAAGGGTTAGTTTTAAAAGAGATAAAATACCTCCATCCTAATGATGTCCTCATTTCCGAGTGTAGAGTTAAAAACAGCTCTTCTGAGAGAAAAACTCTGTACGCTGCACTATGGAGTGCTCAGGTCATAAGCGAAGGCACAAAAAGAGATTGGCGCCATTTTCCAAAAGGACACTTCATCAAAGATTTTACTATCGATTCTTCCCAGGCATCTTTGCTAAGGGAATATCAGGATGAGAAGGGAGAAGCTCAGATGAGAATAGCGCTCTCTCTGGGTTCTTCCCTAGAAGCTATAGCCTTCTATGCCCTTCCTTCTGAAGGACGCTGGAATTATCCTTACTGGAAGCTAACCCCTTTTTATGAATTTGATCTGGCCGAGGAGAAGGATAAAAATCTTTTCCGGGGTATGAAGGATGAAGTCCATAGCTCAGGTCACCTCTATTACCTCCTTCTCTATCCCATTGAGATAAGGCCTGGCGAAGAGAAGGTTTTGCGATTCGGAGCAGCCATTTCTGGCACAATCAATCAAGCTCTCCATAATCTAAAGACATCCCTCAGTCATGATCCCCTCCAGGAGAGCAAGAAGAGCTGGAACGATTTCTTTTCTTCTGTTCCTGTTTTTGAGTGCTCTGACCCTTATATGGAAAAATATTATTGGTATAGGTGGTATGATGTAAAGCTCAATCTGGTGGATACTGGAGGAAAGTATAACCTTCCCTTTCCCTGTGTCTTTGAAGGGATAAACTCAGGCTGGTTCAGGCACCATATAAGCTACAGTGCCCAGATCCACCTGAAGGAATGCCGCTGGATGCATGACCCTTCGGTAGCCCAGGGGAGCCTTTTGAACTTTATTGCCAGCCAGATGGAGAATGGAAATTTTCTGGGTGGGATCATGATGGAGTTCAAACCCAAGAATCTGGCTTTTTATCATGGAAATTGGGGCGCTGGAGTACGAGAACTCTTCCGCCTTCATCCGGATATGGCTTTCCTCAGGAAGGTTTATCCAGGATTGAAAAAGTATTTAGGCTACTTTGATCGAGAAAGAAATAAGGAAGGCTGGAATCTTTATGATGTGAAGAATATGTGGGAGACCGGCCAGGAATACATGAGCCGCTATCTTTTTGTTGACCCTAAAGCTGACACAGGAAAGCCGATTCAGCTCAAGGGAATCGATGCCACTGTCTATATCTATGAACTGCAGAAAAACCTTGCCTGGATGGCCTCTAAACTGGGTTATAAGAAAGACGAGAAATATTTCCGTTCAGAGGCTAAGAAAACGCGAGAGGCAGTGCTGGAGAGAATGTGGGATGAGGGGAAGGCCATGTTTTTTGATGTCAACCCCAAGAATGGAGAAAGGTCTCCTTATAAAGCAGCAGTCTGTTTTTATCCTTTTCTGACAGATATTGCTGAAAAAAAACACTTGAAAAGCTTGGACAGACATCTCTTTAATCCTCAGGAATTCTGGACACCTCACCCTGTTCCCTCCACAAGCATGGATGACCCTTACTTCAGTTCCTGCGGTTTTTGGGAGGATAAGAGGCGCAACTGCCCCTGGAACGGGAGGATGTGGTTGATGACTGAAAGCCATATTGCTGAGGTCATAGCCGAGTCAGCCCTGCGCTTCAAATCCCAGAAGTTGAGAGAGAAGGCTTCTGAGTTTATCCGGAAATTCATCCTGACTCTTTATTTGGACAGGGACATAAAATATCCCACTTCTTATGAATACTACAATCCCTTCAACGGAAAGGCGCCAATTTTTCGTGGAGTGGATGATTACATGCATTCCTGGATTGTAGATTTGATTATCAAATATGCAGCTGGAGTGAGGGTTTATGATAATCACCTAGTAGTGGACCCTTTTCCTTTCAACCTTTCCAGTTTTAAGATAGATAGGGTAAAAGTAAAGGGTCACTTTCTAAAGGTTACTTATACAAAAGAGGAGGGGCTGCGGGTTTATGTGGATGGGATTCTGGCTGAAAAATCGAAAAAATTAAAAGCCTTAAAAATAAAACTCTAATTCAGTGGGGTCAGGCCTTTATAACTTTTATAATTGTTATAACAGAAATACGTCAACTTAATTCGATAAAGAAGAAGGTCTTCAAGAAAGAGGCAAACAGAAATTCAAATTATAAAAGTTATAAAGGCCTGACCCCAATGTTTATTGTAATCGGCCATGAGCGAGTATTCAGTTTATAAAATACTCTTAACATCAATTTTTGCCTTAGGCTTGGTCATTTTCCCTGTTTTATGGATTACCCCAGCCCCTTACGGACGTCATAACCGGCCAGGCTGGGGCTCCCAGATCAAGGCCTCCTTGGGCTGGGCAATAATGGAGTCTCCTGCTGTAATCGTTTTTGCTCTCTGTTTTGCTTTAAATAATAAAAAAGCAAGTATCCTTCCCCTTTTGTTCCTGATAATGTGGCAGACACATTACTTACACCGGACCTATGTTTATCCTTTCCTGATCCGAGGTCGACAAAAGCAGATGCCAGTTATTATTATGGTTCTTGCCCTTGCCTTCAACGCAATCAATGGATATCTCAACGGCCGTTACCTTTATGCTTTCGCGCCAGACTACCCTCCCTCTTGGATAGGAAATCCCCGTTTCATCACGGGCTTGGTATTGTTCATCGTTGGATTCGCTATCAACCTTCACTCGGATGGTGTGTTACGCAAGCTGAGGCACCCGAGTGAAAAGGATTATAAGATTCCCTACGGAGGCCTTTTTGAACATGTCTCCTGCGCCAATTATTTCGGAGAGATAATCGAGTGGTTTGGATGGGCAGTGGCTACCTGGTCTTTGTCGGGATTAGCTTTCGCTTTTTTTACCGTATCAAACCTTGTACCGCGAGCATACAAGCATCATGAATGGTATGTTAAAGAATTCCCTGACTACCCCAGAAGACGCAAGGCGGTTATACCTTTTGTATTTTAAACCTCGGGGTCTGATTCTTCACAGTCAATCTTCTTCTACAATTTTTAGAGGACACGGGGATTTCTGTTTGAGTCGATTCACTGCCGAGCCAAAAAGAAAGCGAGACAGACTGGACCTTTCAGCTCTGGTAAGAATAGTTATCCCTGGGTTTTTTTCCTCAATAACCTTCAGGCACTCCTTGATAAATTCTCCCTCAACCATGATGGTTGACCACTCGATTCCCATAGATTCTGCTGCTCGGGAAATGTCTTCGGTTATTTTTTTCCCTCTCTCTTTGTATTCTTTTAGGATAGAGTGGTAAAGTTCTAGGCTCGGTTTATCTCCCATGAAGCCCACATCCATCATTTTATCCAGGATGAGGTGAGGCAAATCAGGGTCAACTATGAAAAGAATGAATAAGCGCGCCTTTTCTTTTTGGGCCTGCTTCAAGGCATAATCAATAGTTTTGGGAGACTGTCTTGTTGTTGAAAGTGCAAGGAGTATGGTTTTCATCTTGGCCTCCAAAAAAACGTTTTTTCTTCCAAAGAGCTCCTTCCTCTCTACAGCTTCACGCCAACAAGAGGCCAGTATATTTTGGCCATGATGAGAAAAGTAATCCAGGAGATGATATTTAAAAATATCCCCGTCTTAACTGCGTCTGAAATTTTATAATAACCAGAAGCATAGCAGACCGCATTAGGAGGGGTTCCCATGGGCAAACAAAAAGCCAATCCAGCAGGAACAGCTATGGCATAGACTATGATAACCGGGCTGATATTGTATGAACCTCCCAAGGCAAAACCCAGAGGAAGTAAAATAGCCACTGTAGCTGCATTGCTGATGCCTTCGGTCAAGAACTTAGCTGCAAAGGCGATGATAATGATGAACAAGAAGGGAGTGAGTTTGAAGGGAGAAAGAGCTTGGCGCGCTAACCATTCAGCTGCTTGGCTGTGGTCTAAGGCAAAGCCAAGGGCAATGGCTCCCCCGTACATTAAAATCACGCCCCAGTTTACATATTCTTCGATTTCACTCCAGGGCACAATTTTGAAAACAAAGAGGGAAATAGCAGAAAGAATGGCAATGTTGGCTAAACCTATTTTGTTGCCAAGAGTCATCCAGCAAACAATGGTTATAAGCATGATAATGCCCACGGCTTTTTCTTCGCTCGCCATTTTTCCCAGCTTTTTTATTTTCTCCTTCAGGGTGCTTTCAGCTAAGGTTACATCTTCTATATCTATTTTGAAGAAAATTCGGATGACTGCGTAGGCAAAAATGAGCATGACTAGAACAATAGGAATCACGGCAACCATCCACTCCAAAAAGCCTATTTTTATCCCGTGTTCTTCCCAGAGCATCCCGATAGCCAGGGGGTTTCGAGCCCCTCCCAGAAATGTGGCCACGCCTCCGATAATAGCGCCCCAGGCTAAGGATAAAAAAAGAGCCTTTCCGTAAGAACTTTCTCTGGGTTTAAGCTTTAAGCTTCGAGCGATTTCCAGGATAATGGGAAACATTAAAGCAGCCACTGCATGGGCCGGCATCCAGAATGCCAGAAAGGCTGAAGATAAAAGCACAGTCAAGAGGAGAGATTGGGGTGTTTTTTTGATTCTGGTCAGAAAAATAAGAGCCAGACGAGTGCTTACTCCTGATTTCATCAGGGCTGCTGCCAGGATGAAAGCCCCAAGGATGAAAAAAACAGCGCGGTTGCCGAAAAGAGAAAAGGCAGTCTTTGTATCCAAAACTCCTAAAAGTGGCAGGAGAACGATAGCCAGAAGGCTGGTAATAGCCAGAGGAATGACATTTGTGATCCAGAGAGTTAAACAGAGAATAAAAATAACTAAGGCTCTTTGGCCTTGCAAAGACAGCCCTTCTGGTTTAAAGAATTGAAGAAGAAGGAGGAAGCCCATAAAGGTAAGCAGTAAAATAAGGGTTCGCCAGCTTCTCATTTTTCAGATCTTCTTTTTTTCCAGAGCCAGAATAAATAGACAGCAGGAGCTTGATAAAGGGCAAGGATGATGGGTGAGAGGATGAGCCAGTAGATGTTAAAATCAAGAACAAACAGAAAGATAAAGCCCGCAATTCCCGCTGCAGAGGCGATGAAGATGCCTGCCAGCCAGAGGTAAGAGTAAACCTTTTTCATGATTCATTTATATCTTTTTATTGAAGAAAGCGCAAGAAAAAGTAGCCTGTGTTTATGCTCAGTAATTAGGTAACACTTTTAGCAATTTTACTGAAGATTAAATCGTCATTGCGAGCGACCAAAGGGAGTGTGACAATCTAAACAATTGAAGTTTAATAGCAGGAGAAAAGAATTGATGAGATTGCTCAGCCTGATTATTGAGCTAGTACAGCCTGTCCCTTTTTTTTCCGTAACTTTGCTCATCTCATTTTATTACGTAGGTTTGGGAGAAGTTCTAATATTTAATTCCGAAGCTAGAAGATTGCACTTGATAGAAATAAGGTTGAGTTTTTTCTGTATCATTAATCAAAGAATATTTAAGGCGAGTAGGCGAGCTGCAGTTTAGGTGGACTATGGCGAAAATAAGGGGGCAAAAAAGACTCCGTTCAGATCCCTCTTGGTTGCAAGAGGTATGTATCCCCTATGAGAAGCCTTTTTTTTGTATTTATTAACTTTTTTCTTTTGTGTTAGGTATTCAACGGATAAGATGACTTTACCCGATTTCTTGTACTCGGCAAGATGACGAATGACCCATTTATCAGGTTTGTATTTGTTGTTTTCGTCTTTATTGCCCTGAAAGAATACATCTTCTACCCCGATTGCATTTATGTGGGTAAAATAAAACTTCTTCATCTGTTTTGATTTTTGTTTAGGGGAGGGATCGTCCGGAAAATTTTCTTTATTCCAGATATAGGCTGCATTCTGGGGCACGACTAGAAAATCAGGCTCGCCCCTTTTGGCTCGAGCGTAGTTGGCAATTTCGGCTACAAAGTTGATCATATCCTCAGCAGCTGTGCGCCGCATGTCGTTCCCATTGATCTCATGAGGCCCAACGAACTCATAGGCATCGATGAGGTCTAAATAGACGCCGTCAAACCCTTGGTCGATGATACGATCCAAGTAGCTCCTATGCTGTCCCGAGTCTGCGCCAAAAATGATATCTTTCCACTCTTGCTTCCAGTATTTGATCTTGTAGTTGCCAGGCCAATCCGGGTTTTCCTCAATTTTTATATTCTTAGGCATCCACTTCCAGTAGAATCGATAGTTTTCAGCTTCTCCGATGCTCATGTAAGCCAGGACAATTTTTCCGCTTGCTTTCAAAGCTGTGATGTCCGAGGCAGTAAACTCTTTTGCTTCCGAACCGTCAGCCGAATAGTCAATAACCATGAGATCGAAGGAATAGTTGATTATGTCAGCGATCTTGATGGGGCCGCCATGCTTGCCTTGAAGCTGGTATCCCCACGAAGTGACATCCCCTATGTCCTTGCTCCAGAGCGAAATTGCTGCACCCAGTATGAGCCCGAAGGCTATACTTATGACTCGATTATGTCTGTCCACCGCGATGAACCTCCTTATCAGGAATATTAAGCCCAAAAGCCGCGCCTTTTCAAGCGCGCGCTCTTTCCCATCTGTGAATTATACAAGAACCTCATGCTTTCTAATAACTCAATAGCAATCTTGATTTAGAAAGCGCGGTTCTCTTCAAAAAAATTTTTTAGGTAACCTAGCTCTGTGTTTTTTGTTTGAGCTCTGAGGGCAGTGCAGGACTTGAACCATTGATACCCAGTTTGTTAGATCTGCTACCAGGCTTTACAAAAGTTCTGATTTGATCGGGATTTGCCTGAGTTTTCTACAGCGCATGTTCAACAGCTGACTTGGCGTGAATTGTTGTTGTGTCAAATAACGGAATTTCATAATCTTCTTGATTGATCAGTAAAGGTATTTCTGTGCAGCCTAGAATAATTCCTTCCGCTCCTCTCACAACGAGATTATCTATTATTTTTTTAAACTTATCCTTTGAAAGCTTTTTTATTTCTCCGAGGCATAACTCATCATAAAGTATATCGTGAATGATTTGTCTTTCTTCTTCATTAGGGATGATAACCTCAAGGCCATGCTTTTTGAGTAATCTGCCTTTGTAAAACTCCTCTTCCATGGTAAATTTGGTTCCCAGCAGGGCGACTTTCTTTAGCCTTTGGGCCTTAATCTTTTCAGCAGTTACATCAGCTATATGCAGCAATGGGATTTTGATGCTATTTTGGACTTTTTCCGCCATCTTATGCATAGTATTAGTACAGATAACGATAAAATCTGCCCCTGCCCTTTCTATTTTTTGAGCAGCATCAATCATGAGTTCAGTAGCTTCATCCCATTTTCCTTGATGTTGTAATTTTTCCACTTCTTCGAAATCAACTGAATACATAACACTTTTGGCAGAATGGAATCCTCCAAGTTTTTCTTTTACAGTCTCATTAATTATACGGTAATACTCAAGAGACGATTCCCAGCTCATGCCACCAATTAAGCCAATTGTTTTCATTTCATTCCTCCGTTTGACAAGCTAAATTCTTCCTGCTTTTAAAATACCAAAATTTAAAAATAATTCCCACCCGAAAGGACAAATTGAAACTAGAGGGTTAAGTTAAAAGACAAATACAAGGAAATGTCCATTTCCTCTGATATAATAAGAGAATATCTGGTGGGCGGTACTGGGTTCGAACCAGTGACCCCCGGTTTGTAAGACCGGTACTCTACCGCTGAGCTAACCGCCCATTTTTTCAAATTTTTCTTTTTTAGTCTTTAATTAAGTTAGAGAAAAGATTATCTTTTGTCAACCAGACCCGATTGACATTTGACATAAATTTAGCCCTATGTTAAATTTAGAGTCCAAATAAAAAGAGGTAAAAAAGATGTTCGCCGTTATAAAAACAGGAGGAAAGCAGTATAAAGTCCAAGAAGGAGATGTTCTTCAAGTCGAAAAACTTAACCTGGAAGAAGGCAAGAAAGTCACCTTTGACCAGGTTCTCCTCATTGATGATGAAGAGAAAACTCTGATAGGAGCTCCCTTTCTAGTGAATGCTTTGGTAAGAGGAGAGGTTATCGAGAATTTTAAGGATAAAAAAGTCATTATCTTTAAAAAGAAGAGAAGGAAGCAGTACAAAAAGAAGAGAGGTCACCGCCAGGAACTTACCCGGATAAAAATTGAAGAGATTGTTACTGACCTGAAGGCCGCTCCAAAAAAAGAAAGAGCAAAACCTAAAGAAAAGGCTGAAGAAAAGAAAGCGCCTCCAAAAGAAGAGTTAAAGGCAGCAGTAAAACCGAAGGAGATTAAAAAAGAGAGACCAAAAGAGCAAGATGTAGTCAAGGCTGCAGGAAAAGAGCCCAAAGTCAAAAAGAAAACCAGAGTTTCGAAAACTGAAGAACCAAAAGTTAGAGCTTTGGCTAGAAAGAAAGTCGTAGCTAAACCTGCCTCGCAAACCAAGAAATCTAAAAAGATGAAGGAGAAATAGGATGGCCCATAAAAAATCAGGAGGAAGTGCCAAGAACGGAAGAGATAGCCGTTCAAAGAGGCTCGGTGTTAAACGTTTTGGCGGACAGTATGTCACTGGGGGTTCAATCCTTATCCGTCAAAGGGGTACGCCTTTTAAACCTGGCTTAAATGTCGGGAGAGGCAAGGACGACACCCTCTTTGCTCGAATTTCCGGTATTGTTCGATTTGAAACCAAGGGAAAAAAGGCAAAATACGTCTCTGTCATGCCCGCCTAGGAGGTTCAAGCTCCGCTAAATATGTTTGTTGACCAAGTCAAAATCACCCTCCGAGCAGGAAAGGGTGGCAATGGCTGCGTTAGTTTTCGGAGGGAAAAGGGAGTTCCCCGAGGAGGACCAGATGGGGGTCGTGGAGGCGATGGGGGGAACATTTACTTAGTCTCAGACGAAGGCCACAGTTCTCTCTCCTATTACAGGTTTTATCCCCTAAATAAAGCCGAGAAAGGTGCGCATGGCCAGGGTGGAAATCGTCAGGGCAAAAAGGGTGATGACTTATTCCTTCGCGTTCCAATAGGAACCATTGTCAGAGAGAAGAACAAGAAAGAGATTTTATTCGATTTTCTCCATCCAGGACAGAGGTTTTTGGCTCTCAGAGCCGGGAAAGGAGGCCGGGGAAATGCCTCCTTTGCCTCTTCAACTCACCAAGCTCCCAGAGAATGGGAGAAAGGCCAGCCCGGAGAAGAGAAGGAGCTCATCCTGGAGCTAAAGCTCATTGCTGATGTGGGATTGATTGGTTTTCCTAACGTAGGGAAGTCCACCCTTATTTCAAAGATTTCAGCAGCTAAACCTGTCGTTGCTGATTATCCCTTTACAACTCTCATTCCCCATCTGGGAGTTGTGGATGTTGATGAATTCAGAAGTTTTGTGGTGGCAGATATCCCTGGCTTGATAGAAGGGGCGCACCTTGGACACGGTCTGGGAATCAAATTTTTAAAGCATGTGGAGAGGGCGAAAATTTTAGTCCAACTTATCGATGTCTCTCCTTACTCGGGCAGGAATCCCATGAAGGATTATCAAACTGTTTTAAAAGAACTTGAGATTTTTAACCCGCAGCTGGTTAGAAGACCTCAGATTTTAGTCGCCAATAAAATAGACCTTTTAGGCAATGAAAAAAAGAAAATAGAAGAAATAAGACAATTGGCCCAGAAGGAAGCTCTTCCCTTTTTTGCCATTTCGGCCAAGGAGGAAAGGGGATTAAAAGAGCTTGTTTTCGCCATGGAAAAGATGCTGAACCTGGAGAAAGAGAAGGCAAAGTAGCTTTATGAGAAAAGTGAGAGTAGGACTCTTTGGAGGAACTTTCAATCCTATTCATTTGGGCCATCTTAGAGCAGCCAACATCGTACAGAAAAAATTTCTCCTGGATAAAGTACTATTTATCCCTTCCTTCATTCCTCCCCATAAAGAATCAGTTGAAATTGCATCTCCTTTTCACCGCTTTAAAATGGTCGAGCTGGCCTGTACTTTTTACCCTCGGTTCATTCCTTCTTCGATTGAAATCGAGGCCAAAGGAAAATCCTACTCAATCATGACCTTGAATAAGATAAAAAAGCAGTTTCCCGATGCCTGGATATTTTTTATCCTTGGGGTAGATTCTTTTTTAAAGATAGAAACGTGGAGAGAATATGATGAGCTTCTCGAACAATGCTTTTTCATCGTTATCAGCCGGCCAGGATATCGTTTGAAGGATGCGAAGAAAGTTTTAAACGGTCAATACAGAGAAAGAATGGGCGAGTTAGCAGAATCAGGTGAAATAGAAGAGGTTTTTTTTTCTTCCTTCAAGATATTTCTCTACCCCATTCATGCTCTGAATATTGCATCCTCTGAGATACGAAGAAGAGTAGAAAAGGGGAATTCAGTAAAGGGCATGGTTACGAAGGCTGTTGAGGCTTATATAAAAGGAAATAAA